>Ga0181591_10005615_pt1 | contig 10907 bp, 10 predicted proteins | sample 071ome_33_FD_133757 | JGI IMG/M metagenome (GOLD analysis project Ga0181591, IMG submission 133757) | Coastal salt marsh microbial communities from the Groves Creek Marsh, Skidaway Island, Georgia - 071412AT metaG (megahit assembly) | ecosystem: Environmental > Aquatic > Marine > Intertidal...
TAGCTTGTCTTCCAACCTAGCTTGTAAGTTGTTAATAAGTCTTGCATCATTACACTCATTGGTACTTCGTTATTTTCGTACTGTAATGGATTATAACTCCAATTTGCAGAAATTGCTTGATCAAAAAACTTCTGCATAGCAGCTACTATTTTGATGTAGCCTTCATTACCTTGCATTTCCCATAGCAGTGTATAATGCTGCTTTAAACTTTGGAATTGCGGTACAATCTGCTTCAATGGACCTTTTTTGCTTTTCTTAATACTTAGGTAACCACGTGGTGGCTCAATGCCGTTTGTGGCATTACACACTACGCTAGAACTTTCACTTGGCATCTGTGCCGAAAGCGTACTATGACGTAGCCCCCAAGTTGCGATGTCTTCCCGTAACGCATCCCAGTCAAGGTCTAGTTCTACATTGCCAATTGCTTCGTCAACATCTTTTTTGTAAGTGTCAATTGGAAGGATGCCCTTGGAGTACTTTGTGCGATCAAAGTACTCACATTCGCCACGCTCTTGTGCTAGTTGGTTAGATGCCTTGAGCAAGTAATACTGGAAACTTTCTGATAGCTTGTGTACTAGCTGTGCTGCTTCGTTGTTTTCGTATGATACTTTGTTCTTAGCAAGGAAGTGAGCAAGGCCCACGTATCCAATGCCTAGCGAACGACGAGCTTTTGTAGAAATCTCAGCAGCCTTGACAGGGTACTTCTGATAGTCAATAATCTGTTCAAGTGCACGAACTGCTAAGTCACATAAAGACTCAAGGTCACTAAGCTCGTTAATAACACCTACATTGATAGCGCTTAGAATACACAGCGCAATTTCACCATCTGGATCATCAATGTGCTCTAGCGGAGTAGTTGGCAACGTAATCTCTTGACACAGATTACTCATGAATACTAGGTCTAAGAACGAACTGTGAGTGTTTGCGTGATCCACATTCATAATGTAAATACGGCCAGTTTCGGCACGCTCTTTAATCAGTTCAGAGAATAGCTCCATTGCAGGGATTTTCTTTTTTGGCACTCGACTGTTTTCATATTTGGTATACAGAGCTTCAAACTCATCTGCATCACCAAAATATGCTTCGTATAATCCCGGCACATCATGCGGGGAAAATAGTGTGATATCACCGCCCTTGAGTAGACGCTCGTACATTGTGCGGTTAAGCTGAATTGAATAGTCTAGCTTACGAACACGACTGTCTTCTGTGCCTTTGTTGTTTTTCAGCACAAGGATGTCTTCAATCTCTTGATGCCAAAACGGGAAATGAACAGTAGCACTTCCGCCACGTACACCATTTTGTGTACAACAGCGTACAGTAGATTCAAATTTCTTTAGGAACGGAACCACGCCAGTGTGCGCAACTTCGCCACCGCGGATTTTACTGTTAACACCGCGTATGCGGCCAGCATTGATGCCAATACCAGCACGTTGAGCAGTATACCTGCCAATAGCCATATCACTAGAAAAGATACTGTCCAAAGTGTCGTTACTATCCACAAGCACACAGCTTGCAAACTGACGAAGCGGCGTTCTAACTCCTGCCATAACGGGAGTAGGAATGTTAACTTTGAAAAGAGAAATCGCATCGTAGTACCTTTTAACATATTGCAGTCTTGTTTCTTTTGGATAATTCGCAAATAGTGTTGCTGCAATCATCATGTACATAAACTGTGGTGTTTCAAAAATTTCGCCACTTGATCTGTCTTGTACTAGGTACTTGTCTACTACTTGACGCAATCCAGCGTAAGTAAAATTCTCATCACGCCTGTGATGAATATAACTATTAAGCCTTTCTATTTCTTCTGTAGAGTACAGATCTAAAATAGATCTGTCATATACACCTTTTTGTATATTTTTTTCGATTATTTCTTGCAAGGACATACTTTCGTACTGGCCATTGACCTGCTTATACAAGCCGTAACTTAATAGTCTTGCAGCAGCATATTGATAATTAGGTGCTTCTAAACTAATTAGATCACTTGCACTGCGTATTAGTACTTCTTGAATTTCTCCTGTCGACATACCGTTATAAAACTGAATGTTTGCATTCATTTCTACCTGGCTACTACTCACTCCGGCTAGCCCGTTACAAGCATTCTCGACAACAAAGTGAATTTTTTCGATGTCGAGTGGTTCTCGAGAACCATCACGTTTTATAATCATTATATCTCGATTCATAGCAACTCCAAATTTTTATATATTATAAGCTTTTTTGACGCTCTAGTCAACTTTTTCTTTAAGTATACTATGTATCTGGATTTTGAATTTAGTTAAAATATGTTATAATGGCAAACTGCTACTATTTTAGTAATTTTATTTGATAAGATAAATTAGTTTGATCATCACTCGGCATAGTGCTCTTTATTAAAACATTTATAGTTTCTATTTCACTGTTTCCGTCTACGTCAGCAAGTGCAGCTGAAAACATTATAGCATCTTCTTTGTCAGCATCGCCATTATGCTCATACTCGTCCGATAGTGTGACTGCATTAGATGTTGAATTATGGACAATAAAAAGTTTACCAGACCGTATGCTGTTGTACACAGAACTATTAAGTGTGTAATCAACTTGATAGTGTGTTGAAGTATTGCTCGCAGACAAGTCAGTTGATAACCTAAATTTAGTTTGTGCAGTTGTAGACTGTGTAACCGTTGCTGGAATAAATGTTCCTTTATACGAACAATTAATTGGACCTTTTACTTCGCTTATATAAGGATTTACAAAGTAAGTAGAATCTGCACTGAGTATAGCAGTTCTGCTAAACATATCATCTATACTTTGATTTTTAGTTTGGTCAAATTGCAGTATAGGATGTTGTGCTTCGTACTCAACACCTTGGTTGTTGCCTATTCTAGTAAACCTATTTTGCATACTGGTATTTTTTTGCCCAAATTTTGCATATATAGCCTGCTGGCTAATATCTAAGAAACTAGATTCTGATACTATATTACCGGTCGCGCCTGTTTTTTTACCACTGTTTTCTAAAGCGTTAAGAGTAGTATTCCCTACGCCCAAACCGATACCAACGCCTAGATCTTCAAATTCACACTTGTTCCAAACGTTATTTAAAATATCCCAGTCACTGTAAATGCCATAAGAGAAAGATTTAAATTTGCAGTTTTTGAACAAGATATCTTCACTCGCTATTAAACTTGTAAGATTATTTAATACAACTGCACAATTAGAACTGTCTATGCCAGTAGTAGTATAGTCCCATGCACCTAGAAAGTTTAAATTTTCAAAAACAGCATTTTTACAACTATCAATTTGTAGCAATATATTTTCTTGTGTTGTTTCTAAACTGATATTTTTTATAGAAATATTTTGATTTTGATTTTCACTAGTGGTTGTTGAATGATCTGCATACGAACCGATACCACTATCTTTGTTTACAGTTTTAAAAGCGACTGTACTAGCAGTTGTATTACGAATTATACAAGAAGATTTATCAGCTCCGACTAAATTAACACTAGATGGTACATATATAGTTGCATTAACAGTATATATTCCCGGAGCAAAGTATAAAACAACTTTGCTATTTTCGCTTGTCTTATCTATGTTCGAATATAGTTGATCTAGAGCGTTTTGTAATAATACTGTTGCATCTTGTGAAGCATCGCCAGTCATACCAAAATCAGCTGCGGTTACAAAATCATCTAATTTATTTTGTAAAGTTCTATTAGTATTTGTAACTATGTAACTTTTATCTTTTTCCCAAGTGTAGTTTTCAGCTAAAGAGAATAAGTCAGTACTATCTGTTAAAATTTGAGTGTTACCTACAGCAGGTGAACCTTCACTAACCGCACCATTACCTATATACAACTCTTGTGCATCAACTGCCCAACCAAACTCACCACTAGCTAATTGTGGTATACCAGTGCCTTGATTTTTTTGACCACGTCTTACTTGAATTTTGCTTATTTGAACTACAGCCATTGGGTACCTTCCTGTTTTTAATATTTATCTGATTCGCTAAATACAAATAGTACAGGAGGGGGTACTATGGAAGGCATATTTCAGCTTATATCCGAAGTTGGATTCCCTATTGTAGGGGCGCTCGCCGGCGGGTATCTTGTTTTTCTAACCATCAAATTTATTCTAGACGGAGTAACTGGTTCTGTACAAACTCTAGCTGGCATTATAAAAAGCTTAGAGAACAGAGTCCAAACAATGAATAATGATCTAGTGAAAATAGACGCTCTGCTTTCTTATGCGTTGGGTCTAAAACCTAATGTAGACAGAATAGCAGCAAATGAGGGAAAAGAAGATGCAAGGAGAGACTAATGAGATGGATAGGTTATGATCTCGATCAAATCGGTACCGCATGGCGTGTAGTCGGAGAATGGCCAGGCGAAGCATGGCAAGACCGGGCGGGTGTCGAAAAACAAAAGCCTTTGTACAAACCAGGTGATAGATTTATTGTGGATCGTCAAGGATGGTTAATTCGGTGTAATCCCGAGGATGAAAAAAATGGATGATATTGGCGCACTCATAAGTCAATTTGGTTTTCCAATTGTTGCTGCTGTAGGATTAGGTTATTTTATTTACTATATATGGGTATGGGCTACTACTAATGTGCAACCAGTAATTGACGGTGCAATGGGGAGTTTAGTTGCTCTTATAGATCGTGTGCGAATGTTAGATAATGATATGATAAGATTAAATCAAAAATTGCAAATAGCACTAGAATACAAAAGTAAATTAAATGAAGATCAGCAAGAAGAACTAGATGAAATTATTTCCCGTTATGGCTCTAAATCGACTAAATTCAATAGCTCAGGGAAGTCGACAACTAAAAAAAACTTGTGATAAAGACACCAAAAACAAAAAAACTACCTAGATGGGTGATGCATTATGTATTTGGTGTAGGTATTATAACAAACTTACTAATGTTTTATTTTTTTAATAATTTATAATTACTTTGTTGTAGCTATAAACACGCCATTCCAGTCTATAGGTAGATCTTGCGTTTTTTGATATTCACAACGTTCTATCCACATAGCGTAATAGTCTTGCATACGGCCTTCAAACTCTGTTTTGAGTGATTTACAAAGTTCAATTGCATTGTCAAACTGCTGTGCTCTATATAATTCATGCATTTTTTCGTGCTGTTTTTTAGCATTTAGGTATGCAGGAGTAACATAGTCTAGTACAGTATATATAGGTATGCCGACTGATTTGCCTTTAACTGCTAGGTCATCTATTTTCAAGAAAAACCAATCTTCTTTACATTTTTCAACAGTAGCTCCGCCTACTAGTAAAAGGCATCCGTACTCTTTGCATTTAGATTCAATTCTTGCTGCGGTGGACACAGCGTCACCTAACACATCGTATGAGTGTCTTTTTGTTGACCCCATTTCTCCAAGATAGCCAAGGCCTGTATTAATGCCAGCTCCCATTCCAACCGGTGGTCTTCCTTCTGCTGTAATTTTTTTATTAAATTCTTCAACAGCTCTTAACATTTTTAAACCTGTACGCACTGCTGTATCTGGATGATTTACATCGTCTGTTGGCGCATTGTGTACATGCATACTTGCATCCCCTATATACTTTATTACCATACCATCTGAATCGAGAATAGGTTGCGTAATGCTATCCATATAACCATTCATAATTTTAGTAAGTCCTTGTACATCATCTCCAAAACTTTCACCTAATGGAGTAAAGCCACGAAGATCAGAAAAACAAATACTAACTTCTTTTTTCATGCCATGCTTTATTAATTCTGGATTTTCTTGTAGTAACCTAACCACAGTTGGAGATGCATAACCTGCAAACTGTTTTTTAATTTTTTGTTTTTCAAAAAACTCCAGTACAAATCTTGTAAACACACTATGAAGGCCGACAAGCACAACAGCTATCAAAGGCATAGTCCCGTCTAGCAAATACAAATAATTACTCCATGCATACCATACACCAAAAACTACAGCGCTTGCAAAAACAATCAAACTGCCACCTGCTAGCCAATATGGAGTAAACCTACCAATCAAAACAATAAAAAAGCCTATTAGCAATGTTATGCACAGTTCAAAAAACTGTGCCCACCAAGGTCGACTGATCGTATCGCCATCGAGTATATTTTGTAAGCTTACTGCGGCAGGCATGTATACTTGTTGACCCCCTAAAGGCGATGCTATAATTGTAGATATACCGGCTGCTGTAGGGCCAATTATCACTGTTTTTCCTTTTAGTTTACTAAACTGGGCAGGATTGCTAGCACTTACTGTATCAAAAGTCTTATTCCATCTTAACCATACCCTACCTGTTGAGTCAGTTTGTATAGGCGGATAGCCTGGCACCCGCATTTTATCTATTCCGCCTTCTGAACTTTTTACTTGATAACTTTGTTCGCCCATTGCAACCCTAATCACTTCAATTGCAATACTAGGATACACATCGTTGCCTATCCGCATTAACATCGGTAAACGTCGTACAACTCCGTCAATTTCTGGCACTGTGTTTAATACACCTACTCCGTCTGCATTATCTCCAAATTCAGGTATAGGCCCTAGCATCCCGTCCCATTCGAATAGAAAGGGCAATGGGTCTCCTATTTTTGCCACGCCACGTGGCACACCATTGCGATTAGCTGTAAAACTGCCGTTTTGTGCAATTACTACACCGTTTCCTACAAGAGAGTCTAATAGATCTTGATCTCCTTCTAATCGATCATATTCGGAAAAAAGCATAGGCAGGACTATTATTCCTGCCCCTGCTTCTCGTAGTTGCCATATTAAATCTGCAAGCACTGTTCGTTTCCACGGCCATTGGCCATATGTTTCTATGCTTGCTTCGTCTATTTCTACTATGCCAATATCTTTACTATGTATAATATTGTCATTTTGCTGTAGCAAGTCAAAACTTTTTAACCGCATTGTTTCTACTACAAAATTATTAGATAAATGAAATACAAATACACCAATTACCGTTATAAAAGCTAAAGTCCAATGCGATAAGAATTTCATAAATTTTCCTAGTTTTGTGATATATTTATTGCACATCCAGATGAGTTTGTACAAGTTCCTGTAAGGCTATAAGATTTAGATGTAGTATTATTATTTGTAGTTTGTGTGCTTGTAAATGTATATGCGCCGCCGCCGTTTGTTAAATCAACAGCTAGAGAGTGTGACATAGTACCGCGTTGACTAGAGTCAATTACATGGCCATTTCCATTTAATACTATGTCAGCCCATTGCTGGCCGCCATTACCCCGTTGATATAAATCTACAGTGTTGTTATTTCCTTGTATTTCAATGAAACCATCGTGCCCTGCTTTGCCCCTTTGCGTATGATTGACTAGGTTATTGTCGCCGTTTATTATATTAGCTAAGTGATGAGGGGCTCCGCCGCCGCCGGCTCTATTTTCATCTGTTTGAGAGCTCAATAGATCATTACTATCTCCGGTCACTGTCCAATATGCTTCATGACCACCTGTTTCGTCAACATCTATAGTTCCATCTGCATGTATACCTTGGTATATTATAATATCATTAACGTCTCCGGAGCCGGTTAAAGAAACATAATTATCTTGACTACGCTGTTGTATTTCTAAGCTTAAGTCGTCACTAATTTGTGAAATATAAATTTCATTTGCATTACCAATCTTCCCGCTGAGTAATAATGATACAGCTATCATTACCGACACCCACTGTATATCCATAAATAGTCCAATCCTGCTGTGTTAAATCTAAAGTATAGCTAGTGTTTTTATCTAAAGTTAACTGAAAAACATTATTTGCTGAATTATCTTCTCGCCTAATAAAATATGAATTAGAAAACTCTTCATAATAAATTCCTGTGTTTATATCTAAACCTGTTGGCCGTTGTGTAAAAAAAGTTTCATTTTGAATAGCAAGTTCGTCACGTAATGCATCTACTAATGCTTTGTTTAACATATCTAGCATGTCGTACATGACATCGGCAAATGTATAATCTGTTTCATCTAATTCAGTGTACCAAATATCGTCAGTATTCAAATTATTTACATCTAAGTCATCAAATTCTTCAAGAAAATCAAATCCTAAAAAATCAAATAAATTTTTTGTTCTAACTCTAATTTCATCTTCAATTTCTTCGTAAGGAGATTTTTTACGTAAAATAATAAGCTGATTTATCATTCGTTCGTCTATATCAAGAATAAGAGGCTTAGACGGTGCTTGGCTACTTATTCTGGCCATTGTTGTCTGAAACGCTTGATTCATTACTACAAATCCTGCGTCTGTTTCTACTGTTATTTCACCTGTGTAACAATCACCACTTACATCGCAGCTAGGCAATAAGGTTATCATACTTCCGCCTATTTCATCTACTACCATGATAAAGTCTGTACCTCTAACTCCGATAGTAGCACTAGGGGTTCTAATTTTAACCTGCTGTCTATTATTTTTTGCTATTTGGCCACTGGCATATCTGACTGTACCTAATGTTGCTTTTAAGCTTAATGCTCCTGTTCCTGCGTCAGGGTCATAAACAAAATCATCTATAAGTAATCTACTGTGTTCAGTAATATCTACTCTTGTATCATCTATAAAATCAATACGCATTTGCCCTCGAGCAGTCACAGCAGTATCCATGCTTTGAACGGTCACACCGGTAGTGCCGTCTATTACGTCTCGGCCACGTTCTAGTACGCCACTACCTTTGATTTTTCCTATTTCGCCTGCATCTGCTAATGCTAAAGGAGCCAAAGCTAAACAACAAAATAGTTTAATCAGTTTGTGTAATTGTAATTGTGCCATCATCTCCAACTAAAGTTAGATCTAAATCATTATCGTATATGCCACTTTGAGTTACGATGATTGAATTGCCACCGCCTGTTACATCTATGTTAACAGTATGTCCTGCGATGTCGCCGTCACCGTCAACATTAATAGCATATAAATTACCTCCTGCACTTGTGCTTAGTGATACTGGAGATAATAAGCTAGAGCTAGTAGTGCTTAACGATGCACTACTGTCACTTGTGACAGTAACCGCAGCACTTTCACCGTCGATTTCAGCATACACAGCATCGCCGTCACCAGTTACCGTAAACGACACTGTTGCATTATCAGCTGAACTGGTTTCTCCTACGTATATTACGTAGTCAGTATCGTCACCTGTGTTAGATATAGTCATAGTAGCTGAATCACACTCGCCTGTTGCAGCACTACTACACAGTAAATCCAAAGTGTTGTTATCGCCGATAAATGACCAAGTACCTGTAAAAGTTATACCTTTGATTGTTGCATCTACAGTATTAAAATCACCAGTTTGTGTGAGTGTAATAGTTGTGTCGGTACCATTTAAGACTGCATCTGTAGTACTATTACCAAACTCGTTGTCTTGACCAGTTTGTGTAATTGTTAACGTAAGACCGGCGCCTGCTTGATTTACATATATTTCATTTGCAAAAGCAACAGTTATTGCTGCTAAAGACGCTAAGCCTCCTATTATTAAAGCTTTCATTTGTATCTCCCTATTAATGATTATGAATTAAAATTTCTTCAGAAAATTTCCAAAGACCTTTATCTTCCCCTGCAAGTATAAGCTCTACAATGCCCGCTTCAATTGCAGCTCTAACTGCATAATTGACAGGTTCATTTATAGACCATCCTACTTCGCTTTCTATAATCTGTGTACCGAGATCTAGAAATTTAAAAATGTCGCCACCGCTTCTATAACTTGCTATTGTTTTTTCTGTTGCAACACTTACTAGAACTCTCCCGGTTTGTACACTTACTAAACGCATCGATACAGTAACTCTATCCATCCTATACTCGTCCTGTAGACCAAGTCCTAAATAGCGAGCGCCCATACCCCCGGTTGCTATGTTACTATCATACCCGACTATTCCGCCTTCTAACAAAAGACCAGCAAACATTAATGGATCTAATGGTTCTGGCCCGTTTGGGCTAGATCGGTCGTATACTTCTCTAGTATTTCTTATTAGTTGTCGTTCTTTAATTAAATTATCCATGCCTATACGCTCGACCACGTCAAACCAACTTCCATTCCCTACTTCCTGTAAAGCTTGTATTACCCAAACTTCTGCACCTTGAGTCACTGCTGAACTAAGATTGGCAAGTTTGTCACTAGGCTTTCTTTGTCCAGTTTTGTCTAAAAAACTGTACACACCAATTGCAATTTTTGGACCATCGATAGGAGGTATTGCGTCAAGATGAATTTGGTGACCTTGTACTTGCGGAGGACCAACTGACTCTTTTACATCTTGCATCATATCATAACTTGCGCAACTAGCTAAAACTAAAAAGGATAAACTTATTAATAATTTTTTTATCATTAGAAATTAAATTCTCCCGCTCCTGGTATAGTAATTTCTGTATTACCGTCAGGACCATTTATTTCTAAAGTTATGGTACCTGTAAGTGTATCTTTAGTCCATGTAATAATGTTGTTTTCAATTTCTGCTGAACCACTAGTAGCACAATTATCTGTACAATCAGCAAACATTGCATCTACCATTTGTTTACTAAGCGTTGCATAAATTCTTGATTCTAAATTTCTAATAAATTTATTTAATACTGAATTTTCTAGTTCACGCTCTAATCTAGCTTCTTCTGCTTCGGCTTGTTTTCTAAGATCTTCTTGCGCATTAAACTTCAATTGCTCTGCACTAAGCACATGTGTACTATATCCATTGCCAAAATGAAATGCTGGGCTTTTGAAACCCCATATTAGATCAGCTTGTGCATGCGCTGCAACAATTGTGCAAAGCAAACTCCCTATCAAAACCCTCATAATTTTTCTCCTAAGTATTTAACCTTTGTAATATTTTAACACTATACAAGGTTAATTTTTTCATAAATATGATAGGGCATTATAAGGAGAGGGCAATGCAACAAAATGAATATGACGTCACCGTTCTCAAAGTAGTGGACGGGGATACAGTAGATGTTGACATA
>Ga0181591_10005620_pt1 | contig 10905 bp, 17 predicted proteins | sample 071ome_33_FD_133757 | JGI IMG/M metagenome (GOLD analysis project Ga0181591, IMG submission 133757) | Coastal salt marsh microbial communities from the Groves Creek Marsh, Skidaway Island, Georgia - 071412AT metaG (megahit assembly) | ecosystem: Environmental > Aquatic > Marine > Intertidal...
ATAGGTGCAATCATTTTAGGTTGAACAAGTTCAACAGACTTAACTGATTCAGTTGTTTTCACTACATTATCTTTCTTGAATGGCACAACAACCATTGAAAAATCATAAACACCACGAGATACACGTGGAAGTTTACGAACAAGATTATCAACTTCAGTTGCAGATACCTTGATTGTACCTGCTAAATCTTTTAGATCTTTCAAACGAAACTCGTGAGAGTTAGGATAGCTCTCCTTAATCTTCTCAACAAGATTCTTTTGTGCTACAGATAGTTCCATTATATTTTCTCCATCATTTATATCATCATAATATAATATATGATGCATTTTGTCAAGCAATACTTTCTGCGAATTTAGTTGCCAATACACGACTAGTTTTCTTTGAACTAGAGAAGTTTTTGAATGCCTTAATAACTTCAGACTTTTTATTTACATCCTTGATTTCTAGTTCTTCATCTTCTACATCTAGAGATGAGTTATCCTGTGTGATAACAATCATTCTATCATAACCCCAAATAGAATCAAACGAATAACTGTTTTCTTTTCTGAGAATTTTCAGAATATTATCCCTAGACACTTTACTATTACTACGATACACACACTCATCAATTAGTCGTTTCTGATTTCTTTTCTCAATCAAATTATAATTCATACAAGAATCAAACAATTTCTTTGATTTCATATCTTCAAGAACATCATCTGTAAAATTGTATGGACTATACTTCATATACTTACCATCAAGTTTCATAGTTTTTGGGTTGTTGTATCCGTTGACAACAATATGATTAGCACCACCATCAGTAAGAGTTACAAATGATAGTTTCTGCACTCCGTGCTTTCTGCGAAAATCACGAAGAACATCATACATAACAACCAACGCCTCATTCAACGGAGTATCACCAAGTGCTTCTGCACCAGAATTACGATACCAGTTACCATAGTAATTATCTCCAGTTGGAAGTGATTGTTGAACCAAAACACCAAATGCTTGATTATATACTTCTTTTTTCATAGAAGAAGAAAGAAGTTCCATAACACGAATATGACTATGTTCTGCAAAATCCATTTCTGCTCTTGTATAATACGATGATAAATCACAATCATATTTTGAACCAGTAAATCCATAAACAACAAATGGAATCGCTGCTTTCTTACAAAACATAGAAAGGATAAGTGTTTGTTTGATAACATTTTTTAGAACTACTTGCATAGAACCAGAGTAATCAACAAGCATTACCATACCGTGATTCTTTGATTCAGCAAGTTTAGTTGTGCTAAGAAAAATATCATCATTGAACTTATACTGATGAAGTTTCTGTAAATCAAGAGAACCTGTTTTTGATACAGATGCCCTTGAATACATATATGCAGATTTACGAAGTTCAAACTCCTTCACCATGTTTGCAACGATATCTTTGTTATCGTTCATAAACTTTACAGTATCTTCGTGCTTTGCTTCATACATAGTTCTTTGTTTGTTTAGTTTATCATAGTTCCACAATATTTCTTTCTTCTGCTGCTCACTAAAACCTTGACAAACTGATTCAAGTTTACCGTATCTATCACGGTTTAGAAGCTCTTTTCGTTTCTTATCACTAAATACTTTATCAGTTTCAGACTCAAGAGACTGAGCATTTTCACTCAAATCCTGTGTTGAATCTTCTGTATCCTGATTATTAAACTCTTCATCATCGATTTCATTAGATTTTAAATTTTCAGTATCCTGATTATTAAACTCACCATCTTGTTTTGTTGAATTATCCGACTTTTGCTTATCATAAGATGCAAATTGCCCTTCACTTTGACCGTGTTTCTCTTCTTTGTCACTGTCAAAACGAATACCAATTTCATCTGATTCAAGTTCTTGTTCTGCATCATCAGACACAGTTCTGATCTTAGCAAGTTTATCTTTCATAAACTCATATATTAGTTCAGATGCTTCAACAACATCATCCCAAGTTTCAGCAGCATATGCTTTGTCAATATAAAACTGTTCCTCTGGAGTAAAATCTACTTCCAGAAGATTACGAAGTTTTGCTTTGATGTTAAGACGATCAATGAAGTTATAATCAATGATTTTGATGTGCTCTTTGCTTTCAAGACCAAAGAAATCTTTATCTTGAAGATACACATAACCACGATTAAAAGATGCAACAAGTCCTGGATATTTGTCTTGAATCAATCGTTCAATACGAATATCTTCTACAACATTAAAGATTGTTTTGGGACATTTGCTATCTTGAATATCTTCTTCCCATCCTTCTGGTGGGGTATATAATGCGTGACCAACTTCGTGGCCAATAAGCAAATCATAAACTTCACTATCATTCCACATAGGAAGACCAAGCAATCTTTGTTTTACATCAAAGAATGCTGTTTCATAGGAACCGTGACGAACTTCAATGTTTTCATTCGCCAACAAACGAGCTAGAATACTTTTTTTCTCAGACATATAAATCTCCTATCATTTATATAGAATAATAACATATGATAGGATGAAAGTCAAACACAAAAAACCCTGGTATTTCTACCAGGGTTTGATGCGTCTAATATGTGCTTGGTAGTGTTAGTAGAACTTTTCTACCATTACGAGACTTTTTAACAAGACCTCGTCTTTCCAGATCACTGACATACATAGATACGAAAGGTGCAGACCTATCCATAAACTTCTGTACATCTGAAAGTGAGACTTCGCCCTTACTTTCAACCAAATTAACGACTGGATCGTTATTTGCCTGCTTTTGTTGCTTAACGGGAATGATTTGTTTCCCGTCCATTACATTATCAACCTTCAAAATTTCTTCTGTTTTCTTGATAATGTTGTCTAGTTGACTCTTATGATTGAACATCGTAAGAATGCTAGAAACACCAAAAACCAACAAACCATTCATTAGACAAGTGAGTGCAACCACAGCAGAAATTGGCACCATCATCTCTACTGTTTTGGCATCTAGAAAAGGAATAGCATAAGCAATTCTTTTACCAGCACCGTTTGTCTCTTGAGGAACCCCAAGACTAGTAATCTCCTTGAGCAAATCTGCTTCACGCTGAATCAATGCTCTACAGTTCTTACCACACCCACCTTTTTTTGACTCTTGTTGACGAAGTTGTTTGACTTCCGTATATGCTTTTTCAAGCATAGACTTCTTTTCAACATGACTTTGTACCTTTGTAACTTTATCATCAATAGATGATGATATCCTTGCCAAAGATACTGGTGCAGACCAGCAAACAGCAGCGATAAAACCTACAAAGCATAAAACTGAAACGAAGTACTTTCCAGTTTTTATTGCCATAGAAGCTGCTGTCAACGACATTGCAGAACAAACTGCAAGAACGATGATCGTGATTACTGGGCCAGTGTTGCCAAACCCAACATACTCGACATTCAAATAGGTATCAGCCGCATATCCTGCCAAGCCAGCCAAAATACATAGTACACAGAACAAAAGGTGTAAAACCTTGTTCATATAGTTCTCCTTGAATCGTTGAAGAATGATAATAATTTACCAAGTCATCAGCGACATGTCAAGGATAATATGTAAAAAAAGGTGGGACAAAATATCCCACCTTTCATCTAGTTCTTACAACAAGTAACTCTTGCAATCTTCTCCCAATCAGATTTTCCACGACGAATAGCACCAAGTTTGATTGCCATACGAAGAGAAAGCTCTCTTAGTTTATTTATATTAGACTTTAGGAAGTGTGTAACATCTTCCTTTTCACTTTCATTGAGAGCAGAAAGAAGACCATTCTCAATAACTTGTTGTATACGAACAACATAATCTTCCTTGGATTTCATACCAAGATCGATATAATGTGCTCGTGAAATCAATGCTTTGAGGTGTGGAGCCAATTTATGTGACTTTGCAATCAGAGCATCGAAATCTAAGTTAGTAATGAAGATAACCGAACCTTCAAAGTCAAAAGACTTAGGAATGTTTTCGTTATCCTCATCCTTAAAGTTTGTGCGTGACAACCAAGATACTGTTCGTTTCTCAGTTGTATCACACACAGTTTTCAACAGGTTAAGTGATGTATCATCAAAGAAAATTGTATCTGCATCATCAAATACTAGAACATCACCCTTGTTTCTATGCTTGTAAAGCATAGTGAACAAACCTGTTGGACGAACATAACCTTTTACAATGGAATAAAAGAGTTCGTTAGAACTTTCTTTTAACCTTCTCTCTACTGTAAAAGATTTACCTAGTCCTGGCGGACCAGATACAATCAAAGCACGAGAGTTGCCATTTAAACACTCTTGTGTGAGAATATCAAGAATGTCAAATCTTTCAGCAATACGTTCTTTGATTTGAGAGACAGTTTCTTTTGTCATATTTTCTCCATTCGTCACTGTGAGAATATAATATTATATGACATTCAAAATGTCAATCACTATTTTACTTATCCTTTAGTTTCATTTCATCAGCATATTTTGCCATCATAGCAAGATAGTGAATTGCTTTATACAAATCTATATCATTATATCCACTTTTCTTACCGTAACGATGGATATACTTAATAGCATTACCCTTGAGATAATCAAGGGTTTCTGCATTTGACATAATATATTCTACAACTTGAACACCACCAGAATAATGATTCTGATATGTAGAGTCAATATGATTTTTTGCTTCTTTCATAAACTCTTTTTCATTGTATTTGTAATCTGTCATATTTTCCTTCCTGCTCCTTGTTTTAAATCATTTTTACTAACTGGCTGTATAGGTCCTTTATTGTAAGCAGGAACCATTGCATAATTTTCATTACAGAACTTAGACTTACTCATATCAGTTTCTTTTGTACCATTAGCTGGAATGGTATTTGATAGTGGTGCAAAAGATGCTGTTGAATAATCAGGAATAGAGTTAGGTGATCCTAACTCTTTCTTTCGTTTCTTAATTTGTTCTGGAAGTAGACCACGTTTCTTTAACCATTTATGGTGATTCATCACATACCTCATAATATTCTTATATTATATTTCAGAATAAGTTAATTGTCAATCAATATCTAACTTTATTTGATTAACATCATATTCATCGTATACAAAACCACGGTTGATTAATTGCTCTTCATATCTTTTCAAAGTTATATCACTTGCTTTTAGTTTACGAAGAAACTGTTTCATAATAGATTTGGTATCTACAGTACCACAAGTAAAAATATCAAAGGTTGCTAGACCATATTCTGGCCAGGTGTGACAAGTAGCGTGAGATTCAGCAAGAATAATGGCATATGTAAAACCACATTCTTCACCAAATCCCCTGCTATTACTACTAAGAACAGTAGCACCACATTCTTCACAAGCATCTTTCATATATGTGTTTAGAATATTTTGCTCATTATCACATCCAGCAACAAGATGATGGATATCTTTCTCGTGAAAGTACCAATCAAATATTATATGCTGTCCAACATTCTTTTGCATTTCCCATTGATCTCTATATGTAATTCTAGATTGCGTTGCAGCAACTCTAGCTAGTTGTATTTCTTCTTTTACTTCATTCCAAAGGGTCATAACTATTCGTGTTCAAAATGCCAAAACTTAGGTTTTAGTGTGATAACATTTACATCAACACCTACCTTTTTTAGATCATTACGAAATTCAATTACTGATTCTTTACTACTTGAAGATATTGATAATGTATTACCGTTGTTAATTACAGCAATATGCGGTGTACCACTTGTAGGTAACACCGCATTTTGAACTGTAGTACAATCAATACCCATATCTTTTAACAAGGAACGAAGTTTCTCGTAGGGATATTGATCCATTTTTCTATACCTCTGGTTGTGTTAAACAAAACTTTACTGATTCTTCTTGTGCCTTCTTACGAAGTTCTGTCCAAGTCATCATAGAACAACCATTAAAGTTAATAATATCTGCTTCATCTAGTTCATTTTCTTTAGCAAGCTTAGAGGCATATGCATTAGCCAAAGTAATAGTTGGAAGTGCACCTTCTTTAACATATGCATCATATACATAATGTGGACTTTCATATAGATTACTATAAGCTTGCATATAAGCAACTCTATATTCAGAACAAGAATACTCTGGACTTCTAAACTTAGTGATAACTATAGCAGCATCTTTAGACATTTATTTCTCCTTCATAAACACAGTATTATTATAGTCTATATGATATATGTTGTCAAGCATTAATTTTGTGAAGTAAATACACTTTTTTCACCTATAGAATGTCTCTCAAGTTGTTCTCTTGCCCAGTTTGATTTTCTTAGTTGCTTTGTTCTTCTCTTTAATCTTTTTGTTTTATGTCGCTTATTTACTACTTTTGGTTTTCTTTCAGGTAATAGTATTTCTTCTTGTTTAGGTTCTTTCTTTTCTTTTGTCTGTTCAACAACAACATCTTTCTTTTTAACAAAATACATATCTTTTTTAAGTATAGAATTTGAAATAAAGTACCAAGCAAAAAACATTATAAGAATTAAGACAAGAAAAATCATTACCTCTTTTACGAAGTTTAAAAAGAAACGCATTGTTTCCTCCTTTAGATTTTTATGAGTTTAAATAAAAATGAGATTAACCAAGATGCAGCAATACCACCACCTACTGCCATCCACATATACTTTTCAACTTGTGCCATCTTTTGGTTAAGTGCTGTAAAATGAGTTCTAGTTTCATCTCTTACATTTTTAATTTCTTTGAGAACTTTTTCTTCTTTATCGTCAATAGTATCATAAACTTCTTGCAGTTTTTCCTCTTGTTCTTTTCTTCTAGCTTCTACCATCTTGAACAAAACCTCTGAATCTTTTTCTTGCTGGAGTAATCTCTGGTCGTGAACAGCAATAATTTTGTTCAAATCGTTTGCAATCTCTGTCAGTTTATTAATAGAGTCTTCTATCCTATCTTGTCTTTTCTCTAAATCTGACATAATAGATTAACCTTTTAATATCTGCCTTAATGGTTTACCATTACCCTGTAATCTTTTGAGCATTGCAATTAGTATAGGAGTATGTTTTCTCTTTCTTTTTCCAACATACTTTCCAGGTTCACCACTACCAGGAGAACCTTCTTTATCTACACCCATTCCTGCTACTTCTCCACCACCTACATTGTTAGCTGGTGCATCCTCATATACTTTCTTCATCGCCTTTTCCTATTTTTCTTAGTCTATTTATAATTTCTTGATCCATAGAAACCATATTAGTGTCAATGATTTTCTCACCACCAACATTATAAAGTCTTTCGGGTAAAATGTTTAAAAATATAAGGAATGGTTTTATGTAATGAAGTCTTGATTTTAACTTTAGAAACAGTATTTTAGCTGTTATTTCAGCACCAAAACAATTGTTAAGAACGATAATATGATTGAGTATTAATCTCTCTTTCAAATCACCTTTTTCAACATATCTTGTAACCAGTTTCTTTATGTATTTTATTCTTTTTAAATCATCAAAGAAATCTTCTGTGGAGTTGTATTCATAGTTGTCATAATGTGAAGCACAGAAAAGAATAAAATTCTTATCATTTATCGCTTCTGTATTCATTAATAAGATTCTAAAGTAATTCTCTTCCAAGTGTTATTAGAAACACAAATATAAAGATATGATGTATCATACTTTACTTCACCTGCTAATCCATTTGCAGTAGAATTAGCAGGTGCTGAGTTAGATAGGATTAGATTAGCACCAACTGTAGATAATGTAACTGTTCTTGTTGAAGGTGTTCCAGATGGGTCACGAACAATCAAAAATCTATCAGTGGTTGCTACATTAGCGGCAACAGTTAATTCAGATGTTTTCTTCGCTGTATTTGCCATTAATGCAAACTCCTATTATGCATCAGGTAGTTCTGAATCATCCGCTGCATCACCAGTAATAGAACTTGATGCAACAAGTGTTTCATATTGAACACGACCTGCACGACCACCAGTTCCTACAGTTCTAAGAACCCAACCAGCATGTGCTACACCTTGTGTTCCACCAATTACTGAAGTTGCCGTAGCAGTTTCGCCTTGTAGTGTATGACCTGTTTCTGATGAACCAGATGTAATATCAATATTAGCACCACTGTGTGTAGCAGAAAGTGCTAGAACAGTTGAATTAGCAAATGATACGAAATATTCTGTTCCAGAAACAAGACCATCAATAGCAGTATTACCAGCAGCAACTGAATATGTTACTTTATCATTTAGTGCAAATTTACCAGCAGATGAAATTGTAATTGTATCTGCTGTGTTAGAAACAGCAGATGCAGCATTAAATGATGTAGCTGCAGGTGCTGCAATAGCAACTGTTGGAGATGTTTCATATGAAGAACCACCAGCAGTAATATTTACAACTGCAATTCTACCAGTAGAATTTGCTTCTGCATTTGCTGTTGCAGAAGAACCACCACCACCAGAAATGGTAACAGTAGCATTTGCAGTATAACCAGAACCAGAATCTGTAATTGTGATTGCAATAACATTTGCTGATTCAATACCAACTTCTGTTGTATCTACACCAAACACATCATTTGCATCTGTGTTAACACGAGATGCTGAAACATAGATTGGTGCTTCTTGAAGTGCATAGTTAGTACCAGAACTTACAGCAGAAACTGCATCACCAAGTTTACCAGCTGCAACATGGCAAGTGGTATCATCAGTGATTGTTAGAATACGAAATTTTTTACTATCTGCAATTATATAATCACCAGCTTCTGCTTCAGTTGTAAAAGCAGTAGTTGTTCCTGTAACCAGTCCATTTGCAAATATTTCTACTGTACCAGTAGAAGTTTTGTCATCTGCATTTCCCCAGAGTGGCATTTATTTACTCCTTGATTAATTTTTATTCTTATATCTATTTATACTACTTTTAAACTAACCTTGCTACGGGACCAGGACCAGCAGTTACAGACATATTATTGTTTGAATCTCTCATTGGATCAAACTGATTTCCATAAGGGGCACCAACTGTACCCCCTACTTCAGTCCTCACTTTTTTTTTCCAGAGTCTTCTTTTTCTTCAGCAGCAATTAGTTTAGCAAGTAAATCTTCTTCTTTCATAGACAAACCAGATTTCTTTTTCTTGGCTTTTAGTCTAGCAATAATAACATCTCTTTTTGTAGTTGCACCATCACCACCGTGTTCAATAGACTTAGTTCCTTTTTTGCTCATCTCATTTAGATATGCTTGCATCTTTGGTGAGATTTGCTGTTCTTCTTGAACATTTTCACACTGACAATTTTCACAATCACAATTTTCACAATCACATCCAGCAGATTCTTCAATTTGTTGTTCTAGTGCAGGAAGAAATTCTTCCTCATATACCCAGAGGATATTTGCTTCAGTAAGTTCGCCTACATAATAGTTTTCATCAAGGAACTCTTCAAAAAGTTCAATGACTTGTTCTTTTGTTAAGTTCATTTTAGTGTTCCTTATTTATTAGTTACCATCTGGGTTATTAAATACTGAATCACTCCATTTTTTCTCTGGTCCTTTATACTTTTTTAAAAGTTCTCTTTTTCTTCTGCCTTCGGGTGTATTAGAAGTAGCACGAACTTTAGTACCAATTTCCATGAGTTTTCTGCCCAATTCTGAACCACCAGTTCTTCTACTTCTAACTTTTATAGATGAAGCATCTGTTTTTGGTGCTGGTGTTGTTGTTGTTGGTGTTGGTTGATTTCTTTCTGCATTTTGTCTTGGACTGTCCACTACTTGTGCTCGTTCTTGTTTTTTTCGCATCGCATTGGTCACTCGTACTGGTTTTGGCGGTATTATTGGTTTGTTTTTAGTGTCCGTTTGTGGTGTCTCGTTGGAACCGATGTCTTTCAACACCTTTTCGATTCCCTTGATGAAATTAGGATTTGGTTGTGGGTTCATACGATCATACCAACGTCTAATTACTACAGTTGGTTTGTTTTTAGTGTCCGTTTGCATTTGTTGTAATATAAGATTCTGTTTTTTAGCTGCTTTTTTTGCTTGTTCTAATTCTTGATTTGCTTGTTCTGATTTACGTGCTTCTTTGGTCCCTTGCCGGGTGCCTAATCCTCTTTGAGAGAATCCTTTAGTACGGTCATCTGATTTTAGCGACCCTTCTATCTTTTTTATTTTTTTTTGTTCTTTTTTTTGTAATCCGAACAAACTTCTTAATATATCTATAACTGTATTAACTTTATCTTGAGGAAAATATACATTTTCCTGCTCTGATAGAGATCTTCCAGATGCTTCTGCATCATCAACTCTATTTAGAGTTCGTCTAAGTTCACCGGGTTTCCATCCACGTTGTGGTCTTTTACCGGGTTTCAATTCACGTTGTGGTCTTTTTTTGCGAGGATTTATTGTTCTTTGTCCAAACTTCAGAATTTTCGGTAATGCAACTCTAGCAGCTCCATATAAAGCTGGTATTAACAATCCTTCTGTTAAATATTCTTCATTTTCCTCTAACCACTGAGGAAATTCATTTTCAAGTATATAATCTATGTCTTCTTCAGTAAGCATTTCTACGTGGAAGTTTTCTTCTAGGAACTCTTCAAATAGACTAATAATAAGTTGTTCTTCTTCATTAATAGTATTATTAATGTCGTAAACAGACTCTATAGATTCTCTCAAGTCTTTTTTCATTCCTAGGCCAAATGAAGGTGCCTTATACATTTTTTTACCTCTTTGAACTTTTATATTTTATTAAGCAGAAACAATTTTTGTTTTAAACCATTGGTATTTTTTCATTTTTTTTTGCTTCTTCATCATCTCGTTTTCTTTGTTCTTCTCTTCGTTTTCTTTCTTCTTCTTCCTCTTTTTTTATTTGTGCATCAGTTTTTGGTGTAATGGATAAACCTTCTTCCAACCACTGAGGAAACTCGTTTTCAAATATATAATCTAAGTCTTCTTCAGTAAGCATATCTACATAATAGTTTTCTTCTAGGAAGATAGCAAATGCTTCTGCTAGTTCTTCTTCA
>Ga0181591_10005626_pt1 | contig 10894 bp, 9 predicted proteins | sample 071ome_33_FD_133757 | JGI IMG/M metagenome (GOLD analysis project Ga0181591, IMG submission 133757) | Coastal salt marsh microbial communities from the Groves Creek Marsh, Skidaway Island, Georgia - 071412AT metaG (megahit assembly) | ecosystem: Environmental > Aquatic > Marine > Intertidal zone...
CAGAGGGTGTTCGCTTCGTCGTTCTCACGCCATGGTTCCGCAGTGAGGCAGGGAGTTATGGTCGCGATACAAGAGGTTTGATTCGCCAGCCCCAGTTTGAAAAAGTCGAGCTGGTGCAGTTCGTGCCGCCGGCCCGGTCCGAAGCGGCACTGGAGTCCTTGACGGGGCCTGCAGAGACTATTCTTCAGTCTCTGGACCTACCGTACCGGAAAATGATTCTCTGTGGCGGTGATATGGGCTTCTCGTCGGCCATGACCTACGATCTGGAGGTTTGGTTACCAGGTCAGGATGCCTATCGCGAAATATCCAGTTGCTCAAACTTTATGGATTATCAGGCGAGACGTCTCAAGGCACGATGGCGGAATCCAGATACCGGTAAGCCCGAGCTTTTACATACGCTGAATGGATCGGGCCTTGCCGTCGGTCGTACGCTCGTTGCGGTGCTCGAAAATTATCAACAGGCCGATGGTTCAGTGGTCATACCCGACGTGTTGCGACCCTATATGGGGGGCGTGACGGCGATCGCCTGAGGTGGACTATCTTCCCGTTGGCTTAAAACTCTCCAACCAGCCTGTACTGCTGGTGGGCGGTGGTATCGTCGCTACCCGCAAGGCCCGGCTATTAGCGCGCGCTGGCGCCGACCTTCACGTTTTGGCACCTCAGGTGTCAGACGAGATCCGGGCTCTGGTCTTGGACCCCAACCATATCCAATTGAGCCCCTGGGATGACAGGCCTCTCGGTGAATACGCGGCCGTTGTCGCGGCAACCCCCGATCAGGAGGTTAACGCAGCAGTCTCCAGAGGGGCAAAGGCATCAATGACACCGGTCAATGTGGTTGACGATCCCTCGCTCTGTACATTTATCATTCCGGCCATTATTGATCGCAATCCTCTCATTATTTCTGTTTCTTCCAGTGGGTGCAGTCCTGTACTTGCGCGGCGGATCCGGTCGGACATTGAAACCCGCTATCCGGAGGGCTATGGGGAGCTTGCCAGATACCTCGGTTCGCGCCGAGACGAAGTGTCAGCATCGCTGGGTAGCGAGAATGAGCGCCGCTATTTTTGGGAGACCCTTCTAGGTGAGAGCGAATTTATCAATCACGTGCTACACAGCAACACAGCCGCAGCCAACGACGTCTTTCAGGCATGCCTCTCCGGTGATGGCTACTCCCGTGGCGCTGTCTATCTGATAGGCGCTGGTCCGGGCGATCCTGAGTTGATGACCTTTAAAGCGCTCAGGCTTTTGCAACAGGCGGACGTTGTTCTTTATGACCGGCTCATTGGAGATGGCATTCTCGAAATGGCCAGGCGTGATGCCGACAAAATCTATGTGGGGAAAGAGCGCTCACAGCATTCTATGCCTCAGTCAGAGATCAATGAAAATCTGGCAGCACTGGCAAAGAGCGGCAAACGAGTTGCCAGATTAAAGGGCGGGGATCCTTTTATCTTTGGGCGAGGCGGCGAGGAAATCGAAGGACTTCTGGCCGCAGGGATTGATTTTGAGGTTGTTCCAGGAGTAACCGCCGCCTCCGGCGCCGCCTGCTACGCGGGGATACCACTCACCCATCGAGATCACGCACAAAGCGTACGCTTTATCACAGGCCATACCAAGAATCATCGCCTTGACTTGCCGTGGAATCAATTTCTGAACGAGCATGAAACTCTCGTCTTTTATATGGGCCTGGCGGGACTCGGCATCATCGCAAAAGAGCTGGTTAGCGCTGGCCGCGATCCTAACACCCCAATAGCTATTGTTGAAAAAGCCACCCGCGGAGATCAGCGAGTCATTGCAGGGACGCTTTCAACCATCGTAAAGCGAGCGGAGGAAGACAGCCCCGCGGCACCTACACTGCTGATCATAGGAAGCGTCGTCACTCTACACAGCTCGCTTCGGTGGTTCGAACCCGCCTAGCGTTTTGCCGTTAGCGTCTGTCCGGGGGGAGCAGGCAGGAGCGCCAATACATCTGCAATGATTCGGCCAGCCTCTAACAACAGTACATCAGGTTCTTCACTTTCCTGTTCTGCTGTCCCGCTCAGGTCAAGATCTGTGTCGTTGCCGTTTTCATCAGGGGACGACAGTGACTCGATGTTTTCCTGCGCCTCAGCAAGCATACCCTCACCATCCCCGTCTCGAAGCGACGCCAGCGGCTCTTCGCCTTTTGACGCCCGTCGCTTGTTTTCGATACCGAGGGCTTTTGCTTCCTGCGACTCCCTGAGCTCAAGGCGCGCTTCTTCGTTCAGAGGGAGGGACGTCATGCCACGGGTTTCAGCCGACATGGTGACCTGATCAAGCAAGTAGACAAAGTCGGGGTCCGCACTGGAACGATCTAGATGGAGTTTCTTCAGCGTTGGCACCAGCCCGTCAAACAACCCGTAATCCCGATGTCTGACCGGCGAAATTTGATCCCAGCTGAGCGCATAATCCAGTGCGCTCTCACCGATTTCTTGCTCATCAAAAAGAGAGGGGAAGGGGATGTCGGGTACCACCCCCCTATGCTGGGTTGAGTCACCCGAGATTCGATAAAACTTGCTCTCGGTAACTTTCAACTGGCCCTCTGGGAGATCCAGCAAGGTCTGTACGGTTCCCTTGCCGAAGGAGCGATCGCCAATCACGATACCTCGACCATAGTCCTGCAGAGCACCGGCAAATATCTCAGAGGCGGAGGCGCTGAGTCGATTGATCAGGACAGCGACGGGCCCCGTGTAGTAGGCGGAGCGTTGCCGCTTGCCATCTCGCCACACGCGTCGCTCGGCGCTTCGTATTTGCACTGTCGGCCCATATTCGATGAACAGACCAGTCAAATCGTTAGCCTCTTGAAGAGAGCCGCCGCCGTTATTTCTTAAATCGATGACGAGACCTTCAATATCTTTTTCTTTGAGCTCATCAATCAGGCGACTCACATCTCGCGTGGTGGACTTGTAATCTTTGTCGCCTCGCCGCAGCGCTGCAAAATCGATATAGAAGGCTGGGATCTCAATCACACCGATCTTACGGTTTGTCCCGTCGGCATCCTCCATATCTAGAATCTGGCTCTTAGCGGCCTGCTCTTCCAGTTTTACTTGATTGCGCTCGATGGCAATGACATGCCGCTGGTCCATCTTTCCCTTATCGGGAATAACTTCGAGACGGACCGTGGTTTCTCTGGGACCTCGAATGAGATCAACCACCTCGTCCAGTCGCCAACCAATGACATCCTCGATAGCACCATCATCACCTTGCCCAACCCCAATGATTAGGTCGGAGGGACGCAGTACGCCTTGTTTATCGGCGGGTCCTGCAGGTACTAGCCGAACAACTTTGGTGAACTCATCATCCACCTGAAGAACGGCACCTATCCCATCGAACGAGAGACTCATGTTGATATCAAAGTTCTCCGCCCGGCGTGGCGAGAAGTAAGACGTGTGGGGGTCGTATAGCTCTGTCAGTGAATTTGCGTACACCGCAAAGACGTCTCGCTCATTATATTGATCAAGCCGATTAAGCTGGTTTTTGTACCGTCGCTCCAGAGTAGGGACGATGTCTTCCGGCGCCTTGTCAGCTAGCCGCAAGCTCAATACCTGACTTTTGAGGCGCTTTCGCCATCGGTCGTCAAGGACAGCCGCCGATTCAGCCCAAGCCAAATCCTCTGAGTCCAGGGGAAGGTATTCGTCCACTGTGAAGTCAAATCCATCGACCTGTTCCTGCATGGTATCCAGAATACTTTCCAGTCTGGCCTTCAAGGCAGTTTGATAGCGATTGAACATCATGAATGCCGGCGCAAGTTCGCCTTCGCGGCCAAGGTCATCCAGGGTTGACCGATAACGCCCAAAATCTTCGATATCGGCTGCGGTGAAGAACATTTTCTGAGGGTCCAGTGATTCGATGTAGGCGTTCAGATGGAGAGCCGACAATACATCGTCGTATGACCGCTTCTCGTAGTGCCGCTCTTCCAGCGTATCGATTAATTTGACGAGCGTTTCACCTTGGATGCTGCTGGGCGTCAGAGCCCAGCTATGGGTTGCCCAAAGCGCGCAAAGTGCAATGACGCGGATCAAACTACGGCCAGGGCAGGGGGGTAGGGTAGGCATCAGGGCTCCAAAACGGATGTTCACCGTGGCATTAGACACTTTTTTTGGGCTCAAACACGAGGGCGTGTCGATATTGTGAACATTTCATCCTTTTTCCTCAAAAAGGATGCCCGAACCGCAGATAAAGTGCCGAATTGTCCCCTGATCCCTTTGCAACCTCGGCTCTGACAACAATACCGGAGTCTGCTTTGATCAAATAGCTGACACCAGCGCCCAATGCAGGGTAGCTGTGTTCACCGCAGGAAATGCCGTCGCCACCAATACCGTCACCGTATAGGCAGCCAACGCCGCCGAAGACTACGGCACCCCAGCGTTGCCCCAGAGGGAGCCTGAGATCGAACTGAAGATGGCTGTAATTTTGCCCCAAATAATTACCCTTGGTGTATCCGGGTAGGCTGATCGATGAATAACCCGAAAGCGGGGCATCATCGGTTAGGCGATTTTTTACTTCCAGCGCGAGGGTGCTGCCGCCTACCGCAAAACCAAGGTTGAGGTGCAAATACGTTCTTGCCTCAACATGATAGACATCAAAATCAGCATCCCCCTTGTCAGGTGAAAGAATCGGCTCCTGGAGGCCAGGAAAAATTGGCTCCGCAATGTTTTCATCGTCACTACCTCGATACGCGACGTTGTAAACGCTGGCAAAAGTGCCCCTCGTCGGATTCCTGACATCGTCCCGGCTATCAAAATTGAATACGATGCCGGCGCCTGTCGCATCAAACCCCAAGTAACCGATTTGGTCGGCGATCGCGCTATTCCGTGGGGGGAAGTCAATTTGGTAATTGCTATTCAACACCAAGCCTCCTATGAACCAGGGGCTATCACCGATTCGTCTGACATAACGAAGAAACAGCGCGTCAAAATTATCAACGGTTTTAACGTTAACGCCCGACCCCAAGAAATCGTCGTAGTCGTTTCTGATCTTGCCAAAACCGGCACCTAGGCTCAGTCGATTGCGGTCCTGCTGCCAGTATAGGTCGGCAAATACTCCGCCCACGTAGCTATCGGTACTGGAGTAAGTTATCGCTGTTCCGAGCATTGATACTGGAGAGTCATCATCAAACCGGAGCGTATAGGCGGCCAATGCACCCACATTTCGGCCTAGCTTGGGGTCGACGCTGAGGAGGGGGGTCAACAACCATGGGCTCTCCTTCTTGCCGCCTATCTGGGCTGCAGCACTGCTCGATTCCTCAGTACCGTAAGCAAACTCGGAGCCACACAAGGCTATAGACACCATCAGACAGCCTAGTGCACGTAATCGATCTAACAAGCCAGATACCTCACTCTTTCACAACACAATTGGCCGACGGGACCATTAAGTGCTGTGGTAGGGACACGCGTCCAAATGACGTTTTACCAAAACCCAAGGTGCCTTCTCAACGCCAACAAGCCACCATAAACCCATCTCGAGCATCACTTCGGCTGCATACGGATGCCACCATCCAGCCGGACGCACTCGCCGTTCAGGTAGTCATTTTCTGCAATAAACACCGAGAGGTGGGCAATCTCCTGAGGCTTGCCCAATCTCTTCGGGTAAAGCACTGAACGCTCTAGGGATTGGTAGTTTTCCTCGGGTAGCATGTCAAAGAGGGGAGTGTGTATCAGGCCCGGCACGATGGTATTGACGCGAATTCCATAGGGAACCAGATCCCTAGCCATGGGCAAAGTCATGCCGACAACAGCACCCTTTGTTGCAGAGTAAGCAACCTGTCCTATTTGGCCCTCATAGGCGGCGATAGAGGCCGTGTTGATAATCACTCCACGTCCGCCATCCGCAGTTACTGGCTCGTTGGTTGACATCGCTTCTGCAGCCAGACGGCAAACGTTGAACGTGCCGACCTGATTAACCATGACAATTTGCATGTAATTGTCTAAGGGAAACACGCCGTTTCGACCAAAGGTACGATTGGCGTTGCCAAAGCCCGCGTAGTTATTCACAACGTGAAGGGCTCCGTGTGCAGTTACAACGCTGGAAATGGCGTCTTTTACCGAGTTTTCATCCGCAACATTGACGGCGTAAAAAGCAGTCTTGTCGGCACCGTGACGATCGATCACGGCTTGGGCGCGTTCCTCGTTGAGATCGAAGATGGCGACGGTCATTCCCTTGGCAACATAGGCATCAACAGTGGCTTCTCCAAGCCCCGATGCGCCTCCTGTAACAATGGCCACTTTTCCCTGAAGATCCATCAATCGCTCCTTATTCGCTGGTTTACGGTCATGTTAGTAGGTTGTGTTGCTGCACAAACTCCGCTGTTAGCCGAATTACGCGGCGTATCTGCATAGTTGCCCACTCAGCGGGCGCCGGATTATCGCACTGGTAGGTCACGGGTGAAAGCGGCTTGATATGGCCGCCACTGCTTGGGTTCGGTCAGTCAATAGGCTTCATCGTTTTGTTTGATGGGTCACATGGCTAAGGGCCACAAATAAGTGACCGACGCTGACACGGCGAGTTCGTTGGTGCGAGGAGCGCGCGCGTGAGCATGATCAGCGAGCGCTTTGATCACGGAGTTTCCGGGCCCGCGGAATTTAACATAATATACATTATGCGAAATAGCATGCTGCTTGGCATGTCGCTAGGACGCCTAAAACGAAGCCCTAATCCGTGCCTTAAACCTTTAAAGAATAACCTTATTCCACTAGAATACATCCGTCCCACTAAATATTGGCTAAAACAGCCAGCCTCGTAGCGAAATAAAGGGGATTTGCAGTGACAGCATCCGTTCAGCAACCCAAGGTGACGGCCTTTTATGATCGAGCGACGGGCACGTTTACTTATGTCGTGTGCTGTCCTGAAACCAAACACTGCGCTGTTATCGACCCGGTGCTTAATCTTGATTACGCCTCGGGCACGATCTCTGTTGAATCGGCCGACAAAATCAGAACGTTTGTCACAGAGCGCCAATATCAGGTCTCACATATATTGGAGACCCACGTCCATGCAGATCATTTAAGCGGGGCTCCATACCTGAAGTCTGAGCTCGGCGGAGAAATTGCGATCGGCGATCAGATTACCGGAGTGCAGCAGATCTTTTTGGAGATATTTAACGAAGGTCGGGACTTTGTTCCCGATGGCAGTCAGTTTGATCTGCTGTTCGCTGATGGTCATTCCTTCAGCATCGGCAAGCTTGAGGCGTCCGCTTTCCACGTGCCTGGACACACGCCCGCTTGCATGGCGTACCTAATAGGCGATGCTCTTTTTGTCGGTGACACCTTGTTCATGCCCAATGCAGGAACTGCCCGCTGCGATTTTCCAGGTGGAGATGCAAGAACCTTATACCGCTCGATACGGAAACTACTCGCCCTTCCCCCTGAAACCCGCGTCTTCGTCTGTCACGACTATCCCGATGAGGGGAAGCAGGAGCACTGCGAAACCACGATCGCCCATCAGCGAGAGCATAATGTCCACGTAGGTGGAGGCATCCGGGAGGACGAATTTATCGCGATGCGAGAGGCGCGGGATAAAACCTTGGGGATGCCGGCCCTAATATTACCCTCGCTACAGGTGAACATGAGGGCTGGATACATGCCGCCCGCGGATCAAAATGATCGGCTGTTTCTCAAGGTGCCGATTAACGCCTTTGGCGGCGCTAATATATCCACGCTACTACCATGAACTAAAAAAATTCTCGGGGGAGAAAACAAGTGAATAAGAGTAAAAACCACACAGAAGTCGCGATTGTAGGGGGTGGTGCGGCAGGAATTGCCACCGCGAGCAGCCTGCTAAAGCGGGAGCCCTCGCTGGATATTACGATCATAGATCCGGCGGAGATGCACTACTACCAACCGGGTTGGACCATGGTTGGCGGCGGTATTTTCAACCTACCCCAAACCGGCAGGCCAATGGCTTCTGTGATGCCAAGGGCGGTCACGTGGAAAAAAGAATCCGTCGAGGCCTTTGAGCCAGATCAAAATAGAATCTGCCTATCCTCAGGCCAGACTCTGTCTTATGACCGAATGGTGGTCTGTCCAGGCTTAACCCTTAACTGGTCGGGCGTTGAGGGCTTGGCAGAAACCCTGGGACGGAATGGCGTTACGTCAAACTATTCATATAAAACAGCATCTTATACCTGGGAGCTTGTACAGTCTCTAAGGTCAGGCCGGGCGTTATTCACTCAGCCACCGATGCCAATAAAATGTGCCGGCGCGCCCCAAAAGGCAATGTATTTGTCGAGCAATTACTGGCTACGCCAGGGCCTTTTGAAAGATATTGACGTCAGCTTTTACACCTCAACCCCGGGACTATTTGGGGTTGCTGCCTATGTTCCCGCCCTTATGAAGTATGTTGAGAAATATCGAGCAGCGCTTCATTTTCAGCACACGCTTACCAAGGTTGATGGAGACACCAAAATTGCGACTTTCCGTGATGAAAGTGGCAACCACCACGAGGTCGGTTTTGACATGATCCATGTCTGCCCCCCTCAGCGCGCCCCGGATTTTATTCGAGAATCTGCGCTCGCGGACGAAGGCGGCTGGGTTGACGTGGATCAACACACCCTCAAAAGCAAACGCTTCGATAATATTTGGTCTCTTGGTGACGTGATGAATGCGCCCAACGCCAAAACAGCCGCCGCCGCCAGGGCCCAAGCACCGGTGGTGGCGCATAACCTATTACAGCACGCGGGGAAAGCGGACGGTATCAGCCACTACAACGGTTACGGGTCGTGTCCTCTGACCGTGGAACGGGGCAAGATCGTTCTGGCCGAGTTTGGATACGGTGGCGCCCTCTTACCCAGCTTTCCGAAATGGCTGATCGATGGTCAGGAGCCCTCCTCTCTTGCCTGGCTACTGAAGGCCAATGTGCTACCAGCGGTCTACTGGGAAGCCATGCTGAAAGGCCGGGAATGGATGGTAAGCCCTGAGCCACAGTGACGGGCTAACGTGATCGGACGCGCACCATGTTTTCTTTATTAGTGCCAAACCTGAGCTGGTTGCAGGATTACAGCGGGGCCACCTTTGGACGTGATATGACCGCCGCAACGGTTGTTACTATCATGCTGATCCCCCAGTCTCTGGCATATGCTCTCCTCGCGGGGCTCCCCGCCGAGATGGGGCTTTACGCCAGTATTCTACCGCTGGTCGCCTATGGATTGATTGGTAGCAGTAGAACACTCTCTGTAGGCCCTGTTGCGGTCATTGCCTTGATGACTGCGACGGCGGTGGGTGATGTTGCGCGCCAGGGCACGGTCGACTACGCGTCTGCCGCGATCCTACTGGCGCTCATGAGCGGGATCATATTAATTGGGCTTGGCCTACTGCGGTTTGGATTTGTAACCAATTTTCTCTCACACCCAGTGGTCTCTGGCTTTATCACCGCGTCAGGAATCCTTATTGCGCTCAGTCAGATGAGACACATATTTGGCACGGACGCTAATGGTGCGACCCTGCCCGAGTTGGTCGGCAGTTTGGGGGCCAGCTTGAGCGATTTTCACCTGCCGACCTTTTTGGTTGGAACGTGTGTTCTGATTTTCCTCTGGCTATGTCGAGGCTTCATGACATCATGGATGATGATGCTTGGACTCAGCCGTTCCAGTGCAGAATTGGTGACAAAAGCGGCCCCGGTGCTTGCCATTCTCGCGACTATCCTCACTGCCATGAGCCTCGACTTTGAGGCTAGGGGTGTGGCCCTCGTGGGGCAAGTGCCGCGGGGGCTCCCAGCCTTGTCTGCACCCCACATTGATTGGGCGCTGGTGGAGGCCCTTGCCCTCCCTGCCCTGCTGATATCGCTCATAGGATTCGTGGAGTCCGTCTCCGTGGGTCGAACCCTGGGAGCAAAGCGCCGTCAACGGATTACGCCTGATCGTGAGTTGATCGGACTCGGGGCCGCTAATGTTGCATCGGCTTTCTCTGGGGGATTTCCTGTCACCGGCGGATTTTCCCGCTCGGTGGTGAACTTTGATGCCGGGGCTGAAACCCAGGCCGCGTCGATTATGGCCGCGATTGGCATCGGTCTTGCTGCCTTGCTTTTAACCCCACTGCTCTATTTTCTGCCCAAGGCGACTCTGGCGGCGACGATCATCGTTGCGGTCAGCGCCCTTATTGACTGGAAAATGCTGGCCCGTGCCTGGCGCTTTTCATGGACGGATTTTCTGGCGGTCACTGCTACTATTCTCCTAACGTTATTGCTGGGTGTTGAGGTCGGCGTTATCTCGGGAGTCGCTGTCAGCTTGGGGCTACATTTGTACAAAACCAGTCGTCCTCATTTTGCGGTGGTGGGCTCAGTGGCGGGAACGGAGAAGTTTCGCAACGTCAACGGCCATAATGTCAGCACTCACCCGATGATCATCTCAATACGTGTGGATGAAAGCCTTTATTTTGCCAATGCGGCCTATCTGGAAGAGAACGTTTTTGCACAGGTAGCACAAGATCAAGATGTGAGGCACGTTATTCTGATGTGTTCAGCGGTTAATGACATTGACCTCAGCGCACTTGAAGCGTTAGAAACTATCAACGTCGGTCTGGAGGAGCTTTCCATCTCGCTCCACCTGAGTGAAATAAAAACCCCCGTGATGACTACTCTCAAACGCAGTGACTTCTTAACCCATTTGACCGGTCAGATATTTGATACCCAGTTTGAGGCCTACAGCGCTCTGCAAGATTTGGAGTTCAGCTCATGAAACGAGCGCACCTGATCAGCGCCGCTATTACAATCACTGTGGCAGTATTGAGCGCCTATTGGTTAACGCGAGATCATTACGAGGATCCTTGCACTACCACTCAGGATCTTACTGCCGCTGTAATCGCTGACGAGGGGCTGGATCAGGGGGCGCTCGTTGATAATGCCTTGATTCAGCGGCGGGATTGCAATATCTCAGAACCGGCGCCCTAGG
>Ga0181591_10005629_pt1 | contig 10891 bp, 10 predicted proteins | sample 071ome_33_FD_133757 | JGI IMG/M metagenome (GOLD analysis project Ga0181591, IMG submission 133757) | Coastal salt marsh microbial communities from the Groves Creek Marsh, Skidaway Island, Georgia - 071412AT metaG (megahit assembly) | ecosystem: Environmental > Aquatic > Marine > Intertidal...
GCAACGGCGAGGGGGCTGCTCGCGAGGCTCAACGACAACTCCGCAGAGAGAACACCACTAACGGTGAGGTGAGTTCAATCTAGGCAAGCTGTTGAAGCCGTTCCAGCCCCCGCTGGGCCAGTCAGACAAGCGCCGGCACCGTCGAAGCCGCCGCATACAGGGGGAAACGACCGCAGAGATCCAACACCCGCTGCTTGCAACGGGCCTGGACGGCATCGTCTTCAGGGTTGAGCAGACGATCGGCAATCACATCCGCCACCTCAGTGAAGGCCTGCTCGTCGAAGCCACGCGTGGTGAGCGCAGCGGTGCCGAGACGCAATCCACTGGTCACAAACGGCGACTCAGGATCGAAGGGCACGGTGTTTTTGTTGGCGGTGATGTTCACATCACTCACCAGCAGATCAGCCACCTTGCCGGTCATGCCGATGCCCCGCAGATCCAGCAGCACCACGTGGTTATCGGTGCCACCACTCACCACGGCAATGCCTCGGGCCTGAATCTGCTTGGCCAAAGCCTGGGCATTGGCCACCACCTGACGGCTGTAGCTCTTGAACTCATCCTGGAGGGCTTCGCCAAAGGCCACGGCCTTTGCGGCGATCACATGCTCCAGAGGGCCACCCTGCGTGCCTGGGAACACAGCCTTATCGAACCGCTTCGCGAACTCGGCATCACGGCAGAGGATCAATCCACCACGGGGACCACGCAGGGTTTTGTGGGTGGTGGTGGTGACCACATCGCAATGGGGCACGGGGCTGGGGTGCACACCTGCGGCCACCAAGCCAGCGATGTGAGCCATGTCGGCCAGAAGGAAAGCCCCCACCTCATCGGCAATCGCCCGGAAGGCGGCGAAGTCGATCGTGCGGGGATACGCGGAGTAACCGCAAATGATCAGCTTGGGCTTGTGCTCGAGGGCCAGCTTGCGAATGGCCTCCATGTCGAGACGCTGGGTGGCTTGGTCAACGCCGTACTGAACAACGTTGAACCACTTGCCACTCACATTCACCGGGGAGCCATGGGTGAGGTGACCGCCATGGCTGAGGTCCATGCCCATGATCGTGTCGCCCGGCTGCAGCAATGCCAGGAACACCGCGAAATTGGCTTGAGCACCACTGTGGGGCTGCACATTGGCCCAGGCGGCACCAAACAATTGCTTGGCCCGCTCAATGGCCAGCTCTTCAATGGCATCCACGTGCTCACAGCCGCCGTAATAGCGCTTGTGGGGAAGGCCCTCGGCGTATTTGTTGGTGAGCACAGAGCCCTGAGCCTGCATCACAGCCCGTGAGGCGAAGTTCTCCGAAGCAATCAGCTCCAGGTGGGTTTCCTGCCGGTTCTGCTCCTGGTCGATCAGAGCAGCAATCGCGGGGTCGGCATCCACCAATGGGGCGTTGATCGGTGCTGAAGCGCGGTCTGACATTGAAGGAGGCCTGCTGTTGACGAATCGTAGGAAATGGCTTCCCACAACCCAACGAGACAAAAAAAACTGCCCCGAAGGGCAGTTCTTGAAAGCGCGCCTGGAGAGATTCGAACTCCCGACCCTCTGATCCGTAGTCAGATGCTCTAATCCGCTGAGCTACAAGCGCTTGGGCCTGACCATCTGACCTCATCGAGGCACCCCTCGTCAACCATCTGGCCGAATCCCCTGGCGAGCCCCATTCGCTGCCGACGAAAGCCCCACCTGAGCGCCACAATCAGAACGTTGTCTCGGCGCTGCTCCATGCCCATCCGCTGGTACGGCCCAGCCAATCCCAACGATCCGATCTATCGGCACTTCAATCGGATCGTGAACGTGACACTCCATGCCGGCGTGTTCGCCGCTGTGAACAGCGGCTTGTGGTTTGTGCAGGGCATGCGTCATCCCTGGACGCACCTCAACTGGCTGACAGAGGTCTGGCTGGTGCTGTTGCTGGGCCAATTGATCAGCGTTGTGGTGCAGCGCCCCTCGGCCGAGGAGAGACAAGCACCTCTTTCCGCCTCTGAGGCCTCCACTGCTGACACCAACGAGCCAACGTCATGAGCCTGGATGCCTCCGACCTGCGCGACCTCACCACCGCCATCAGCGACCGACTGTTCATCCAGGTGGCTGGATGGCATCTCTATCTCGGAGACGCCGGCCTTGCCGAGCCGTTAGCCATCGAATGCAGCGCTCGTCTTGACCAAGGCGCCACCGTGGCCGCACGGCAGGCCCTCGAAGCTCTGCAGGTGTCCCTCGGGGGCGGCAGCACCAAGCTGCCTCTGGCTCGCCTGATCCCCCCTGTTCAACTTCGTGATCTCGAGGAGATCCTCGAGCAGCACTGCCGATAAGGTTGCTGCCAACCCGGGAGCTCCCGTGCTGATCATCGAGGTCACCAATGCCCGCGAGGTGATGCGGCAACGCATCGGCCGCCTGGGGGAACGCCTGATCGGCAAGGTGGTGGATGCCGAAGCTCAGGTGGAGAAGGCCCTGATCCAGGAATTGGAAAACGCCTTCAAGGAATTCGGCATCGAAGCCCGCATCCTGTCGGTCCAGGGACCACAGGTGGTGGGCAAACAGCAATTGGAGCTGCCGATCCAGGTGCGGGAAGACCGCGACGTGCGCCTCAGCGACGACTGAACCGCCTAGTGAGCGTTGTCGTCATCTCCTTCACCTCTGGTACGCCCACGAACTGACCAACGAGCGCAAACACCAAGAGGCCAAACGACGCCGAGAGGCCCACCTGAAACAGCCGGCCGAGCAGATCCTGAGGCCAGGCGATCCAAGCACTCACCACCCATGCGGCAACGCCGGAGAGCAGCGCTGCCAAGAGCAGGCGGACGCCATCGATGGCCCAATCGCGCAGCGGCAGAGCCCGCAACCTGGATTGCAGTGCCAGCAGCAAGGCGGCGCAGGTGATCAAGTTGATGGCCACCGTGGCCAGTACCAATCCCGGTGCACCGAGGTTGAACGGCAATTGAGGCCCCCAGGGGGTTGGGCCACCCACCAACACCCAATCGAACACCACATTCATGCCGATGCCTGCCACCGACAGACGGAACGGTGTGGTGCCATCACCAAGCGCATAGAACACCCGCACCAGCACATCACGCCCCAGATAGGCCGGCATGCCGACGCCGTAGGCCATGAGCAGGCCCGTCACCAGCTGCACCGCCTGAGCATCAAAGGCTCCACGCTCATAGACCAGGGCGACGATCGGACCCCCCAGGGCCACGAACAATGCCCCCAGCGGCAGCATGCTGGCCGTGGAGAGCATCAGCCCCTGGCGAATCCGGACCACCAGCGCAGGGCGATCCTCCGGCGCCGTCAGTCGCGCGAAGGTGGGCAAGAGCGGCACCAGGAGGGCATTGGAAATCAGCCCCAAGGGCGTCTGCACCAGCAAATTGGCGTAGCCAAGACCCGCCGCTGCCCCCAAGAGCCCTGAAGCAAAAAAGAGATCGGTGAAGACGTTGATCTGAAGCATTCCCGACGACAGCGTCGCCGGACCCATCACACTCCACACCTCCTGCACGCCTGGATGCCGCCAGTCCCATACGAACTGCAGACGCGCCAGTCCCTGCTTGATCAGCGCCGGCAATTGCAGCAACCACTGCAACAACGCACCCACCAGGGTGGCGAGTGCCAACACCACCCCACCGCGAATGGCGAACTCCGGCAGGGCAATCGATGCCCCGAGCTGCCACCACAGCAAGCCCACGCCAAGAATCAAGGCCAGGCTTGACATCAACGGGGAAATCGCCGGGATCCAGAATTCATCCGCGGCATTCAGTGATCCAAAGCCAAGACCGATCAAACCGGCCAGCAAGGCCATCGGCGCCATCACCTGCAGCTGCAGCACAGCGTTGTGGTGCAGTTCCGGGCTGAGGCCAGGGCCCACAAGGGTGATCAGCGGATCCGCCGCCAACACCAGCACCACTGTCACGAGCAACAGGCCCGCACTCACCATCGTGTTGAGGCTGGCGAGGATGTGGGCGCCTTCGTCCCGCGGGCGACGGCTGAGCACGCTCACCATGGCGCTGTGAAAAGGCCCATTGATCCCTCCAAGAAGAATCAGCAGGAAACCAGGCAGCACATAGGCGTAGTTGTAGGCGTCATAGGCCGCACCCACACCAAAAGCCGCAGCGATCACCAACTGCCGTAGCAGCCCCCCCGCTTTGCTGAGCAACGTGCCGTAGGTCACCACCAGAGCGATGCGCTTCAGGGATCTCGCCATGGGGTGGGCGCCTTCAGGAGCAGAACTGGGCGGCATTCTCGGCCCCAAAACCCTTGCCGGCATGGCCCAGGGGCCACCATGGCCACCATCTCCGCACCGGTTGCTGCGCGCCCATGCACGGTCAGTCCCTGCTTCAGTTCGAACCCCTGCAGGAAGGGGTCCTGCTCAAGCGCTACAAACGCTTTCTTGCTGACGTGCGCCTCAGTGACGGCAGCGAAGTCACAGCGCACTGCGCCAACACCGGGCCAATGAGCGGCGTGCTGGAACCAGGGCAGCGGGTGCGGTTGCGCCACGCGCCTTCACCCAAACGAAAATTGGCCTGGACCTGGGAACAGGCCGAGGTTCCCGGCGCTGATGGTCAGCCCTGCTGGGTGGGCATCAACACAGCGCTACCCAACCGCCTGATCCGCACCGCCATCGAAGCGGGCTGCCTGAGGGATCAGCTCGGCGAGATTGCCTCGATCCGCGCCGAAGTGGCCTACGGCAAAAACAAACGCAGTCGCATCGACCTCCTGCTCCAACCCGCAGAGACCGCCCAAGACCAGCGGCCGATCTATGTGGAGGTGAAAAACACCACCTGGACCGATGGCGACCTGGCGCTGTTCCCCGACACCGTGACCGAACGGGGCCAGAAGCACCTGCAGGAGCTGATGGATGTGCTGCCGGACGCTCGCGCGGTGCTCGTGCCGTGCCTGAGCAGACCGGATGTGGCCGCTTTTGCTCCCGGCGATAGCGCCGACCCGCGCTACGGAGAACTGTTCCGGGAAGCCCTTGATGCGGGCGTGGAAGTGCTGCCCTGCTGCTTCAGCTTTGACGCCGATCAGATCCACTGGCTCGGCCTCAGGCCGGTGAGACCGAGCGCCACCCTGGCCAAGACCTAAACGCATCAACGACTACAAAACATCGTCACCACCCCAAGCGAAGGCTCGTTTTGTATCAACAGGTACACAGCAGGGCGTCATGACAATGCACTTTGACCCCAAGCGGCGGGAGTTCCCGTCGGCTCCAGCAGCCCTGCTTCTCATTCATGACATCTGCTCTGCACTCGCCTGCAGGGAGGAGCAAGCGACTTCAAGAAGCCAGTCTTCTTGAAGGTCCGATGCTTCTCCTGCGCAGCATTCGCGGTTTCCGAACCAATCGCTCACTTACCTGGCTGGCATGCGTTCCTGTGGCGCTGGCTGGGCTCGGAATCTTCAACCTGGCAGCTCACGCTGAAGGTGCGAGCTACGACGACCTCACCGGTCTTCAGCTCGCCAGTTTCCTAGCCGACAACCTCTGGCTTCTGGTCGCCACCATCCTGGTGATCTTCATGAATGCCGGCTTCGCCATGGTGGAGGCCGGGATGTGTCGCCAGAAAAACGCCGTCAATATCCTCGCCAAAAACCTGTTCGTGTTTGCCCTTGCGGTGACCGCCTACTGGTTCATCGGATACTCCCTGATGTATGGGGGTGGAGTTGTTGAGGGTTGGCTGTACTTCCAGGGTCTGTTTGTCGATGCCTCCGCGGCTGACGCCATCACCTGTGCAGCCGGTTTGGGCGAAGAAGGCTGCAGCCAGTTGGTTCCTGCGGTTGATTTTCTGTTCCAAGCGGCATTCGCTGGCACCGCCGCGACAATCGTTTCTGGCCTCGTTGCAGAGCGCGTGAAATTCGGTGAGTTCGTGATCTTCGCGCTTGTTCTCACCGCCTTCATTTATCCCGTTGCTGGTTCCTGGCAATGGAACAGTGGCTGGCTTTCCGAGCTTGGATTCATTGATTTCGCCGGCTCCTCCATCGTTCACTCTGTGGGCGCTTGGGCAGGTCTGGTCGGCGCCATGCTGCTTGGCCCCCGCATCGGCAAATTCGTCAACGGCAAGCCCCAGGCCATCCCTGGTCACAACATGGCCATTGCCACCTTGGGTGCTCTGATTCTCTGGATCGGCTGGTACGGCTTCAACCCCGGTTCCGAGCTGGCCATGGACCAATACGTCGCTTATGTGGCTGTGACCACCACCTTGGCGGCAGCTGGTGGTGCCATCGGCGCCACTGTGATCTCCACAATCACCTCCGGCAAGCCTGATCTCACCATGATCATCAATGGCATCCTGGCTGGCTTGGTGAGCATCACAGCCGGCTGCGGAAACATGACCTTCGCGGGTTCATGGGTGGCTGGTTTAGTTGGCGGCATCATCGTGGTGTTCGCCGTTGCTGCCCTCGATGCAGCCGGTATCGATGATCCTGTGGGTGCCTTCTCCGTTCACGGTGTGTGCGGTGTTTGGGGAACGCTGGTGGTCGGTCTGTGGGGTGTTGAAGGTATGGATGCAGGTGCTGCCGGCATCGGCCTCTTCAACAGCGGCAGCTTCTCCCAGCTGGGAATCCAAGCTCTGGGTTGCGCTGCTTATGCCATCTGGACTTTGGTCACCTGCTTCATTGCCTGGTCTGTGATCGGCGCACTCTTCGGCGGCATTCGTGTCACCGAGCAGGAAGAGATCGAAGGTCTCGACATCGGTGAGCACGGCATGGAGGCCTATCCCGACTTCGCCACCACCAACAGCTGATCTGAACGGTCATCCCGCTTCCAATCAGTTGTCGCCAAGTCCGGCCCCTGTGGCCGGACTTTTTTTGCTCTTTGAATCCTCTGCGCAGCCCGCAAGGGCTGCCCATAGAGTCATCCCACTGCTTTGCCGGATATGGATACCCACGCCTTTAAGCGCTCGCTGCACCATTCCGATCGCTACAACCGCCGCGGCTTCGGCCGGGCTGAAGAAGTGGCAGGCAGCCTGGAACAGGCCTATCAGAGCAGCCTGATCGGCTCCATCCGCGACAACGAGTACCGCCTCAGTCATGGGCGCTTGCAGGTGCGGCTCGCTGAGGCCTTTGGCTTTTGCTGGGGTGTGGAGCGGGCCGTCGCCATGGCCTACGAAACCCGAAAGCACTATCCAGAAGAACGCATCTGGATCACCAACGAGATCATCCACAACCCCTCGGTCAATGACCACCTGCGTGAGATGAACGTTGAGTTCATCGCGGTGGATCAGGGCGTGAAGGACTTTTCGGGCGTTGGCTCAGGCGATGTGGTGATCCTGCCGGCCTTCGGCGCCACGGTGCAGGAGATGCAACTGCTGAATGAACGCGGTTGCCACATCGTCGACACCACCTGCCCTTGGGTGTCCAAGGTGTGGACCACGGTGGAAAAGCACAAGAAACACACCTTCACCTCGATCATTCACGGCAAGGTGAAGCACGAGGAAACCCTGGCCACCAGCTCTTTTGCCGGCACTTACCTGGTGGTGCTCGATCTCAAGGAGGCCCAGATGGTTGCCGATTACATCCTCGGCAATGGAGATCGCGACGCCTTCATGGCTCACTTCGCCAACGCCTGCTCGCAGGGCTTCGACCCCGACCGCGACCTCGAGCGCTTAGGCGTGGCGAACCAGACCACGATGCTCAAGAGCGAAACCGAAGAAATCGGCCGCCTGTTTGAGCGCACGATGCTGAGCAAATACGGTCCCAGCGCACTCAACGAACACTTCTTGGCCTTCAACACCATCTGCGATGCCACGCAGGAGCGCCAAGACGCCATGTTCTCCCTTGTGGACGAACCCCTCGATCTGATGGTGGTGATTGGCGGTTACAACTCCTCGAACACCACGCACCTGCAGGAGATTGCCGTCAGCCGCGGCATCCGCTCCTTCCATATCGACACGCCGGAACGCATCGGTGCCGATAACAGCATCGAGCACAAGCCCCTTGGCCAAGAGCTGACTCGCGAAAGCGATTTCCTCCCTGGTGGCCCGGTCACGGTGGGAATCACCTCCGGCGCCTCCACCCCCGATCGGGTTGTGGAGCATGTGATCCAGCGTCTGATCACTCTGAGCGAAAACTGAACCCCGGCCCGCTTTACATTGGTCCATATGCGGGGACCGTCCCCGGAGAGGGACCTCCGATCCGTGCTGCTCTTGACGAGACATCCAGCCGAAACCCTGCGCCAAAGCGGTGACCCTCAGGTTCGCTGCTACAGCAGCCACTTCTCCGATTCCATGGAGATGCTGGCACCGGCTGATCAGGTGAGCGCTTATCTCGATCGGCATGAAGGCTGGTTTCGGCGCTGCGCCAAGCCCATGGACGTTGAGGTGCTCGATCCCCAGGCCTATGCCCTGAAGCTTGGACGCTTCGGCAACTTCGGCTTTGAAGTGGAGCCCACCATTGGCCTGCGCCTGTTGCCGCAGCAACAGGGCACCTATGCGATCGCCACGGTGCCGGTTCCTGGCAGCAGCGAGGGCCTCAATGCGCTCTACGACGTCGACTTCCAGGCCTCACTGCGCCTTGAGCAAGGCTCCAACCCAATGGATCCTGACCACGCAGACGCGAACGACGGCATGCAGCCTTGCACCAACGTGAGCTGGACTCTTGATCTCTCCGTCTGGATCAAGCTGCCCAAGGTGATCACCATGCTTCCCGACGGACTGGTGCAATCCAGTGGTGATCATCTTCTGCGTCAGATCGTGAGACAGATCTCACGACGGCTCACCTGGAAGGTTCAGGAAGACTTTCACGCCACCCATGGCCTGGTGTGTCCCCCACGCAAAAGGGCTGCGTTCTAAACGAACACAGCCCCAAATGAAGCCCCGCAACGTCGCAGGGCTTCAGTGGTTTTGACCTGGATCAGCGATTGGTCCAGATCTTGTTCACGATTTCCATGCCGCTGACGGCCTGCCAGAGGAACAGGGTCATCGTGCCCATGTTGAGGCCCACGTGAGCCTTGCGAGCAATCAGATTGCCCTGCTGCATCAACGGAGACAACGCTGCTGCTGCTGCGATCATGCCGGTCATCGCCAGACCCACCAGCAGGTGAGGACCAACAAACAGCTTGCCGTTGTTCAGGTAGGTGACCGCCATTCCGCCGAGGGTGCCGAACACCATCAGCGCTAGCAGGCCGCTGCCCCAGAGGTAGTGGCGCTGAGCAAACTTGCCCGGAATCAGAGCCTTGCGTTGCTCAGGGGTTCCGGTACGCACCTTCTTGGCCTTGATGCCAAGGAACATGGCGTAGCCACCAGCGGCAAGCAGCAACCACATCATCAGTGGGTGCACGAAATTGAGGCTGAAAGGAAGGGTGGCCAGCATCGAAACAGACGTTGCGTGGGAGGAGGCTAGAACTGCACCCCTCCCTGCCGTCGTTCAGTGCAGGAAATGGCGCCGACCAGTGAGCATCATCGCCAGCCCGAGCTCATCACAGGCTTTGATCGAATCGGCATCGCGCATGCTCCCACCGGGATGGATCACCGCCGAAATGCCGTAGCTCGCGGCGAGACGCACCGTGTCGTCGAAGGGGAAGAAGCCGTCACTGGCCAGCACGGCACCCTTCACCTGATCACCAGCCGCCTCGAGGGCCAGCCGGGCAGACCCGACTCGGTTCATCTGTCCAGCTCCCACCCCCAGACTTTGGCCATTCCGGGCCACCACGATCGCGTTGGAGCGCACATGACGCACCAACTGCCACGCAAACTGCAGATCAGCCCGCTCCTGCTCCGAAGGCGGCCGTTGCGTCGCCACAGTCCAAGTGGACGGATCGATCGGTTGATCATCGAGATCCTGCACTAACAGGCCGCCCAGGATGCTGCGCACATGGTCGTGACCGGCGGCATCAATTGCGGAGGCCGGCAACTGCAGCAGCCGCAGGTTGGCCTTGGCCGCCAGCAATTCGCGGGCTTCGGCGGAGAAGCCCGGAGCCACCACACACTCCAGGAAGAGACCGGTGAGTTCTCGGGCCGCAGCCGCATCCACCTCACCGTTGATCGCAACGATGCCGCCCAAAGCACTGACCCGATCAGCATCCAAGGCACGGGTGAGGGCATGGGCCACACCGTCGCCGACGGCCACACCGCAGGGATTGGTGTGCTTCACCACCACAGCAGCAGGCTGCTGGGCGGGGTGGGATCCCTCGGTGCCAAACCCGAATTCCCTCACCGTGGCGAGGGCCGCCTCGAGGTCAAGCAGGTTATTGGTGCTCAACTCCTTGCCCTGCAGCTGCTCGGCGGCGCCCCAACCCTGGCTGGGGTGGCTGTACCACCGGGCACTCTGGTGGGGGTTCTCGCCGTAACGCAGGGTCTGACGCAACGGAACGGCTTCAAGCCATGGCGCCTGATCCACCTCCACCTGGCCGGCCATCCAGTTGCTGATCGCTGTGTCGTAGGCCGCGGTGTGCTGGAACGCCTCCAACGCAAGCTGGCGACGCAGCTCTGCAGGAACGCCACCCCCCGCCGCCGCATCGAGCGCCGCCAGCACCCGGTCGTACTGATCAGGACTGGTCAGCACCGCGACATCGGCGTGATTCTTGGCCGCCGCACGCACCATGGCCGGGCCACCGATATCGATATTTTCAATCGCCTTCTCCCAGGTGACATCGGCCCGAGCCACCGTCTCCCTGAAGGGATAGAGGTTCACCACCACCAGATCAATCAAAGGGATCTGCTGCTGTTCGAGGTCTTGGCGATGGGAGGCATCAGCCCGCTTGGCAAGGATGCCGCCATGCACTCGGGGGTGAAGCGTTTTCACCCTTCCGCCCAGGATTTCAGGAGCTCCGGTGTGCTCGGCCACCTTGGTCACCGGTAAACCAGCGTCTTGAAGCACCTTTGCGGTGCCACCACTGGAGAGCAGCTGATAGCCATGCTGGCGATGCAACGCTTCCGCCAACGGCACCAAGCCCGTTTTGTCGGAAACGCTCAGCAGGGC
>Ga0181591_10005633_pt1 | contig 10889 bp, 9 predicted proteins | sample 071ome_33_FD_133757 | JGI IMG/M metagenome (GOLD analysis project Ga0181591, IMG submission 133757) | Coastal salt marsh microbial communities from the Groves Creek Marsh, Skidaway Island, Georgia - 071412AT metaG (megahit assembly) | ecosystem: Environmental > Aquatic > Marine > Intertidal zone...
GGTGCAAAGCCTTCGCGCGCTCGCGAAACGCGCGTTTGATCTCATCCACGGTGGCGGTTTTCCGTAGTCCCAGCACGGCGTGCGGGTCCGGCATCGTTCGCGAGCGAAGGGCGCGCGCGCGCGCGTGTGTGTCGGGCGGACGGGGCAGCGCGCGCGCTGGATTGATTATTCATTGTTTCGATCCGAGTTGAAAACCAACTGTTTCGACACCGGTACCTTGATAACTCGAAAGTTAACTCGACAATCTGTAGGGACTCATTTTCAAAATCGCGACAGCTCGGACGCGACTGACGCGTCGTCGACGACGCCGCGACGCCGCGACGCCGCGACGTCAGACTTCGGACGTCGGACGTCGGGCGTCAGACGCAGACATCCATGGTGCTCTATTGCGCTGCAGAGCATTGCGACGACGTCGCGACGAAGCGGTGCTCGAAGTGCGCCGTGGCTCACTACTGTTCGGCGGTGTGCCAACGCGAGGACTGGCACGCGCGGCACAAGGGTGAGTGCGCAGAACTCGCGAGAAATGCGCCGAAAGGATCGAGGCGTTCGTCGTCCAAGGCGAAGAAGAAGCCTTTCGTGCCGAGAGAGTGCGTGCGTTGTCGCACGATGGTGACGGATGAGAACTCAGAGTGTCGCGTTGAGCACTGCGAGTCGCAGTTGGAGTGGAAGGGGTCGTGCTCACTTCTCGGCGAAGTAGGGTTCGAAGCGAACTACCTGTGCACGTCGTGCGGCGAATATATCATGCGCAAAGAGACTCGAGCGGGAGAGTCGCATGTCAGCGGCTCTCGGACGTGCTATCGAGGCCGGCATTGCTTTCACGAGTTTGGTATTGCCGAAGAAGATACCAGGCGCAAGTTGAAAGAGTGCGTGCTGTTAGTGCAGCGCCGTGAAGGAGAGGATTTTCAGCCGCAGATCACGATTGATGAGCTTCCCGATGACGTGGAATCACTCGTGATTCGTTCGGTGTGTGGATACTATGAATCAAACGAACAAAATCAAGGTCTCGTGTTGAAGCGAAGATTGCCAAATTTGAAAACGCTCAGGATTTGGGACGTCGACATGGCTGAAGTTGAACTCACTAATGAGCTCACGCCACACCTGGAACGTCTCGAAATAATGAACTCGATCGATAAATGTGCGGAGCAAGGCAAGATCAAGATTGTCCTGAGCGAGTTGCGTTACTTCAAGTGCGAATTCTATTCGGGTCCAGGGAAGTTTTTGCAAGATATGCTCAACGCGGCTGTCGAGCTCATGTTCTTCAAAACGTACAAATTATATCTCAAAGATCACCATGAGTTGGCGATTAGTTCTTTTTGTTGCGTGAAGATTGATCTTTCCCGAGCTTCAGGGTTGTCCAAGTTGACGTTAGCAACGCCGAGTCTTCAAGTGCTAGAAATTTGCGGCGCGGACTTGAAGGATATTGAATTTCGAGCTCTACCAAAGAGATGCACCGATATTCTCCGCCCGTCACATCAGGAAATGTATAATGGAAAGTATGGCAACGAGAATCAACCGCCGTTACGCGTGAACATGGATGGCGCGTGTGGCCCGCGCGCGCAGAAGGCGCTGCAGAAGCATCCGCGCATCGACAAGGGCTCTGTGCTTGCGCAAATGACCAACAGCAGTTATGGTGGGACATTTAATGTTGAGCAATTTCTGCGCATGCACATTCGCTAGCGTCAGTCACTCGTGTGCACTGTACGACTTACGCTGACAAACGTTCTCGCGCTTTACGTCGGCGCCGCGCCAAGACTTTCTTACCACCACGTAAAAAGTTAATATATGGGATGATGTGTGAGTATTTTACATAGAAAATAGCTAGTTCCAGATTTTACAATCATTCATGTTCAAAAGGTACTCGTATCATACACTCAAACCAACCGTATACATCCGTCACATGGCGTTCAAACCGAATCGTTCGCGAAGGAATTCTCCGACGCAAAACGTCACGACGGTTTGTGGACCCAATCGAACGTAATTGGCTGAAAAGCCTTTGAACAATCCCATCGGACCGTGCGCCGCGAGCACGCGGCTCAAGGTGCCAAAAGCGGTGACGCCCGATCCACGAGCGACGAACATTTGTGTTTTGACCATATCTACGGGATTGGTGGCGGCTGTGGTGACGACGCCGGTGAGCATGGAGACAATAAAGTGCGTCTGGAATCCGTCTTGGGCGCCGACACCGAGAGATAACCACGCGCGTTTTGCCTCCCCGTAGGTGGCCACCTGACTCGCCGTCAAAATGGCACTTCGTGTCATAGCTAAACTACACCCTCTCCACAGGCTCAACACTCCGTCCGTTCGTGCGGCGTCTACTAATAATCGAATCGCGGACGGCTTGGCGCCGACGCTCCCCGTCGTCGGCGTCGCCATCATCCGAGTCTTTAACAACTCTGTCGGATTCAATAACGCCGCCGCGAACGCCCCAGAGCTCGCACCCGCAATTAACTTTGTCCCCACGCTCGTTCGCCGCTTTAAATCCTCACGATCACGCGCACCATCGCCGTCGTATTCGCCACCTTCGAGCCCTCTCGCCGCGAGCTCCAGCGTCGGCTCGTATAACCCGAGCCGCAACCCCCCGTACAACCCGGCCCGGGTGAGACTCGGACCGAGCCCTCGCCAAAATACGGATATCCCTTCGCGCTCGACCGCGCGCGCCGCCGTCGCGATCGCCCCATCCGCCGCCGTCGTCGAACTCGTCGTCCCCGTTGCTGTCGCTGCCGTCTGCAGTCGCACCTTGACGACATCCAACGGGTTCGTCACCGTCGTCGCGCACATGACGGAGGCCCCGGATACGAAGACGCGCGTCGTGACTTCTCGCGCGTCCATGGACGCGTCGAACGACACCGACGGAACGACACCGTCGCCCGCGCGCGTCGCGCTGCCGTCTGTCGAGAGGCGTCCGCGTGGAGTGTAGTTGACCCCTCATGTAAAACATTGAGTCATGAACCGTGAAACGTATCCACAAAAAACAAAACCAAAAAGTTGCACCACCGCGCGCGCTTCAGTGTGCGACGCGCGCCCGTCACAGATGTCGACCGAAACGCCCTCGATCACGGCATCGACGCCGAACGCCGTCGCGGCGACCCCGATCGATCTCTTTGCGAAACTTTCCACGCAAAATCGGCGACGTCCCCCCGGTCACGCGGCGAGACGCGCGTCGGAAGGAGGATCGTCAGCATCGTACGTGACGGTTCACACCACCCCGGCGACCGGGGGGACGTCGTCGCGACGCGCGAACGGTGGACGACGCCGGGCGCTCGGACCGTCGGTATCCATCGTCGGCGATAGCGTGGATGAAGAAATCGTCTCGCGGGAGGTTCCAACGACGGGGGCGCGACGACGGGCGGCGTTGGCGAAGATTGAAGAGAATGTGCGACGCTACGCGAGCGAGGGGAACAAGCGCGTCGGAGTCGCGACGGATGAAACGACGACCACGAGCGCGAGCGGGGATTTGATGCACGAAGCGGAACGAAGCGCGACGTCGTCGTTATCGTCGGTCGAAGGCGATGGTGATGACTCGCGGGAGTGGGGGGAGGGAACGCCGGCGACAGAACCGTTGACGCGGACGAAACCGAAGACGCGAACCGAGCGAACGCCGGTGACGTCGAGTAGATTTGATGAAAAGTTTGAGCTCGCGGATGGGGCGAAGAGGGCGCTGCGCGAAACGCTCGAAACGATTCGAAAGAGTGGGGTGGATCCGGTGAGAGTGTTTGCGTCGTTGGCGAAGACTATGGATGGAAGCGGGGATTTCGACGCGTTGGTGCGCGCCATCGACGCATTGGAGTCGCCGGCGGAGGAGGTGCGCGCGAAACGGTTGAGTTTCTCCGAAGTTGCGACGCAGACATCGGTGCCAACGGTTGAGGAGGACGAATACGGTAAAATCCAAGACGACGCGAGCGAGGACGTGTCCTTTGGTTCGGCGGGAGAGAGCTTTGAGAAGACGGCGGAGGACGCGGATGAAGTGGAGGGTACCTTTCCTGCGTGCGACTGCGGAGAAGCCGAGTGCCGATTGGTGGAGATGCACGCCCGCGGTGGACCCTTTCAGCTGCCGGAACGTCGAGCCTCCATCACGAGTGGGATACAAGAATCCGTCGTGGAGACGGATGACGACGAATCGATCGCGGGCACGGAGAATGGCGAATGCGAGGAGTTGGACCGAGCGATGGACGCGTTGGCGCTAGATGAAGTTCACAATGTAGAAGAATACGATCAAGCCGGCGAAACGTTCGAAGGCAACGATTATGAAGATGAAGATGAATACGAGGACGAAGACTATGCAGATGAAGAGTTGCGAACCGGGACGCACATTCGTTTCGAGGATTCCATCATCGCAGACTCCCCGCTCCTCGCTGGCACGCCGACGCCGAGAGCGGTTCGACCAAGACGCAAAGCTGTCCTGGAGAGTGACGGTGAAGATGATGAAACCGACGCCGCAAACCCTGAGGACGACGTCAAAGTTGTCGAAGACGATCAACAGGTTGCCCGAACGCGCCCGAGACGCGCCGCCGCGGAGAATCCATTCACCAAACGCCGAAATGCATTTGTGGATGACGACTTGACTGAAAGCGAAGAGGAGTACGACGACGATGAGTACGACGATGACATGCACAGCAGCGATGATGATTTCATCGACGATGACGACGTTTCTGACAGGGACTACAACGTTGAGTACGACAGCGATGCTGAAAATGTCACGCCTGCGCCGAGAAAACCGAGCACAGCCGAAGACTTGGCAAAGCGAGTAGATGAGAAGCTCGTCATCGATGAGTACAGCCCATCAAACTTGCACACGCCCACGCCGCCAAAGGAACTCTCCCCGACTTCAGCGGTCAAAGCTTATCGCCCACCGCCTTCGCATAGCAAGGCGCTACAGTCAGCTTTGAAGAGCGTCTCGAAGAAGGGCGCGGACAAGTTCAACTTTAATCGTCACAAGGATGCGCTCACCTCTGCGTTGTTCGAAGAGTTCAACGAGAACGTCTTCTCCAATGATCTGCCTGAAGACTTTGAAATCACCTGGAACAACAAGCTCCTGACGACTGCTGGGCTGACGCACTACAAGCGCTCATCAAAGACTGGTGATACGGTGTACAGCGCCCGGATTGAATTGAGCACCAAAGTTCTCGATACCGTTGAAAAGCTAGAAGCGACTCTTTTGCACGAAATGTGCCACGCCTCTGCTTGGCTCATTGATAAAACGGCAAAGCCGCCGCACGGGCCAGTTTTCAAAAAGTGGGCGCAGCGCGCAATGTCGATGTATCCAGAGACAAACGTCTCGACGTGTCACGCGTACGACATTCACCAGCCGTACAAGTGGAGATGCACGCGAGATTGGTGTCGCCAGGAGTACGGCCGCCACAGCAAGTCGATCGACATCACGAAGAAAGGATGTGGATCGTGCGGTGGCAAGCTCGAGTACCTGGGGAAGTTTAAGAAGAATGGAGAGGCTGTTCAGGCGAGAGCCCCGACTGCTTTTTCGCTCTTTGTCAAGAAACATTTCAAGGCTGCCAAATCGAGGCTTGGAGCGTCGACGCCTCACAAGGATATCATGAAACACCTCTCCCAACGATGGAAGGACGAAAATGGAGCCGTCCAGATTGATTAAACAAACGCACGAGTTTGGCTCGAAATACTTCGCCGAAACGCAAAGAAGAGGCTCTCGCGACGTGTAGAAGAATGAATTTGTAAAACATGTGACGTGAATATTACTACTCAGATAAAGTGGTCGTTTGTGGTTATCCACGAGACGATAACGAAGACGACGAATAAAAACATATCGTTCACGCTCCTATTGGAGGAGAAAATCAGGTGCGCCATCTTTAAGGACGCTCTAAAATCTTGCTAAAAAATCTTGGTGTATTTCACATTTGGAACTCCGCCGCGTTGGCGGGCACTGCACGTCTGGTGACAGTTTGGATAACTTGACGCAACATCTGGTTCTCTCTCTCCAGAGTAGTCACGCGGTTTTGCAAATCAGCCAGTTGATTCTGCTTCTGCGACTCCGTCTGCTCGAGCGACGCGAGGTACGCCTTTTTCCTCTCTCTCGCTTGCTGCGCCGATACTCTGTTTCTCAGCAGTCTCTTCAAGCGCTTCCTCTCCTTCTCATCAGTGATCGTGTTCAATCTCGCCTCATCCGCCTTGACACTCAACGCAGTATTCCCCGTCGGCACATGCGACGTCCCCAAACTCGTAAATGGTTCCATCGCGCTCGTGGGCGTCGTTTTCCCACCCTTTGCCTTGGCGCTCGCCGTTGCCCGCTTCGCCCTGCTCGTCATCGCCGCGTTCGCGTTCGCCGTCGTCGTCGTCGTCGACGCTGAGCTATTCACACCGCTGTTCGCGATCGATCCACCACCGCCGATGATTGGCCGAAACGCCGTCGTCGACGTAAACGCGCTCCCCCCGCGTCGCTGTCCCAGGGGCATCTACCGTCCGAACGCACGCAGGGCCCGACGAGTCGACGAAATGATTGAAACGAAGAAAGTGCGTTCCGCGTACCGACGAAACGGCGGTTCGATCGACGTCTGCGTCGCGATTCAAGAAACTGGGACCTCTCCCGCAAACCTTTCTCGTCTCCCTGCGCGTCGCGTTCGTTCGTCGTCTGCGTCGCGCGGGCGTGTCACGTGCTGACGCCGACGTTTCAGTCTCGTTACCGTGTCGACGTCATCACTTTTACCCGATCGATAAAATGATTTTACATTGTTGGCACCCCATTTGTGTGCAGACGACGTGAGTGAGAGTGGGAGTGAAGTGCGACTCTGCGTCGACAAGCGCGAGCGTGTGTGTGTGTGTGTGTATGGTTACAGAAAAGGCAAAAGGCTATATATACGACGACGATGATGAAATCGCCAGGCTATGTATGGCAACGAACCGATCGATGAATCAATCCATCGCTCGCGCAGGACCCGTCTAGTACGCGGCGACGCCGTAGATTGGACCTCTGATGCGACGGGCGAGTTGTAAATCCTTGGGCATGATGGTGACGCGCTTGGCGTGAATGGCGCACAAGTTGCAATCCTCGAAAAGGTGTACCAAAAAGTCCTCCGTCGCCTCCTGTAACGCTAATAAACTCTCCGCCGTATATCTGAGGGGTTCTGGTGAGAGCTCGTTGGAAATCTCCCGAACCTGTGAAAGGAAAAGTAAACCGAGCGGTCAGTACGTCGTCGATGCGACGAGTCTCAAATTTAAACGCTCGAGCGTCGCGCGTTGCCGAATGTCACGCGCTCGTAAGGCAAAAACCTTCTCGAAAAGCTTGCTCGCGAATCATCGAGTCGTATTCCATCGCATCACACGTACCAATCGAGCGAACGGCATCTTACGAATCAACAAATCCGTCGTCTTTTGAAATCTTCTAATCTCCTTGAGCGCCAAGGTTCCCGGACGATAGCGTCGTCTCTTTTGCGTCGCCAACTCTGTCTCACGAAACGCGTCCATCCCTCGTCGCCGTCGCCGTCAGTCACGCACGTGATCGCGTTCGCCTCAAACCCCACCGCGCATGCAAACCCGCCATCGCCCGCGCGTCGCTCAAACCGCGAGCGCTAAAGAATTCAAAAACGCAAACAACAGCCAGCCCACGCGAACGCCGACGATCAGTCGCACCTTGTCGCTCCGCGCCATCCGCACCGGATAACCGTCTGTGCGGCGCCTGCGATTACGTCAAAAAAGCGCGGACTCACTCGTCGTCAGTCACTCGATTCGCGCACACATCCACTCGCGCGCGCCGTACGGAGCGCGTCACGGACGGGCGTGCCCGTTGTGCATTTTCAAACAAAAACAGAAATGCGCGCGCGAGCACCCTAAACACGCCGAGCCGCGCGCGTCACCGCCCGTCGCGCGCGCGTCGTCGTCGTCGCGCCACCGTCGTCGTCGTAAAAGCGCACCTTGAAACGCTTGCCGTGTAAACGACGAGCCATGTCCGCGGCGGATTCGGGTTCGGATCCGTCGCCCAGTGCGGTGGCGTCGTTCAAAAGTGAAGGCGTGCTCGAAAAAACTGACAGCTCGGCTTTGGGTTTTCTAGTAACCATTTTCACGGTTCGTGATCCGACATTCAGGGTGGGGCTCTCCGAAAACTTTTGGTGTGCACCAGTGCTTTGTGTAAAGTACCGGTACATACGGGTAAACAGTTCTGTTGGAGGAAAGCACGCGCCGTCTGTCTGCACGCTGCGCACAGACGACCGACGACCGACGACCGACGACCGACGCGAGAGGTCGACGCGCGCGAGGCGACGCGAGGAAAACGAGCGAGCGGACGCGATGGCGAACGCGACGGATCCCCTGGCCAGATCGGTCAGGGGCATGAACCCGCAGGTACGGAGGAGAAGGAGGAGGAAGAGGAACCCGACGGACGGTTTTGGTTGGCAAACGGAGGGACTGTGCTGACTTTGAGAGAAGAGAGGAGGACGAGGACGAAGACTCGCGTGGTGAGGACGACGACTGACGACTGACGAGATGATATTTGATGGCGACGCAGAATTTGATGGAACGCATCACTCGGGATAAGGTGTACGCCATGACGTACTGGAAGGAGAAGTGTTTCGGCGTCTCAGCCGAGGCGCTCGTGGACCTCGCGGTGGATTTGCGAGCGGTGGGTGGGATTTACGGCGGGAACAACCGAGCGACAGAGTTTTTGTGTTTGACGCTCAAACTATTACAGATTCAACCCGAGAAAGAAATCATATTGGAGTTTATTAAGAATGAAGACCACAAGTACGTGCGGTTGCTTGGGGCGTTTTACATGCGCTTGGTCGGCAAGCCGACGGATGTGTATCAGTACTTGGAGCCACTTTTGAACGATTACAGAAAGGTTCGGTACCGAACGAAGGATGGTAAATACGTTTTGACGCACGTCGACGAGTTTGTGAACAACCTTTTGACGAAGGATATGTTTTGCGACGTCGCATTGCCACGCGTGCCGCATCGTCAGATGCTCGAAGCCGCGGGTCAATTAGAGCCTCGCGTGAGCGCTTTGGAAGAAGACATTGCAGATCTAGAGGAACAGTTGGAGAGTGCTGTTGAAGCCGCATTCGAGCGCGGGTCGAAGATGGACGTAGACGACGCCCTGACGCCTTCGACAAGAGGTGAGGTTGCGCACGCCGTCGGCGAAAAACGTGGACGTGAAGACGGCGAACTCGATGCGCCCCGAGACGAGGGAAGAAAGGGCGGTAAAGAGCCCGAGCGTCTGAATGAACGTCGCGACAACACTAACGACCGTGGTCGTACCGATCGCCGATCTCGCTCTCGTTCACCGACGCGTCAAAGAAGAGACAGCCGCGAACGCCGACGCCCGCGAACGCCGCCTCGTCAGCGAAGAGATTCTCGCGAACGATCGCGCCGAGGACACGACTCGATGGGCTCCAGGGGTGATATGCGACGCGATGACGCGGATGATTCCCGTCGCGGCGACGTCGAGCGAAAGGAAAAGAAGGAGAAAAAGGAGAAAAAGGAAAAGAAGGAAAAGAAGGAGAGCGACGTCGATCCCGAAATCGCCGAAGCCAACGCGATCCGTGCCAAGCTCGGCCTTAAACCGCTGCGCGGATGATAAGCGCGGACGATTAGCGCATAGAACTTGTAGTACTATTTGGATTTTTCACTCAACGCATCGTATCACACATCGAGCGGTGATTCAATCGTTTCTTGCATCAAGTCAACATCGCCGTGGCCGCCGGGGGCTTCGTGGGATACATGATTTTTCTTATTAAAACTTGCAAAACTTCTTGTCGCGTCAGTGGGAGAGAGATCTAGTCGTCACCCTTCCTTTTTCAGACGCGCGAGTTAGGGTTACGGAACGTGGATGGGAAATACGTGGCTGTGCGCGAGCGACAAAGTACGTAAGCTTTCACTTACTTGGCCATCATCATCTTCACGAATTCCTCATAGTTCACTTCGCCGTCGCCGTCGACGTCGGCCTCGCGGATCATCTCATCAACTTCCTCGTCCGTGAGCTTCTCCCCCAAGTTCGTCATGACGTGACGTAATTCCGCCGCAGAAATGGTTCCGTTGCCATCCTTATCGAAAACCTTGAACGCCTCTTGAAGTTCTTCCTCGCTGTCGGTGTCCTTCATCTTTCTCGCCATGAGGTTCAAGAATTCTGGGAAGTCGATCGTACCGTTTCCGTCCGCGTCAACCTCGTTGATCATGTCTTGAAGCTCAGCCTCCGTCGGGTTTTGGCCGAGAGAACGCATGACGGTCCCGAGTTCCTTGGTCGTGATCGTTCCGTCGCCATCCTTATCGAAGAGCGCGAACGCCTCCTTGAATTCCGCGATCTGTTCATCCGTCAAGTCTGCAGCCATGATTAATTAATTAAGACTCGTTCGTTTCGTGTGCGTGTTCGTTATCGGTTTCTTCCACAACGTCCGTGCGGGTTCAAACTGTCGTTCCGTCGCGTGTGCGTCGGGCGTCGGCTGTTCGAGTCAAAGTGTGCCGTCGTCGAACGCAGGAACCGACGCGTCGTCGTCGTCGTCCTTCAAAAACGTTGACGGGAATTCAAGGAGATCATCGCTGGTGCCCTCACTATAATCACGAAAAGTTGCACATGTATCGAAAAACACACGTCAAAACATACGCCACCCATCCGTGTTTAAACGGTCACGCGTGGGGGAAACGCGACGTGCAAAACAACTTTGATTGTTTACACTCCCTATTAAATACTTTAAGAATTTGATAAGTATGTATTTTTCGTCGCATGTGTTCGGAAACTTAAACATACTTAGATATAAATAAAAGGTACTCATCATCGTATTAAAGTGGGTGTTGGAACTATCAATATACAGAATTCGTTTTCTTTCTCTTCGTGTTTCATCCATTCATCCATTTGTCCGAACTTTCCATCCCTCGAGACCCTCGGCAGGGGCGGGGGCCGCCGGTGCGCGTCACACGACGCCGACAACGCCGAC
>Ga0181591_10005634_pt1 | contig 10889 bp, 9 predicted proteins | sample 071ome_33_FD_133757 | JGI IMG/M metagenome (GOLD analysis project Ga0181591, IMG submission 133757) | Coastal salt marsh microbial communities from the Groves Creek Marsh, Skidaway Island, Georgia - 071412AT metaG (megahit assembly) | ecosystem: Environmental > Aquatic > Marine > Intertidal zone...
CCCCCGCTTTCGGACCCGTTCCCGACAGGCCGCTGCCCCCGAACGGTTGTGAGCCGACCACCGCCCCCACCATGTTCCTGTTGATGTAGACGTTGCCCGCCAGGATGCGCCGGCTGATGGCGTCGATGCGGTGGTTGATGCGGCTGTGGATGCCGAAGGTGAGGGCGTAACCCGTGGCGTTGATCTCGTCGCAAAGCGACAGCATGTCCTCGGCCGCGAAGCGGATGACGTGAAGCACCGGGCCGAAGATTTCCCGGCAATGCGGTGAATGCTGATCATGGCAGAAGCGACAAAGAATCCGTTCTGTGGCAGTGACTCCTGCGGCACCTGGTACAGCAGGCGTCCAGCCTTTTTTGCCTTCGTGATATGTGTATTGATCTCGTCTTTCGCCTGCGCATTGATGACCGGACCGACGTCGGTTTCCATGGCGCCGGGGTCGCCGATGACCAGTTCGCTCATGCGTCCCTGGATGAGTTCCAATACACGATCGGCGATCTCCTCCTGCAAGTAGAGCACGCGTAAAGCCGAGCAGCGCTGGCCGGCGCTGTTGAAGGCCGACTGCACCACGTCACGCACCACCTGTTCGGGCAGGGCGGTGGAGTCCGCCAGCATGGCGTTGAGACCGCCGGTCTCGGCGATCAGCGTGGGAATGGCGCCTTTGCGGGTCGCCAGGGCCGAGGCGATGAGCTTTGCCACTTCCCCTGAACCGGTGAAGGCGACGCCTACAACGCGTTCATCGGGCAGCACCTCGGCAGCCACGGTCGCGCCTTCGCCCGGAATGCATACGAGGACATCGTCGGGAATGCCGGCTTCGTGAAAGAGTGCGGTGACGACCCGGCCGATGGCGGTGGCGTCCTCCGCCGGCTTGGCGATCACGGTATTGCCGGCGGCCAGTGCCGCGGCCACCTGGCCGGTGAAGATGGCCACCGGGAAATTCCACGGGCTGATGCAGAAGAACACCCCCTTGCCGCGGCGGAGCAGGGTGTTGGATTCGCCCACCGGCCCCGGCAGTTCTTCCGGGCCGCCAAACAGGCGCCGGCTCTCGGCGGCGTAGTAGCGCAGGAAATCGACGGCTTCGCGGATTTCACTGTGCGCATCGGGCACGGTCTTGCCGGCTTCGCGAATGCACAGTGAGATCAGCCGCGCCTGGTTCATTTCGATCAGGGCGGCGGTTTTCTCCAGCAGGGCGGCGCGCTCGTTCACCGGCCGGCGTTCCCACTTCGGCCACGCGGCCGCGACCCTGTCCAGGGCGGCATGCATCGCCTCCTTGTCGGGAAAACCGCTTTGCCCGATGGCCTCGCCGGTTGTCGGGTTGACGATCGGCACGCTTTTCTCGCGGGTGCCTTTCTGCAGTGGCAGCGGATCCCGGGCATGGCGGGCGACCTGCTCCAGCAGCCGGTCGACGACGGCGCGATCGCCCAGGTTGATGCCGGCGGAGTTTGTCCGGGCCGGGGCAAACAGGTCCTTCGGCAGCACCACGGCAGGATGACGATGACCTTCGTTATGTGTCACCTGGGCGACGGGATCGGCGACGATGGCATCCACGGGCACGGCATTGTCGGCGATGCGATGGACGAAAGACGTGTTGGCGCCATTCTCCAGCAGGCGCCTGACCAGGTAGGGCAGCAGGGCGTCGTGGGTGCCCACCGGTGCATACACCCGGCAGCGATACCGGTTGTCGGCGTTTTCGTTGAGCACATCGTAGAGAATTTCGCCCATGCCGTGCAGGCGCTGGAATTCGCATTCACCCGGGGAGAAATACGCCTTCACGCTGGCCACGCTCCAGGCGTTGTGGGTGGCGAACTGGGGCGAGAGGTGTTCCTTCATGCCCGCCAGGGTTTTCATGGCCGCCTGCCAGGACAGGTCGGTATTGCACTTGCGGGTGAAGACGGGGAAGTCGTGCAACCCGCGTGTCTGCGCCAGCTTGATCTCGGTGTCCCAGTAGGCGCCTTTCACCAGGCGCACGGGAATGCGGGTACCGATGTCGCCGGCCAGTGCATTGAGCCAGTGCAGGACGAGCAGGGCGCGCTTCTGGTAAGCCTGCACGGCCAGGCCGAAACCCTGCCAGTCGGCATCATTCAATACGCGCAGGACGCCGGCGAACACCTCCAGGCCAAGCACCAGGCGCTCGCTTTCCTCGGCGTCCACGGTCAGCAGGATATTCCTGTCGCGGGCGGCGCGTGCCAGTTGTCCCAGCATGTCGGTCAGTTCCTGTTGCGCGCGGCGCCACTGGGCCACCTCGAAGCGGGGGCACAGGGCGGACAGCTTCACGGAGATGCCCAGGCTGCGCCCCGGATCCTTAACGGCGCCGATGGCCTCGATGGCGTGCAGGTAGGCATCGAAATAGGTCTGTGCGTCGGCAAGGGTGAGCGCGGCCCAGCGCCTCGCCGATGGTCTCGCCGAGCACGAACTGGTCGCCGATGACATGCATGGCGAGACGAATAGTGTTGCGGATGACCGGCTCGCTCAGTCGCGACAGCATGCCGCGCCAGAGATCGCGGGAGTCGTTCTCACCCGAGGGCAGGTCCGCAAGCAACCGGCCGCTGAGCATCAGGCCCCAGGTGGAGGCGTTCACCAGCAGGTCGCGCTGGCCCAAGTGTTTTTCCCAGTCGGCGGTCTTGATCTTGTCGGCGATGAGCAGGTCGGCGGTATCGGCATCCGGCACCCGCAGCAGGGTTTCCGCCAGGCACATCAGCAGCACGCCTTCACTGGTGGTGAGGTCGTATTCGGCCAGCAGGCGTTCGAGTGGGGAGAGGCTGTCGGGCCGGCCGCGCACCGCTTCGACGAGCGCACGGGCGTCTTCCGTGATGGCAGACGTGGTCGAGCTGCTGGTGGCGGCGAGGGCATGGAGGTTCGCCACCACGCGCTGTTCGTCTTGCAGGTAATGGGCGTGGATGGCGTCGAGGAAGGCAGGGTCCATGGCGCAGGATTATGCCGGGGGTTCCCCACTGCCGCAAATGGCGTAGAATCGGGCGCACGATGAAAACACTAAAACTGCTTTGTCTTGTCCTTGGGGGGATAGCGTTGACGGGCCTGCAGCCCGCCGTTGCCCAGCACGAAACCGCCAGCGACCTGGTCAGCGGCGAAAACGCCTTCCGCCAGTACTGCGCCAACTGCCACGGTCCCGACGGCGACCTCATCGCCCAGGTCGATCTCGGCCACAACAACTTCCGCCAGCCTTATACCGATGCACAGCTCGTCGGCATCATCCTGAACGGCATTCCGGGTACGCCCATGCCCGCCACGCCGCGGGTCACGCCGAAGCAGGCGGGCATGCTCGTGGCCTGGCTGCGCAGCCTGGGTGAAAAGGAAGAAGGCCTGGCAGGCAATGTTGAGCGTGGACAGGTATTGTTCACCGGACGCGGTGAGTGCCAGGACTGCCACATGGTCAACGGGGAAGGCTCGGTCCTGGGTCCTGATCTCAGCAGCATCGCCCTGGTGCGCTCAAGCGCTGAATTGCGCGATTCGCTGCTGGCGCCCGCGGCCGTCGTGCAGCCAAACAGCCGCTTTTATACCGTGGTAACCACGTCAGGCGAGGAGATTACCGGCCGCCTGCTCAACCACGACGCCTTCAGCGTGCAGCTGCTCGATGCCAACGAGCGCCTGCGTTACTTCGACAAGACCAACCTGGCCGAATTCGGTTTCAGCGATCCCGGCATGCCGGCCCTGGGCGCCGACTTCAGCGAGCAGGATGTCGCCGACCTGGTTGCCTACCTGGCATCGCTGCGCCGAGGAGCCGCCCAATGAAAACACTGTTTGCTGCTGCCTTTCTTACCCTGTCGGCGAGTGCGCTGGCCCAGGTGTCCTTCGATGACATTCTCAACGCCGACAATCCTGATAACTGGCTGAGTTATTCTCAGTCGCTGCAGAACCAGCGCCACAGCGCGCTCACGCAGATCGATGCGGGCAACGTGGACGGCCTGGAACTGCAGTGGGTGTGGCAGGCGCGCTCCCTGGAAAAATTCGAGACCACGCCGCTGGTGGTCGATGGCGTGCTGTACACCGTGCAGGCGCCGAACGATATCGTGGCGCTCGATGCCGCCACCGGCCGCATCTTCTGGACCTACCATCATGAACCGGCGCCGTCGCGCACCTGCTGCGGACGCGTCAACCGCGGCCTCGCCATTCTCGGCAATACGCTGTTCATGGGCACGGTAGACGCGCGCCTTTTAGCCATCGACGCCCGTGCCGGCAACCTGATCTGGAATACGTCCGTCGCCAACCCGGACGAACTGTACTCGATCACCATGCCGCCCATGGTGGTGGAGGACAAGGTCTACATCGGTGTCGCCGGCGGCGACATGCCCACCCGCGGTTTTGTCGCTGCATACAATGTCAACGATGGTGCGCTCATCTGGAAAACGCACACCATTCCCGGTCCCGGTGAACCCGGCCATGACACCTGGTCCGGCAATTCCTGGATGACCGGCGGCGCCGCCATCTGGAACGCCGGCGCCTACGATCCCGAAGCCAACCTCGTCTACTTCGGCACCGGCAATCCGCAGCCGGACTGGGATGGCCGCGACCGGCTCGGCGACAATCTCTACAGCGACAGCGTGCTGGCCTTCGATGCCGATACCGGCGAAATAAAGTGGCATTACCAGTTCACCCCGCATGACGAAATGGATTACGACTCCACGCAGGTGCCGGTGCTGGTCGACCGCGAGTGGAACGGCCGTGAAAGGAAACTCATGTACTGGGCCAACCGCAACGGCCTGATGTATGTGCTCGACCGCGTCACCGGCGAGTTCCTGCATGGCAAGCCCTTCGTCGCGGTGAACTGGATGACCGGTTTCGATGACAACGGCCGGCCGATCCGCGCCGAGGGCATGCTGCCGTCACCGGAAGGCACGGTCATTCGCCCGCACGTGCACGGTGCCATCAACTGGGCGCCGACGTCCTACAGCCCGAAACAGGATCTCTATTACGTCGCGCACTGGGAGGACTCCGGCATCATGGCCATCGAGGGCCAGTTCCCGCAGGCGCTTGGCGTCAACCGGCGCCAGACCACCATGGGCGATGTCGCACTCGAGCCCTTCCTCAACAACAACGAGGAAGCGTGGGGCGTGGTGCGCGCCTACGATCCCGACACCCTGGATCCGGTGTGGGAGTTCGATCTCGGCAACATCACCTGGGGTGGCGTGCTGTCCACCGACGGCGACCTCGTGTTCGCCGGCGGCAAGGACGGTTACTTTGTGGCGCTGGATGCCAACACGGGAGCGCTGAAGTGGAAGACCAACCTGGGCGGCCAGGTCAACGCGGCGCCGATGACCTATGCGGCCGGCGGCAGGCAGTACATCGCCATCGCGGCCGGGTCGGCACTGTTCACTTTCGCCCTGCCTGACTGATCCCGGATGGGAGTGGTAACCCGCTAAAGGAATTGCCAGAATAGGCAACCATGCTTATGCGCTCCTCCCGATTAATTGCCCTCTGCCTGCTGTGCCTGGCCGGTACATTTGCGGCAGCCCAGGATTTCCCCCCCAACGGCCCGATCCCCGATCGCATCCAGCGCATCATCAATGGTCATAATCTCCCGGACTCCAGTTTCAGCTTCTATGTCCAGGCAGTGGATTCGAGCGCGCCACGATTCGTGTTCAACGCCGGCAAGCCGATGAATCCCGCCTCCGCCGTGAAAACGGTGACCACCCTGGCGGCCCTGGAATCGCTCGGGCCGTCCTTTACCTGGCAAACACAACTGTACGCCCTGGGCCCGATCGAGGACGGCGTACTCAGGGGCGACCTCCTGATGAAGGGCGGCGGTGATCCCTTCCTCGTGGAAGACCAGCTGCGCGGCATGCTCAAGTCTTTGCAGCGGGCCGGCGTCGAACATATCACCGGCGACCTGGTGCTGGACGGTTCCTACTTCGATGCATCCGTCGCAGGCGGCGACCTGATCGACAACCAGGCCGGGCGCGCCTACAACACCTTGCCGAATGCCGTCATCGCCAATTTCCAGGCCATGACCTTCTATTTTTATCCGCACCCCAACGGGCGCGAGGTCATCATCCACACCGACCCGCACCTGCCCAATGTCACCATCACCAATCGCCTGCGGCTGGAAAACCGCTCCTGCGGCGGCTACCAGCGCGGCATCAGCTTCAACCTGAATCCGAACGATCCCACGGAAGTGATATTCGAGGGCAGCTTCCCGTCGCGCTGCTCCCGCTACCAGATGGTGCGCGAGGTGCTCAATGCGCCCGACTATACTTTCGGCCTGTTCAAGTCGTTGTGGGAAGAACTCGGCGGGCAGCTGGACGGCGGCATGCGTGTTGGGGCCGTGCCGGACGATCTGGAAGCCATCGTGGAATGGAACTCACTACCCCTGTCCGACATCATCAAGTCCATCAACAAGTTTTCCAACAACCTGATGACCCGCCATCTATTGCTGACGCTGGGCGCCGAGGTGCTGGGGCCGCCGGCCACGGTGGAGAAGGGTGTGGAAGCCATGAAGAATTATCTCGAGCTGAAGAGCCTGGATTCCACCCAGCTTGCTCTCGACAATGGCGCCGGATTGTCACGTGATACGCGGATTACCGCGGCCATGCTGAATGCGATGCTGCAGGGCGCGTGGCGCAGTCCCTACATGCCGGAATTCCTCGCATCGCTGCCGATCAACGGCCTGGACGGCACCATGCGCAACCGCGTGCGCGGCACCACCATGTCGGGCCGTATGCATGTAAAGACGGGTTCGCTGGATGAGGTGGCCGCCGTCGCCGGTTTTGTCTATGCCCAGAGCAATACCATGTACACGGTGGTGGGCATGGTCAATCATGAACTGGCCGACCGGGGGCCCGGCGCGGAACTGCTGAATGAATTCCTGACTTGGGTATACTTGCAGTAACGGAAAAAGGGAAAAAGGGAAAAATGGTTCGAGTAGGTCGGATAAGGCACGTAGTGCCGTCATCCGACATTGCTGGCTTGATAAGATCGATAAAAGGATAAAAGGATAAAAGGATAAAGCGTACGACGCAGAATTTTGTTGCAAAAATAGAGAGTAGAGAGAGTGAAAGTGAGAAAAATAGCGAACCCGTTCCATTTAACGGCAATCATTGCCGCCCTGTTTTTACTAGCGGGCTGTTCCGGGGAAAGCAGTGATGCGCCGGCAGCTGAAGAAGCCGCGGCGCCGGCCATGGCTGAACCCGCCGGTGTCCAGCAGGTACTGACGCCGCTGCCGGGCCTGGAAGACGTCGTGCCCGAGCTGACGCAGAAGACTACCGTATTGATGCGCACCGGGGCCGGTGATATCACCCTCGACATCTTCCCGGAAGCGGCACCCAATGCCGCGGGGCGTTTCATCACCCTGGTCAATGAGGGCTTTTATGACAACACGCCGGTGTTTCGCGTGGTGCCCGGATTCGTGGCGCAGTTCGGCATCAACTGGCGCGGGGAATTTCCCGCTTGGCAGGACCGCAACTTCGACGACGACCCCGTGCTGTTCGCGCATGAGCCCGGCACGCTGGCCTTTGCCAAGGCGGGCCCGAATACCAACTCCACGCAGGTATTCATCAACTACGTGAATAACAACCGCCTGGCGGCGCCGAACCTGAATTTCACCGTCTTCGGCATGATCACGGACGGCATGGCGGCGGCCGAGGCCTTCATTCCTGTCGGCGATCCCAGCGGCGGTCTCGACCAGGGGGCGTTATGGGAAGACGGCGGCGTCTACCTGGAGTCCCTGCCCGCGCAACCGGTGATGATCGAGGAAATGCGCGTCATCAGCACAACGCCCTGATCCGGCGCCTCAATTTTCCGCAAGACTTGCGTGGATGATTGCCAGTGCATCCGGTTCGCCGGGGCGGCCGGTGATGGTCTGCGGTTTCTGGCTGAGCAGTTTCTTGAAGGCGGGAGCGCCGGGACAACCGTCATAGAAGGCGCTGAGCGCCCCGCGATCATCGAAGCTTACATGCTCATCGAAAGTGAGACGGATGACATCGAGTGCTTCCCATAACACGGCATCGGACGCCATGACCGGCCGGTCGGCCATCCTGGCAGCCCATTCCCATTCGGTGAGCGTCTGGTCGAGCGTGGCCAGGTGCATTCCCATACGGCGCCTGAGAATGCCGGTCGCCGCGGCGATATTGGTTTCCGGGTGGAAGATGTCGCACCAGATCAGGTTGATGCAGGCCACAAGCAGGTCGAGGAAGGCGCTGGATGTCAGCTGGCGGTGACGCAGCCAGTCAATGTCGGAAAAATCATCCGGATCGGTCAGGGTGCTGTCGAGGAATTCCAGGATCACCAGCACCTCATTCAGGCGCATGTCGTCCCACTGCAGAAACGGCAGCTTCTGGAAATCACCGCTCAGGTTCCTGTCGCTGCGGATCTGCGGCCAGTTGCTGTTGTCCTTCGCCAGCTTGATCCGATCGTCGGTGAACGGCACCTGGTGATGACTCAGCAGGCCGCGAATGAACTGGCCGCGGCCGCGCAGGTCGAAGTAGTGGAGGGTGACATCGGGGAATTCAGCCATGGGATGAGTCCAGGTAGAAGTGCGTGATGGTGCCAATTATAGTGATCACGCAAGTAGACTCCACATTCATGGCAGGTAAAATTGTACTTTCTCCAAGATATGCCGATTCAGCAAGCCACAGCTTTTCATGACCTGGTTCCCCCTCGAAGATACCGCCCAGATGCAGGATGGCTACCGGAAGGTGTTCCGGTTGGCTGGCCATCACCTGCTGCTGCTTCACCACGACGGCAGGTCGCACCTGCTCGCTAATATTTGTCCCCATGCGGGCTACCCGATGGATGCGGGGCAGGTTATCGACAACCACCGGCGTTGTTCGATGCACGGTTATCTCTTCAATCTCGACAATGGCGACTGCCTGGAGGGTTACGAGGGTCCCTGCAATGGCGTGCGCGTCTATGCGCTGGAGGAAAGGGATGGCCAGCTGGGCGTTGAGCTCTGAAATGCCCGTAACCGATTAAAGGATCAGCCCGACAACGGCCCCGGTCATGGTGGTGGCGAGGGTGCCGGACACGATGGACATTGGTGACAGCGCAAGAATTTCCTTGCGACGCTCGGGGCAGAATGTCACCAGGCCGGCGATCATGATCCCCAGCGAACCCAGGTTGGCAAACCCGCACAGGGCATATGTCATGATGATGCGGCTGTGCTCGCTCAAGGGCGCTGCCTGCAGGTTCACGAAGGCGATGAATTCGTTGAGGATGGTCTTTGTGCCCATGAGTTGTCCGGCGGTGAACGCTTCCTCCCAGGGAATGCCGATCAGCCACATCAGCGGCGCAAAAACCACCCCGAAGATGCCCTGCACGGTGATGGCCTGCCCGTAAACTGCGGGCAACAGTGACAACACTTCGTCGGCCAGCGCCGCCAGTCCCACGAACACCACCAGGGTTGCAACGATATTCACCAGCAGCTTCAGGCCGTCCGCCGTACCGCGCATGATGGCGTCCATATTGCCGTCGTAATGCAGGTCGTGCTCGGCGCGTGCCGTGGCGTCGGTCACTGACACCGACAACACCTCGTCCAGCGGTTTCATCATCATCGCCAGCATGATCGCGGCCGGCGCACTGATCACGGATGCCACCAGGATATGGGACAGTGGTGTGTCGATGACGCCGGTGAGCAGGGTGGCGTACAGGCCCATCACAGTGCCGGCCACCGTGGCCATGCCGCAGGTCATGAGAATAAACAACTCGGCCTGGGTCATGCCGTGCAGGTAGGCGCGGATCAGCAGGGGCGATTCCACCATCCCGAAAAAGATGTTGGCCGCGGCGCCAAAGCCCACCTCGCCGCTCAGGCCGAAGCTCTTCTGCAATACCTTGCTGAATGCATTCACGACCACGGGAATGACGCGCCAGTGCCAGAGCAGGGCGGACAGCACGCTCAGGAGCAGCAGGACGGGCAGGGCGGTGAACGCCAGGCTGCCGATGTTGCCCGGTTCGATCACGGCATACGGGGCAGGGCCGCCGCCGACGAAGCCGAACACATAGGCCGTGGCGGTTTCTGTGGCGCGAATCACCGCTGAAATGCCGCGGTTGAGCAGCAGCAGTACCTGCTGGAACGGACCCACCTTCAACAGCAGCAGGGCAAACAGGAACTGCAGGCCCAGGCCCGCGGCGATGACTTTCCAGGACTGGCGCTGCATGCCTCCGCACAGCCAGGCCAGGAGGAGAATGGCGATGACGCCCAGGACGCCCTGGAAGGGAAGATCACTGCTCACAATTGCCCGGACCCTGCTTATAATGAAACACGGACATCCTAATACAGGAATTGCTGGCCATGAAAGACAGAATCCACCTGAAAGTCCATTTCAGGGCCATTTTCGCCATGGCTGCCGTTGATGACTGATCTTCGGGATTATGCCAGCGTGCACCAGCACTGGGGCAACATCGTTATTCATATCATCAGTGTGCCGTTCTTCATGGCCAGTGTGCTGATCGGCGTGTTGCGGTTGCTGTCAGGGGACCTGGTGGCCGTGGCGGCCAGTATTGTCATCGCCGTCATGGCTATCGCGCTGCAGGGTATCGGCCACCAGCTCGAGGCGAATTCGCCGCCACCCTTTGCCGGTCCGCTTGATTTTCTGAAGCGGATATTCAACGAGCAATTCTGCCGCTTCTGGCTGTTCCTGGTGATGAAGTTCCAGGGCCTGCTCTAGAAATATTCACTGATAAATATTTCAGGGTCTTTATAATGCGCCCTTTGCCGTAGTCCCTAGCAGTACACCCCATGAAGAAAGACATTCTCAAGATGGCCCTGATCCTGGGCTCGCTGAGCTGGATCGGCCCGTTTGCCATCGACATGTACCTGCCAGCCATGCCGGTCATCGCCGATGACCTGCAGGCGTCCGTATCCGCCTCGCAGGCGACGCTGATGGCATTCTTCATTTCCTTCGGCGTCAGCCAGCTCGTGTATGGCCCGGCCACCGACGTAA
>Ga0181591_10005640_pt1 | contig 10885 bp, 5 predicted proteins | sample 071ome_33_FD_133757 | JGI IMG/M metagenome (GOLD analysis project Ga0181591, IMG submission 133757) | Coastal salt marsh microbial communities from the Groves Creek Marsh, Skidaway Island, Georgia - 071412AT metaG (megahit assembly) | ecosystem: Environmental > Aquatic > Marine > Intertidal zone...
TCAAGCATAGTACGTACAGGAGTAGATGAAGCTACCTGAACACCCTCATAAGCTTTCTCGCCTACTTCCTGTACAAAGTCTAGTCCTTTACCTACAGACTCACCAACTGCAGTTGCAGCACTCGTACCTTTTTCGAGAATACTATCTAAAGAATCCATATCGAATAATTTAGTAAGGTTACCTTTAATGTTCTGAACACTAGAAGTAACTCCTTGACTCTTAGCAGCCTTTACAGCAGCAGGTTCATTTAAATCAAATAGTTTTTCTAAGTTAGCCATCTACTTAACCCTAAATACTTCTCTACCTATGAATACTACTTCGTCTTTCTTAACTGTCCCTAGTTTTTCAGCTTCATCTAATTCTGCTTCTGTGTTAAAGTATTTAATATCCGCTGCAGTCAGTCCTTCAAAACCACCTGATTTTAGAAGGTTATTGACTTTAACTTCTTGTTCTTCAGTCCACCAATCAGCCTGAGTAACATTCATAGAACCTGGACGTAACTGTGGACTTGGGCTTGTAGTAGGTTCAACACCCTCTTCAATAGCCTGTAATGCAACGTTTCTTACTTCTGCGTTAGATATTTCACCCTCTGTTGGAATAACCTCAGACATAATACCTGAAGAGTACGCTTCTCTTGCACGTTCTAGTGCTTGACGTGTTTCTTCTACAGTGTGTTGTGCTTTGTTACCTGTCTTATAGTAGAAGCTCCTACCTGTACTTGGATTAGGTATTGATGCAAACTCTTTAGAGAACTCTAACATAGCAGCATTGATGTCGTTAGATTCTCCTTTGATGTACGCAGCTAGTTTAGGACGCTTAGTGCCAAGCAACAAACCTAGTCCCATACGATCTTGAACATCAGCACTGAAGATTGTGTTGTCGTTAACACCTGCAGCTTTCATTGCAGCGTCCATTGCAACAGGTGTAATCTGATATGCACCCACAGCAAACAAACGATTAGGGTCATTCTTAGGTAAATTCTGATACGATTTAATTTCACCTAATGTTAGTTCGGATAGGGATTTATTATCACGTGTTGTACTGTTTGTAGAACCTATAATATTATCACCCTCTGTGCCACGGTTACTAGACTCATAACCACCTTCACCTGAACTAATAAAGCTAAGAATCTCTAAAGGTTCTGTAGCAGATGTAGTCATAGCAGGAGTTGTAGTAGTGACAGGTTCTTCTACACCATCCTTCTTAAAGACTTCCATTTGATTATTGATGAAGTCGATAGATTCACGAGCATTGAGTGCTTTAGTTACTACACTATTTTTAAACAAATAGTTAGACATATCAGCTTTAATGCCTTTACCTTCTACAAAGTTAGCCTTGTAGTAGGACGGGTCTTTTTCTTTTATATCTCTAAGTATTCCTCGAGGATTACCTTCTGTTCCTGTGATATAGTATGCTTGCTCTTCAGAATCCCAAGACAATCTTACAGGGTAGCCATTCAGAACAGCCGCAGAGTTTTCTATGTTATCTAAGTACACACGATTAACATTAATCTGGTGTTGCAACTGACTACGAATACCAATACGAAGAGTATCAGCAGAAGTCTTGTCGTATATCTCTAGCTTGTCTAACTTATCAGCCATGTTTGTAGATACAATAGCCTCAGTAATATATTGCTTACTCATAGCTACATCAGGAGTATTCATAGCACGGACTACATTTGTAGCACCAGTTACAAACTGTTTTCTAAATGTCTCTTCCTGTAAACCGTTAGGGTCCATTGTCTGTAATAAAAAGATACCACTCTCATAGTTAGACTTAGTGACTGATCGTTGTTGATCTTCAGGTATTTTAAACGCATCTGGAAGCTGATCGTCTGTAAGTACTGTGTTTGGTGTTACAGTTTCAGTAGTAGCATCCGTAATCTCTCTTAGAGTTTCTCCATTAGAGATAGGTGTAAAGTACTGTTTAGATGCGTCTGAGTTCATTATGTTAGACAATAACTCAGTGCTACGCCCTACTCCATATGCAGACATAACAGTAGGTACGTCTGTCATTAATATAGAACCCATAAGCATGTCGGGATTGCCTCCTGCTCTAGCTGCATCTGCTATAGCACCCCTAAAATCATCCCAATAAACTTCAGGAGTATTAGAGTCCAGAGTAGTCTGAATGAATTTTTCTAAGGCTTGAATACGATCTAGTACAGGTTGGAAGTCTTCGTCAGATACTCCTAAGTATGCTTTCTCATTTAAGAGCAAAGCATTCTCAGCCTTAATGACACCTAGCATATCACGAAGACCTTTGCGGTCTATGTTACCTGATGATGTTTCAACAGTAGCAAGGATAGATGACTGAAGCCTATTGTAGCGATCATCAATAGCAGGTTTAAACTCAGTATCAAAGTTAATATAAGCTGCACCTTTAGTGGCTTTACGTCTAGAGTCAGCCACTTGAGCTATTGATAGGTTTCTATCCTCTAACTGAATCTGCTGAAAAGCATAGTTCTCGTGATCTGCATCAGTTAGGTCTGGGTTAGTTACACGAGAAGCGTTAGCATAAACTACAAAACGTGGATCATTACGCATTTGTGTCGCTAGGTAGTCTCCTTGACTTTTACCTAACATGGCAATAGGTTTGTTTGTATAGATTTCTAATTCAGTTTTTAAAGAATCTAAATCAAGACCCGACCTGATTGCACCTTTTAGAAGTCTGTCCTCTTGTATTTCATAGTCAGTTTCTGTAATGTTACCCTCTTCACGTTGAGCCTGAAGATCATCCAAACCTTGAAACAAATCTCCTGTAGCTTGACGTTTACGAGCAGCTTCAGATGTTCTAGCGTATGAGCCATAGGCTTTTAGACCCTGACCTAGAATATTAACCAAGGCTTCTTTCTTCGCAAACTCTGCGCTTTCTACTGCAGCCTCTGCACGTATTGCTTTAGCCTCTGATTGTAGAGCCATTCTCTCAAAGTCAGTACGTATCTTTTCAGTATTGTCTACAGCAGGTTCGATAGGTTGTTCATAGCCTATATCGAAAGCTGCTTTAGGTGCGAATAAGTCTTGTGCCATTTAAATTACCTTTCATTTAACGGCCTAGAGTAGCTGCAGTTCTCTGAGCAGTAAAGTCTCTATCGTGTCTTAGTAAAGTTTGATAAGTTCTTAGGAATGAATCAGGGTCTTTCCTTAGTGCAGTGTTAGTCAAGGACTTCTGTTGCTCTGGTGAGAAACCACTTAGTTTAATCATAGCATCTATCTCGTGCATTAACTTAAACCCACGTTCCTTATCTGCTTGATCACTAGACTCTATCAAAGAGTACGCTCGTTCTGAGTATTTGTTAATCTCTTTTCTGAACTTTTTAAGTTTCTTTTCACTGTTATAAACAATGCTCTTTGCATCATAGTATTCTTGAGTCTTTAAACTACCAACACCTAGAAGCTGAAAGAAACCCTCTGTAGTAGACATTTCAGTAGGAAGTGTTACACCATTTTTACTACGGTACTCTCCGTTGTTAAAGATACCTACAGCCTTTGCAATGTTATCTAGACCTGAAGGTTGTCTTAGTAATGTGATAATGTCCTCTGTTAGAGCGACTCCACGAGTGTCATAAGACTTACTCATAACATTCATAAATGCATCACCTGCACTCTTAGCGATCTGACCAGAAGGACCAAGAGCTACCTCTAAGAACTGATCTTGTGTGATCTTTCTGTACGTATCTACGATAGCTCCTACAGGAGACAAACGCTTAGACAACCCAATACCTTCTTTACCTACATCATCAGGCATAAGAACGTCACCGATCCAATCAAACAAACCCCACTTCAAGAATGTGAAACCTGAACTTTCAGGGTCCATTTCGTAGTAATCTGCTATCATGTCTGCAGCACTAGAGAATCCGAAACCTGCAGTGCCATACATAGGCATTAGAACAGTCGCCATTCTAGCACGTTCTGCTTTAGTGAAGTTACGTCCTACAAAGATTTCTTCCATAGCACGGAAAGAGTGAGATAACCACTGAGTAGGGACACGCATCAAGCCACTCTGAATCATAGGGCGGCCTGTGTTTGTCATGTTGAAGGTTAGATCGTGATCACGTCTAGCAATAGCGTACCGTGCTCTTTCGGATGTCAGGGGTACCCCTGGGTTCTTTGCTTTAAACTCAAGGATAGATGTGTATGTACCTGTAAGTCGACCAAGGTATTCACCTGCTTGGAATGGGTAAAGACCTTTATCTAAACCTTTCTTCATAACCTTCTTGGTTTTAAAGTAGGTGTTACGTACAGTACGAGGCATCAAGCTTTCGCCATTGAAACTAGAGACACCCCATGAGATTCCTGTACCTTGTTCGATAGCATCCCCGTTGATGAAACTACGACCTGAAGTTCTTACGTACTCCATGATCTCTTTAATTTCTTCTGGTTCCATATCATAGAATTTAGCTACACGTTGTACACCTAGTTCTAGTGCTTCACCTGATTGATGGTATAGGCTACGTAGAGCTAATGTCATACTTGCACCACGCATACCATGTTTAGGCGAGATAGCCATAACAGTTGTAGCGTGTGAAGCCTGAATGATTGCCTGAGACACATTGAAGAATCCGAATGCAGATTGGAAACCTACGTTCAACAAGGTATTAGAAGGATCACCAATTCTAGTTGCTATACGACCACCTGTAGTATCAAAGACATACTCAGATAGTTGTTGTCCTAGACTCTCCATCCATAAGTGTGTTTCACTCTTGACACCCATACGTCTACGCTCAATAGCCTGTAATTCACGCATACGTCTAGCGAAAGGATCAGTCCCAGTTACCTTGGCGTTTAAGAACAAGCCTCTGTAGTCTTCAGGAGAGTAACCTGAAGGTAGCCATTCTTTCTTAGCTTTCTTAACCCAACCTGCCATAGCATTAAAGTTGTAGGCATTTGTAGCGAACTCGTTCACTGCAGTACCTAGACCTTGCATGATGCTATTCATAGGGTCCATGTTGTGAGATAGACCACCACCGAACTGAGGAAGAACCTTATCGTTACGGCGCATATCATTCTCTACAAACTCACTGAAAGGTCTACGATAGTAAACATCATCAGGTGCTACTTCTTCGATTGATTGGTTACGAGGCTTTACTGATATTTCAAACTCGTCACTTAGATTCCAACCATTCTTTGCAGCTTCATCTTGGAATTGTTTTAGTGTTTGAATACTAGGATTCCAATCAGAGTTGTTCTTGATGATTTCATCAATGTCATCTACTTCATCTAAGATAGCTCGACGAATATTATTAAGTTGCTCAACTGCAGTATCAGCATCTGTCTTAGTAAAGGTAGACATAAGACTCTTTACACGACCACGAGCAAGGTCACCGACTACGACAAAGTAATTAGCTTTAGGATTGAATCGTGGACCACCTGCGTTGTATCCAAGAACATCACCAGGATCAAGAGCATCTACTTTATTAGGACGTGAAGCATACATGATACCTTCATAATCATCATGCAGTTTCCATACGTCAACACCCTCGTCTAGTTCTGACTTACGTAGACGAGTATTACTTGCAATGTCTATAATAAAGTCATCAGATGACAGTGCGTCCTTGCTAATTATTTTAGAAGGAATCCTGAAACCGTTAGGTAGAGTTAAAGTTTTATAACCCTTCTCTACGAATCGACGCATTGTGTTGTTTGCATTCAAGATGTAACGAGCATTGTCAAGACTTACAGTAGCATTGTAAGCAGAGATAATACGTTCATCAGCTTGCTTACCTGTGTAGGCTTTAAACTTGTTAGCAAACTCTAGATCACTGAACCACACACGTTCTGTAGCTTCTGCACCGTCACGAAGACCTCGTGTAATACTATCTAATGCTTCGAACTCGTCAGCATCTAGTGCATCTATCTTTTTGTATTCTTGTTCGATCAGGTTACGGACTGCACCTTGGGCATCTTTACCTAAATTAGCTAATACATTGGTACGTTCTACACCACGTAGGGCAGTAGAACCCATCAAGAAGTTACCGAACACACGGCCCATAGTCTTACGAACAATGCCACGTTCCATACGTAGTAGTTCATCAGGATCGTAGTCTAGAGTAAAGTCCTTGTCTTTAGATACTTTACTTAAATCTAGGTTTTCTTCGAAACGTACTACATAACCCTTTAGCTCACCTGCCTCGTTAGTAACCTTTGCAACTTCACCACCTGTACGTTCTGCTAGTCTCTTAACAGATGCAGGAGCTTCACCATTCTTCAAAGGTGCATAAGGGTTACCGTCTGCAGCTTTACCGAAGTCTACACGAAGCAACTGATTACCGAACCCTGTGTCAACAGCAGCAGGTTGGTCATAGATAGGGTTACCTACTCGTTGTTTAAAACGATCAGCAAACTTAGAGGTAGCTAATGCAATCTCGTCCTTAGTAAGAGCACGGCCCATTGATCCTGAGTTGATCAAGTCAGATAGTTTCTGTACTAACTTATCCTGTTTCAAGATACGTGCATAGTGTCCCTCTGTAACTGGTGTAGCAGGGGGATGTAGGTTAATCGCTGATGGACCTGCGTCTGCTTCAACAACAGGGTCTACACGCTTCCGTGATATGTCTGCCGCTACATCTGCAGCCTCTTCAGGAGATGCTTCACTAGAAATCTTAGCAGTGATAGTACGTGGTTTAGCAGTTTTAGCTACTGCTTTCAGACCTGATTTAACAGTACCACCTAGACCTACTAAGTCAAGAATTGCTATGTACTTTACTAGGTCAGCTTGAGGATCGTAACCATAGTTAAGAACAGAACTCTTCAACCAAGCTAGAGTATTAGCGTTGTTCTCACGAAGACCTTCAGACATAACATCGTCGATCTGTCCTCTGGCCCACTGAGCAAACTCATTTAAGTTTACGTTAGGGTCAGCAGCCTTGTATAGAAACTCAGCCCCTAGACGCTCTGATCGTTTAGTTAAGTTCTCAGGTATACCAATAGTGACATCACGAATAACATAAGACGCAAAGTCTAATGCACGATCCATGATGCCTGTTTCTTCTTGGTCTTCGTATTCAGCAATGATGTCTTGGCTGATACGTTGTGCCATAGCTAACTTGAGATCAACAGGATCAACAGAGTCATCTCCTTGAGCAAGAGCCTGTTCATAATAGAACTGAGGGTTGTTTATAAAGTCGTTCTGTTTAGTCTCAATGTTTGCATAGTTTCGTTCTACTTCTTCTGCTAGTGCTCTTTGATCTAGAGCTTTGTTGATGTAGTTGTTTAGAGGAGAAGCAGCAAAGAGTACATGGTTCTTAGCAGAATTAACATCTAAATCCTGTTGACCAGTAGCGTAGTAAATTTCATCATCCTGCGTATCAGAGGACACAGAAGGTAGTTCTTCTTGAACTTCAGAAGGAAAAGCTTCATCGAAAGATAGAACCTCTTCTTCGTCCATCAAAGTTATTTGAGTCTGATCAACCACTTTTAAATTCCTAAATACCGTAACCGAAAGGAACTCTACTTACACCTGTAGATATTGCATTAAATGCCATACCTGTGTAGCCTTGAGCTAAACCATAATAAGACGAAGCACGTTGAGAAAGCATACCTGCTCTTGCATTTAATATATCTTGCTGTGCAGATAGAACACCTGCCTCTCCGTACAACCCTTTAATCTGACTTTCTAAGTCTACTGATTGTTGACGTAATCCTGTGATGTTTGAGGATATACCAGACATTTGAGTAGAATACCCAAGACCTGCAGCTAGGTTAGACCCGATGGATGCAGTACCACCTGCTACAGCAGAAGAACCTGTTGCACCTTGAGCCTGTGCAGCAGATTGAACTCTAGCTCTTTGTATCTGAGCCTGTCGGATAGCTTGTATTTGCTGTCGCCTGTTTTGCAGTTCTTGCGCCCTTCGCTGCTCTTCGATCATCTGTTTCTGTAGTGCTAATTGCTCTCTAGCTAATGTAACAGACTCTTGCTGAAGAGCACTTATGTCTTCAGTAATACCTGCAGACTCTTCCATTACGGCTTCAGCTTCTGCTGATGCTGCTTCTGCTGCTTTCTTTGCTTTATTTGCTGCTGAAAGACTAGCTATAGATACCACTGCTAATACTGCTGTTGCTACCATTTTATAAAACCTTTACATAAGATTCTTCTGCGCAAGAAAAACCTTGTCTTTGAAAAAGCAAACCTGCTTTAGAACCTGTTGATCTGTCTACAGTTGATAATCTTACTAGGCGACAACCTAGATTCTCAGACCAATCAATGTATTCCTTTATAACCTTTACGGAAGTCTTTCCGTTTCTGTGCTCTGGTTCTATCCAGAACATTAACTCTTGAGACATTAGTTTAGAATTAAATAACATTTCAGATGCAACTGCTACTAAAGCACCTACAACAACGTAGTCGTGACAGATAACTTTAACAAAACCATAAGGAGATTCTATTAATTCTTGTAGTGAATTACTTATCTTAGTCGTGTCTATGTCAGGTGTTGCTAGAAAGTCTGGTACTTCTTTTGCGAATTGTTTACATAAAAGAAGAATATCTATTATATCGCTCTGGTTAGCGTCACGAATTGTGTAGGACATAAAGTCTCCTATTAGAAGCTACGGTTAACTCCACCAAGAACTGAGTATCCAAGTAGAATAAAATCTTTACCTGTTTCACTCTCGAATTTAATTCGCATTGAACGTCCACGTCCACGTACTTTCATGCGAGTTACAATTACTGAACTAGGGTTGTCGAAGTCTAGAAGGTTGAAAGAGTTGACTACAGGAATAGACTTAAATCGGTATGCTTGTTGTGCAGCAGAAGAAGGATTATTCTTGAAATCCCAATAAGCCGACATCAAAAGGGATGAAGGTTTATCAGGTGCATACCCATCTGTTTCATCACCTTCCCATGCAGTTTCTGTTACACGCATATAAGTGGTAATATAAGGAGCAGTCTTCTGTAAAACGAGGTCACCCATAAAGTCGTAACCTGTTTCAGCAAACGATGTGTAGTCTGTAGTTCCCCAATCTAAGAAGGTATCATCAGTAAAGGAACCCATTGTTACTTTATTAGAAGCACCGTCCCTGATGATCAAGATAATAGCAGGAGAACCTGTAGTTGATACATTCTGAATAGAGACAACATCATCTCCTGCAGATGTTATAACATCATCACCTGCGCTAGTTACAACATCAAGAGTAGAAGCTGCAGCACCAAAGCCTGAGAAGAACTCAATACCAATAATACAATCAGTTTCTTCTACTTCGTCTTCGATATACCAAGGGTAGAATGCTTGTATTGCAGTATCTAAAACTAAAATAGTATTTATCTTAGACTCTACTGTTTCATCCTGATCAGGCCAAGACCAATATACACGTTTGTTAATAGGATCGAAAGTAGATACAAGCTTTAGTTTAGACTGCGTAGGAATTTCATCCCAATAGGTTTGTATAGTCCCTAGTGATATATTGCTTTCAGAAGGTCTACCTTCATTTGAATCAAAGGCTAGTGTGTGTATTCCGTTTTTACTCCACCATAAAGGGGTACCGTCTGCAACTACAAAACTACCTGAGTCAACAATGCCTACATCTGTAATCTTTTTAATAGAAAATGCAGTAGGTCTAAAGAAATCATCTACGCCTGAGATAGACCATACACCATTTTCAGCAAAGACATACAAACGAGCGTCAATGACGTACAGTACTTTAATACCAGTTGCTCCTGATATTTTTAAAGTACCCCCATCAGTGTCAAGTAGATCGCTAAAGTTCTCTGAAGTCGGATCGTTTTGTTGTAGGCACTCCCCTATCTCACTTAGGTTTTCTACAATCTGAGAGAATAAAACAGTGTCTGAGTTCTTAGAACTATCTAACCCACCATAAAACACACGACCTGCAAAGTTAGCAACACTCTTAAATCTACTAGATTCTACTTCTGTAGTAAGGGCTGAGATGCCTGATACATCCGCACGATCTTTATTAAAGAAGTCTAGAATGTAATGACCGTTACCTGTTAGAGTAGTACCACCATAAATCTTGTTCCACTCAGCAGCATCATAAGAACCTGTAGAATCTTTACCTGAATACCAAGGGTGAGTAAGACGTTTAGTCAGATCAGTAGGAGCACCATTTCCTGTGTTCCACCCTGTGTTCTGTGCATCATACTTACGCTCATCAGAAGGACTTGACTCGTCTTCGTAGTAAGTAGATGTATCGCCTTGCCACTCAAAGTCACGTACACGGAAATCAATCTGAGTAACTGTAAGTGTTTCTGCTACGTTATCTCGTTCTATGTAAATAGGATCAATAGCTTCAGATACTACTACAAGAGCACCTTTAATAGAAGTGAAGCTACACTTAGCTTGTGAAGCACCGACACTACCTGACACTTCGTAGTCTAGAAGGTTTACTGTGCCTGTCTCAATATTAGCAGAGAACGGAACTCCTGACTTATTATAAAAGTAAAGAGTATCCCCATTCTGGAATACTAAAAACTCTAAACCTGACTGACCACCTACGTTGTACCACGTACCTGTTGTAGTTATAGAATCGTCAGATACAGTAAAATCAGAGAGAACAAAGTTAGTTTCTTTAGATGCTCCTTTACGTCTACGGCGAGAACCGTCACGACGAAGGTCACAGTTTAGTTCATCTACGGATGCGTCAGGAGGGAAGGTTAGCTCACCTGCCTCAGTGATCAAACCTTTAATAAAGGTGTTAACTGGTCTTTGATTGAGGCTCTGTGGCATTTCGTTTCTTACGCTCCTCGTAGTCCTTACCGAAAGCTTCTCTACGGACAGCCTTAGAAGGAGTGATCTTATTTAAGTAATCTTGTATAGCTTTCTTAGCGTTATCTAGAGATGTGTACTTTCCACTTAAATCGCCTGGAACCTTGCCTTTTTCTACATGGACCTCGAAGAATATAAAGCCATCTGGTGATTTTCTTACATGGA
>Ga0181591_10005641_pt1 | contig 10885 bp, 6 predicted proteins | sample 071ome_33_FD_133757 | JGI IMG/M metagenome (GOLD analysis project Ga0181591, IMG submission 133757) | Coastal salt marsh microbial communities from the Groves Creek Marsh, Skidaway Island, Georgia - 071412AT metaG (megahit assembly) | ecosystem: Environmental > Aquatic > Marine > Intertidal zone...
ATGACACATAAACACATAGCGTCTGGTACGCCTACCACAACGCCAATACCTTAGGAGTAAAATATGACACATGAAATGATTGTTTCACTTTACGAAACATATTTAACAGAAAACGAAAAATTCGAAAATGGAAACAAGGCAGCTGGAACAAGAGCTCGAAAAGCTCTTACTGAAATTGCAAAAATGACAAAAGAACGAAGAAAAGAAATACAAGACATAAAAAACAGTAATAAATAGTATAAAAAGGATAGCTTGTGGCTAAGTCTGGTTCAATAAATCCAATATCTAAAGAGGTAAGTTTTAGTGATCTCAGTATTGCTTTGACTCCACACCCTGTAACTGGAAAATTGACTACAAAGAAAAATGCTGAGGCCGTTGTCGGAGCTATCAAAAACTTAATACTTACAAACAGATTTGAGCGTCCTTACGATCCTTTATTTGGTTCTGATGTAAGAAATAGATTGTTTGAAAATTTTGATGCAATTGAGCAAGTTAACATAGAGCGTGATATAGTAACCGCAATACAAAACTTTGAACCTAGAGTTTCAATAAACGATGTAACAGTAATTGCAGAACCAAATTCAAACCGAGTTAAAGTTGGTCTAAGTTTTTTCATTGTTAATGATGCAAGGCCTATCGAAGTTGGTTTAGAAATAGAGAGAACAAGATAAATGGCTGCTAACAATGCACTACAATTAACAAGTGTTGATTTCGACGGAATCAAAAACGACTTGAAGGCCTTTTTGTCAAATCAAACTGAGTTGGGCGATTATAATTATGAATCATCAACAATGCAGATATTGTTGAACCTTCTTGCGTATAACACCTACAAAAATTCATTTTATTTGAATATGGTGGGCAACGAGATGTTTCTTGATTCTGCCCAGATAAGAAGTAGCGTTGTGTCAAAGGCTAAGATGCTTGGCTATACTCCTAGATCTGCACTCGGTCCAGAAGCCGAGCTACAGCTTACTTTTGTTCCTGGTGATTCGCCTAGTTCAATTACTATCAATGCCAATACAAATTTTTCTACTTATATAGACGGTAAATATTTTCTTTACACAAATCCTAACGCGTTAGTTGTAAATGCTAATGCAAGTGGCGTTTATTCCGGAAAGCTATCTGTAGTTGAAGGTCGTCCTTTTGTTCATAGGTTTACTGTGAGCTCAGCATCACCAGTCAGATATATCATACCTAATGATAATGTCGATACGACCTACATGACAGTTAGAGTTCAAGAGTCAGCTTCCAATACTTCTATTACAACATGGAATCGAAGTACGGATATTACATCGCTTACAGCCAATTCCAATGCTTATTTCCTTAATGAAACTGAATCAGGTAGATATGAAATTAAATTTGGCGACAATATTATAAGTCGGCAAGTTAACGACGGAAATATAGTAATCGTAGGATATCGAGTAACATCTGGTTCAGCTTCTGGAGGCGCCAACAGTTTTTCTGCAAGTGGTCCTATAGGTGGTTATTCGAATTACACAATACTTACAACAACTGCAGCATCAAGTGGCTCAGATAGAGAATCTATTGATTCAATTAAGCTAAATGCTCCGAAATCTTATTCAGCGCAAAACCGAACTGTTACAGCTAGCGATTACAAGTCTGTAATAACGTCTGAGTTCACAGATCTTCAAGCTGTTTCGGTGTGGGGTGGAGAGGAGAACGATCCCCCTGTTTATGGAAAAGTTTTTATATCTGCAAAACCAAAAAGAGGTTTATACATTTCAGACAACAGAAAAAATCAGATTATAAATTTTCTTAAAGATAAAACTGTTCTTTCGATAGACACAGAAGTTGTTGATCCAACATATCTTTACGTAAAGCCAACAATTGATATAAGATATGATCCAGATCAAACGGCTTCCAGTGCTTCTGACATAGCAACGGGTGCACAAACTGTTTTGCAAGATTTTGAAACAAAACAACTCAATTTGTTTGGCAAGGAATACATTAATTACAATTTAATGAGTGATATCAATAACGTGAATTAATCTATAACAAGTGTCAGACACGCAGTGTTGATGGAAAAAGATTTCAAGCCAATATTAAACACAATTGCTAGTTATAAGATACCATTCAATAACTCAATATACAACCCTCACATTGGGCACAAATATGCAATATCGTCATCTGCGTTTACATATGATGGAAGAACATGTTATTTTGACGATGACGGTAATAAAGCGCTGAGAATATATACCATGGGTTCCGGAAACGAGCGAGTTTATCTAAAAAACAACACTGGTACAGTTGACTATGCATCAGGCCGGATCAATATTGACAACATTAAAATTACCGCTTTTGTTGGCGACGGTATAACAATTTTAGCAGATCCCGATATTGATGATATCAAGCCTCAACGAAATCAAATGATTTTGTTTCGAAACGCTAGAATTAATGTCACGAACAACAACACCGGTGTTCTTGAGGCCTCGGTATCTAACGTCACTACAACTGGGACATCGACAACAACTGCTGCGCTAAACAGTCAAAGCGCTACAGTGGGTCTTTATTCAACGGTCTATTAATAGATGGCTACTGATAAGAAAACGTCGGTTCTTGTCAAAAGCTCGTTACCTGAGTTTTTAGATACAGAAGGACCCAAATTTCAAGCGTTTATTCGTGCTTACTATGAATGGATGGAAACATCCAATCAAGTTACTGACCGCGCAAAAAATTTACTGAACTATGCAGACATAGATCAAACACAAAGTGAGTTTATAGATTGGTTTAGAAGAGAAATTTTAGCAGACTTTCCAAAGTCTGTTTTAGCTGATAAAGCGCTTTTATATCAAAGAATTGTAGATTTGTACAAATCTAAAGGATCGGAAAACGCTTATAAGTTGTTGTTCAGAATACTTTACAATGAAGAAATCGAATTTTATTATCCTGGCCAAGATCTGCTAAAAGTATCCGATGGAAGATGGACAAAAGAAACTTCTGTTCGTCTTGCAGCACCGTTTGTTGGTAATCTTGAAGACATGGGTGGAGAGAATATAGTTGGTGTAACGTCTGGTGCAACAGCCAAAGTTCGCAGAGTGTCAAGCACATTAGAGACTGGAATAAATGTATTCGAATTGTTTCTATCAAGCGTTTCTGGCACCTTCAAAGATAATGAAATTGTAAAAAACACCGCAAACACACTTAGTGGTCTTGTTATATCATCGACCGGACCGCTTCAGGGAATAATCATACAATATGGTGGAGCCCAGCATACAAACGGTGATAGAGTTTCTCTTACCAGTGCTTCAGGATCAGGTGCTAGCGGCATAGTTACAGGAACCACGGGGCAATCCATTGCGCCTCTTATAGTTAACGGTGGAAGCGGCTACAGAGTCGGAGACAGTACCAGTATAACAATTTCTGGTGGTGATGGTTCTGGCGCCAATTTTGAGGTTTCTGCATTATCAAACACAGAAGTTATAAAAACATTTGATGATGTTATTTCGGACTTGAGGGAAACTAAAATTGACGCTAATACGTATATTACGTCAAACAGTGGTGCCATAAGTGCCAATCTTGCAATAGCAAATTCATCAACAGTGTTGAGTGCAGCGTTGGGGACAACGGATAACGTTGCTGGTGCTATTTCCGCTATAAGATCGGTAACACGTGGATCTAATTACACAGTAGCTCCAGGAGTCACTGCAAAAGATCAGGATATTTTTGATTTAAGGTTGCCAGATGGCTCGGGTGGATTCAAAGGAAACAATGCAGAATTAGGAGCTGAACTTGTTGCAGGGGCATTAACCAATGTGTTAATTGATACTTTTGGCACAGGATATAACAGATCTGACATTGTAACTATTACAAATACAACAAATCCAGCTGCCGAAAATGGATTAGCAGCACCTCTGGTTTCCGGAATTATAACTTATCCTGGTAAATACACTGATACAAAAGGATTTATATCGTGGAACAATAGGTTGCAAGACAACTACTACTATCAGGAATTTTCTTATTCTTTAAGAACGACACAGACTGTTGACACATATAGAGAAATAGTTAAAAACGTAACGCACAGTGCAGGTACAAGATTGTTTGGAGATCATAAAATATCTTCAAACGTATCGCTATCTCTTGTTGCTGACTCATATTCATATTTGTTAATCGATAACGTTACTCTACAAGCTAACACAACGTTTGGTTCAAGCAACATTGGACGATATCTTGACAATGTTGGTAACATATCCTCAACCGAATCATTTGAGACGGATCATAATGTTATAGGTATCCCGGAGCAATTTATTAATCCAACACCTATTGTTTACAACTTGACTAGTGCTCTATATCAAGCTGATGCGAATGAATATGAAGCAAATACCGTCTCTCAATTGCAGAGTAACACGTTCAACACTATAGTTGATGTACCTCAAATTGGAAAACCTGTTGTTGAGTGACATAAATAATTAGATAATTTTGGAGCTTTAGATGCCGGCACTCATAACCAGACGATTCAGACTATATAACGCTGAAAACTTTAAAGAAGCGTTTACTGAACCTACGCCTGATAAACTCTATTTGTACATTGGTCGAGTTCAACCTTGGCCAAATAGCGATACACCACCAGCGCCTCAAGACACTCTTTCTGATATAAGATATGATCCCTGGCGCAACATGCTGGCAGCTAAGAAAGTTAGCACTAATGACATGACGTTTGCAATAAGACGGTATGATTGGACAACAGGAACTGTCTATACAGAATTTGATAACAATAATCCTGATATGTATGATAGTCAGTATTTTGTTTTAACTGACGATAACAATGTTTATAAATGCATGTTTAATAATGGCGGAGCTACTTCGACCGTTAAGCCAACTGGAACCAGCACCGCAAAAATAATTACATCGGATGGATACATATGGAAGTTCATGTATTCTTTGACTGCTGCGGAAATATTGAAATTTAGAACGCCTTCGTATATACCCGTTAAAACATTGACTGCTGATGATAGTAGCGCTCAATGGGACGTACAACAAGCTGCTGTTAACGGTGCTATAGAAATCATTGATGTTGTAACAAACGGATCAAGTTACATTGTAAGAGCAAACACCTTTGCCAGTGTAACAAATAGCTCATCATTGGTTTTAGATTCTGGTGCTAGTACACAGGATGACAAATATACTGGATCGTCTATTTTCATTACATCGGGACTAGGGGCAGGTCAGATTAGAGACGTCATTAACTATGTTGCGTCGACCCAAACAGTTACTGTGAACACTGGCTTCACAACTGTACCTAATTCTTCTAGCACATTTCATGTTGGACCTAAGATTACTGTTACTGGGGATGGTTCTGGAGCTCTTGCTTATGCAAATGTATTATCTGGTCAAGTTACAAAGATAAATATCATAAACACAGGAACAAATTATTCGAAAGCATCAGCTACCGTATCTGCTAACAGCGGTGTTGGAGCAACGTTAGATCCTAGAATTTCACCGCCCGGAGGACATGGTAAAGATCCGGTTAGTGAGCTCGCAGGTCATAACGTAATGATAAACATAAGGCTGACTGGTACTGAGGCTAATAATTTTCCGTCAAACAACGATTTTAGAATGTTGGGTTTGTTGAAGAATCCCCTTGAAGCTAATGGTAATTCAGCAAATTCGTCAGCTTATGATCCGACAACCGCGTTGACACTGACAGGTATTACGGGTGGTGTTTATACACAGGATGAAATAGTTATAGGGGGAACATCAGGCGCAATTGGCAGAGTTCTTTCGTTTTCAAATACTAATTCACTGAGTACAAAAGGTATAATTAAAATAACAGATGTCAACGGCGCTTTTGCAAATTTAGAAAGCATTACAGGAAACACCAGTTCTGTAACAGCTAATGTAAACGGTATAACATCAGGAGAGCTCCAATTGTATTCTGGTGATGTTATTTACACCGAACATCGAAGCGCCTCGGCCCGGTCACCTGATCAAGTCGAAGACATAAAACTAACAATGAGATTTTAATGGTATAACAGATGGCGGCTAATACAAATACAGTTACTCTATCAACTAATTTAAACGTTGATCCGTACTACGATGACTTTGATGAAACAAAGAATTATCATCGAGTTCTCTATCGTCCTGGTTTAGCTGTTCAAGGCCGCGAGCTGACTCAAACGCAGAGCATGCTCCAAAATCAAATTGATAGATTTGCTGAAAGCGTTTACAGAGAAGGTGCTATAGTTAAAGGTGGCGATTACATCATAGAGCCGGTACCATTTGTTAAATTAAGAGATAGAAGTGCAAATTCTTCACTTGTTGTAGCTGCAAACTTTAGAGATTTACAAATCAGAGGCGCCACATCAAACGTGCTGGCTGTTGTTCTTGACTCGGTTGATGGATCTGAAGCTGCAACGCCAGATGTAAAAACACTTTTTGTTAAGTATATCGATACTGGTGCTGCAAACACGAGCGGTAATGTTGTTTTTAGTTCAAGCGAGGTTATCAATTCAACTACAGGTGGATATTCAGCTAATGTGATATCAAGTTCTTCAAGTACCGGATACGGTACAAGAATGACTGTATCCGAAGGTATAATATTTGCAAAGGACCACTTCATCCAAGTTCCAGAGCAATCTATAGTAATTAGCAAGTATGATAAGTCTGCTGACTTTTTTGTTGGATATGAAGTCAATGAATCTATTGTTGATTACACGGCCGACGACACATTATTAGATCCAGCTAATGGCTCATACAACTATACAGCTCCTGGTGCTAATCGACTAAAAATAACTGGTACTTTAGCAAAATATGCAATAACTGCAAACACGGGATCAAACTTTGTCAAGATTGTAGAGATTAGGAGGTGTTCCTGTAAGGAATGCTCCGAAGCCTAACTACTCTATAATTCAAGAATATCTTGCTAGACGTCATTATGAAACGTCTGGTAGCTTTGTTGTAAACGGTTTAGCAACGAGATTAAGAGAACATCTTAATCAAGCTAATAACTTTGGTAGATATACAGCTGCGCAAGGTGGTAGTTCAACAAAGCTCGTCGTAGAGATGGATCCAGGTAGGGCATATGTTAAAGGCAATGATATAGAAACTTTAGCGTCTATTCCTGTAGGAATAAGCAAAGGAACAGAGACTGAATCCTTAGAACAAATTAATATAACTCCAAACTATGGTAACTACGTAGTTGTTAATGAAGTTAGCGGAACCTGGGACGTTAATACCCATAAAGTTGTATCGTTAAGAAGTCAAAACAGTAATACTATTTCATCGCATTCGTTTTCATCTAGTGCGTCATTAGCTGGTCAAGAAATAGGTACCGCTAGGGTGCGAGGTGTAGAACATGTATCAGGAGCTAAGGGTTCGGCAGCTGCTAGATATAAGTTGTTCTTATACGATATTAATTTGACATCTAATCCTTTCTCCGATGCAAGAAGCATTCACGTTGATAACTCTGGTGATTCACAAGCAAATGGTGTTGCTGACATCGTTCTTAGCAGCGGTAAAGCTGTTCTTCAAGAAACAGATTTTAACAGAACCGTATTTCCTTTGCCTTTGTCAAACATTAAAACAATACGTGATACAAACGGAAACGTAGATACAAACTTCAAATTTATTAAAAACTTTGATGTTACTATTGCTACTGATGGAACTTTCAGTATAGCGACCGGGGCAGCTGATGAGCGATATACCTTTTCCGGGGTTGCCAGCGATACAATTGCATCTTCTAATTTTCATGTTGTGTTGAACGGAACAGCTGCAAGTCAATCTGCTGTTGATACCGGTTCAATGTCATCAGGAGCAAACACGGTTACCGGACTTACAAATGCTGATACTAAATTCAACGTCGGAGATAAAATTTCAATATCGTCACAGACTCTTACTGTGTCGTCCGTATCAAGTTCTAGTCTTTCAACGTTAGAAAATGCTTCGGGTACATATACTGGACAAAACGTTGGTAAATTGTTTTTCCCTGGACAAACTATTCACATGGCTGGCGTTGGAGGTGATGGCTCTGACCGATCAATTAATGCAACGACTACAACATCTGCAACGTTTGATATACAAGAAACACTGGGAAGCACTGTTTCCGCTACAGTTGCAGTCGAGTTAAGTAAAGTTGACGGCCGTGAAATGTCCAAAGTGTACAATTCCGGAAGATATGTACAATTAACAGTCAATCAATCCGATGGTAGTGCTAATACTACGGGTCCTTGGAATCTTGGACTGTCAGACATTCATAAAATTCAATCAGTCCGCAAAAAGTCTGGCAACAGTCTTTTTACAACCGCTTCTGAAGGAGAGGACGTAACATCCAATTTTATTCTTGACAATGGTCAAACCGACAACTTATATAAGCATGGTAGTTTAACTCTTGCTCCAAACAAGACCGCTAACAGCGGTGATGTATATCTTGTCAAGCTGGATTATTTCACCCATGATACATCACAAGGAATTGGTTATTTTAGCGTTGACTCGTACCCAATTGATGACAGCAATGTTGCAAACACAGCGGCTATTGTCACTCAGGAAATACCTTTGTATAACTCCAAAACAAATGGTGTTGTTTATGATTTGAGAAACAGTATTGACATCAGACCAAGAATTGCAGACACAGCAACGAATACTACTGCCGTAGGTTCAGCAACTGTAAATCCAAGTGCAAATACTACCATTAGCACTGTAGCTAATGGTTTGAGATATATGGCACCCAACGAAACAATGACTGCGGACTTGGATTTTTATCTAGCTAGAAGAGATGTTGTATCGTTATCACCTAAGGGTGCATTAACAGTAACTTCTGGTACCGCGGGTGTTGCTCCACTGTATCCAAATCCACCTGACGATCATTTGGTTCTTGCAAAAATAGACATTGCTCCTTATCCTTCATTGTCAACACGTGTAGCTCAGCAGTACAATCGTTTTGATTTAGCATGCACTTTGCATCCGGCTAGAACAGAACGATACACAATGGCAGATATTGGTAAGCTGCGTGACAGAATAGACAAAGTCGAATATTTTACAAGACTTACGTTTTTAGAAAACGAAGCAGCTAACTTGAAGTTTTCTGCCAACACTGGTGTTGAAAGATTCAAGAACGGTGCTATTGTTGATAGTTTTTCAGGACACAACATTGGTGATGTTCTAAATCCTGACTATAATATCTCAATTGATAAAGTTACTGGAGAAATGAGACCAGCGTTCAACGCTGTCAATTTAAATCTTGAATATCAATCTGCTAATAGTAGCAATATTACAATTGGTATAGGTGATGCAAGAATAACAGTAGGTGGTACCGATATTTTTACAGTTGGGGAAACTGTTACTGCTGGTGCAGCAACTGGTAAAGTAGTTTATCAGGTAGGTAGACGAGTTTATTTGGAAGACGTGCAAGGCACATTTGCGGTTTCGGCTTCAGCTTCTGGAGGAAGCAGCGGTTCTTCAGGTACTATATCAGCTGTGTACCTTCCGCCCGAGGGTAAGGTTGCTAGCCCAGCGTTCTCGCACAAAAAAGTTATTGAACAAAAATATGCTACAACAACGAGAAACGCTACAGGGTTATTTTGGAATTTCTTAGCTAAAGTGTCCCTTTTCCCTGATCATGATTTTTGGGTTGACACGGTCAATGCACCAGATTTGCAAGTAAATTTTGACCATACCAATGACAACATTGCTGCCATGACAAACTCGTGGACTACTGATTGGGGTAACTGGACAAACAATACTGGTGATGGCGCAACCTGGACTGATACATCTGATCCAACAGATTGGAGAGAGGAAACCACAATACAGGAAGGTGTTAACGGTAGAACAATGAACATTCAGCAGATTGGTTCTGTTACTACAAACACTTTTCAAAGACAGACAAGGCAAGGCATACGGACAAGTGCTGTTCCATCTACGACAACGGAGCGACTAGGGCCAAAAGTTATCAACACAAGCATTATTCCATTTATGCGTTCGCGGCTTGTGCTTATCGAGGGCAGGGGATTCAAACCCAATACAAGATTATATGCTTTCTTTGACAATACAGATGTTAGCAGTTACATGACGCCAACTAACTCAAGCTATACTGCAACGGGAAGCGAAGGAGACAATCTTGTATGTGATGCAAGTGGAGATCTTTACTGCAGTTTCAGAATACCTAATGACGATTCCCTGAGATTTAGAACTGGTACAAAAAGATTGCGTTTTAGTGATAGCCCAACTAACGAAAGCGTTGTAGGTTTGTGTACAACATCCGGTGAAGCAACTTATTCTGCTAGAGGTACACTTGAAACATTACAAGACACAATAGTATCTACAAGAAGCATAGAAATTGTACAGGAAACAGTGTCTGAGTCACAATCTATTTTGAGCAGCACAACAACTAGCGAAGTGAGAGGCCGAGTAGTCTCTATCCCACTGGCTGCACCATCTGGCGATAACCAATTTCCTATAACAGCTCCAATAGTAAATAACAGAGTTGATCCTATAGCTCAATCGTTTAGTATTGGTGATTTCAATCAGACAGCTGTTACTTCTGGAGTGTATCTGACTAAGATCGACCTGTTCTTCGGAACTAAAGATTCTTCAAGACCAGTGTTTGTTGAAATTAGAGAAGTTGACCCCTCAACTTTTGCTATAACAAACAGAATTGTACCTTTTTCAAGAATAACGTTGGAAGCTGATGACATCAACACAAGTACTGATGGCTCTGCTGCAACTCCAGTATATTTTAGCACACCAGTATTTTTAACTGGAAGTAAAGAATATGCTGTTTGCATCAAACCAGCAGCAAGCAATCCCAATGTTACTATGTTTGTTTCAAGATTAGGTGGAACAGATCTTGTTACTGGTGAGAGAATAAGCAAACAGCCTTATGTTGGAACGCTATTTGCGTCTTCTAATGATAGAATTTGGCAACCAATTCAAG
>Ga0181591_10005643_pt1 | contig 10882 bp, 9 predicted proteins | sample 071ome_33_FD_133757 | JGI IMG/M metagenome (GOLD analysis project Ga0181591, IMG submission 133757) | Coastal salt marsh microbial communities from the Groves Creek Marsh, Skidaway Island, Georgia - 071412AT metaG (megahit assembly) | ecosystem: Environmental > Aquatic > Marine > Intertidal zone...
AAAGGTATTTCATTACAAATCGCCCCGGGCGAAACTGTGGGCGTTTTAGGACCAAGCGGCGCTGGCAAAACTAGCTTGCTGATGGTGATGGCAGGCCTTGAGTCGGTCACATCAGGCCAGATCAATTTAGCCGGCACCCAGATCACCAATATGGATGAAGACCAGCTTGCGGCGCTACGCCGCGACAAGGTGGGGATCGTATTTCAGGCGTGTCGTCTGATCCCGTCAATGACCGCCTTGCAAAATGTTGCGATCCCGATGGAACTTGCCGGGCACCCCGATGCCGATCAGGCGGCCGCCGCCGCCTTGACAGATGTTGGCCTTGGTCACCGTCTGACCCATTTCCCCGATCAAATGTCGGGCGGCGAACAACAGCGTGTTGCGATTGCCCGCGCCCTTGCCCCGCGGCCCCGCATTTTGCTGGCGGACGAACCGACAGGTAATTTGGACAGCGCGACCGGCGACAAGGTCGTCGATATCATGTTTGACAATGCGCGTGATGCCGGTGCGGCACTGGTGTTGGTCACACATGATGTAAATCTCGCCAGCCGGTGTCACCGGATCATCCGGATTGAGGACGGGCATATCACCGACGACAGCCAGCAATGAAGCACGGCACCCCCCCTTCCCCGCACCGCGTAACGCCAGCCGGCACCGCCGCCAGCCACACCGGCTGGGCGTTTGTCTGGCGCATGGCCCGACGCGAGATGCGCGGCAGTCTTGGCAAATTTCGGGTGTTTTTGGCGGCGCTCCTGCTTGGCGTCGCCGCCATTGGCACCGTTGGATCCGTTGCCGATGCGATGCGCGCCGGCATTGCCGACAATGCGCGGGTGCTGCTTGGTGGTGACATCGAACTCAGCAGTCTCCACACGCCACCTGATGCCGCGATCATCGCCGCGGCCGGCGATTTTGGCCAAGTGTCCAAAGTTGTGCAGATGCGCGCCATGCTGCAAGCTGGGGACCAGCGCAAATTGGTTGAACTGAAAGCCGTTGATACGCAATGGCCGCTGGTCGGCACCGCCCTTGTCAGCACCGCACAGCCCCTACCCGACTTGCTTGCCAATAACGGTATCATTGCTGCTGGTGCCATTTTGCGAAGCCTTGGCCTGAAACCGGGTGACAAAGCGCGGCTTGGAGACAGTGAGGTCACCGTTGCGGCAACGCTGATGAACGAACCTGACCGATCGATCAGCTTTGTCAGCTTTGGACCGCGGGTGCTTGTGTCTGACACCACCTTGGCCGCCACCGGCTTGCAACAGCCGGGGTCCTTTATCACCTACCGGTATCGGGTGGCGCTTGACAATCCGGCGGACAGAACCATGGCGCTTGCCACCTTGCGCCGCCTAACCGAACCCACCCATGTACGGGTGCGCGAGGTTGCCAATGCGGCGCCTGGATTTGACCGCTTTATCAATCAGGCGGAAATTTTTCTCGTGCTTGTCGGTTTGACCGCCCTGTTGATAGGGGGACTTGGTGTCGCCGGCGCGGTGCGCGCCTGGCTTGCCAGCCGCATGCCGGTGATCGCAACATTAAAATGCCTTGGGGCACCGGCGCGGCTGATTTTTCGGATTTATCTCCTTCAGATCGTCCTGATTGCAACGGTCGGCGTGGCGGCCGGTACGGTGGTGGCGGGCCTTGCCCCGCTGTTTGCAATCAAGGCTTTGTCGGGCTACGTCACTGTGCCATTGGCGGTAAAAATTTATCCGGCACCGCTGGCGATTGCCGCCGGCTTTGGGCTGTTAACCGCTCTTGCCTTTGCGATTTGGCCGCTTGCCAAGGCCGAGGAAGTGCGCGCCGCCGACCTTTTCCGCAGCTTGATCGCCTTACCTGATGGCCGACCAAAAGGCCGGTATTTGGTGATGATTGGGGCGGCGGCAATGGGCTTGGCGGTGCTTGCCTATCTGGCAACACGCAATGTGGCTATCACCGTCAGTTTTATTGGCGGGGCCTTTGCCGCCCTGCTATTGCTGGCGGCGCTTGGCGGCCTGCTGGTACGGGCATTGCGCTGGATTCCATTGCCGCGGTTGGTGCCCGCCCGGCTGGCGATTTCAAATATCGTGCGCCGCGGCTCACCGGTGCGGGCGGTGATCATCGCCTTTGGGCTTGGCCTGTCGGTTCTGGTGACGGTTTCGGTCAGCGAATCCAACCTTGGGCGGCAAATCGATGCGCGGGTGGCCGAGGACGCGCCGGCATGGTTTTTCATCGATATCCAGCCGCATCAAATCGAACGTTTTGAATCGCTGGTGGGCGGTATTGACGGAATCACCAAAATAGCCAAAACCCCCATGCTACGCGGCCGGGTGGTACGATTGGCCGGCATACCGGCAAGCCAGATCACACCGCCCGAAGGGTCGGCATGGATCTTACGCGGTGATCGCGCCCTGACATGGTCGGCAACCGCCCCAACAGGAAGCGAGATTGTCGCCGGAAGCTGGTGGCCTGCCGATTACGCCGGGCCGCCGCTGGTCTCGATGTCGAAAGAAGCGGCCGATGATTTTGGTCTTGGGATCGGCGATTCGGTCAGCATCAATGTTTTGGGGCGGGAAGTGACCGCGACGATAGCCAATTTGCGCGAGATCGATTGGCAAAGTTTTCAGATCAATTTTGTCTTTGTCCTAACACCCGGGGTGCTTGATGCCGCCCCGCATAGCTGGATCGCCACAACCCATGCCAGCAGCGAGGCCGCCGCCGATGCTGTCGAACGTGCGGTCACCAGTGAGTTTTCAAATATTTCGGCGGTTTCGGTCAAAGAGGCGGTTGCGACCGCACAGCGGGTGATCAGCCTGCTAGGGGGGGCGGTTCGTCTGACCGCCATTGTAACGCTGATTGCGGGAATTGCGGTATTGGCCGGCACGGTGGCCAGCAGCGAGGCGCAACGGCTGTCAGATTCGGTGATCTTGAAGGTGCTTGGTGCGACCCGCCTGTCGATTGGACTCGCATGGTTTTTGGAATACGCCTTGTTAGGCCTGTTGACGGCGATGGCGGCAGCAGTCATTGGCACCATCGCCAGCTGGGCATTGATTGACGGCTTTTTGCAATCTGAATTCCGTTTTGACGGCTGGCTGGTCTTTGCGACAACATTGATCGGGGCGGTTGTTACGGCCTTTTTAGGGCTTGTCGGGGCGCTCAAAACGCTTGGCCGAAAACCAGCACCCCTGCTGCGCGAGCTGTGATCAAGGCCTTTTCGCGCGCTATCACCGGGCATGGTTAAACAAACGATCGGCAAAAATCCTGATTGCGAGCAGGCCGCTGATCGGATATAGCAAGCCATTATGAGCAAGCAAGATATCAAAAAAGTCGTTCTCGCCTATTCCGGCGGCCTGGATACATCGGTTATATTGCGGTGGCTTCAGGACCATTATAACGCTGAGGTTGTAACCTTTACCGCCGATCTTGGTCAGGGCGAGGATATCGAACCTGCCCGTGCCAAAGCCGAAATGCTTGGCATCAAGCAAATCTATATCGAAGATTTGCGCGAGGAATTTGTCCGTGACTATGTGTTTCCGATGTTTCGGGCCAACCCGCTTTATGAAGGCACCTATCTTCTGGGAACCTCGATTGCCCGCCCGCTGATTGCCAAACGGCAGATCGAGATTGCACGCGAAGTTGGTGCAGATGCGGTATCGCACGGCGCCACCGGCAAAGGCAATGATCAGGTGCGGTTTGAGCTTGGCTATTACGCCTTGCAGCCGGATATCAAGGTGATCGCCCCATGGCGTGAATGGGATCTTGGCTCGCGTACCAAGCTGATCCAATATGCCGAGCAGAACCAGATTCCAATCCCGAAAGACAAGCGTGGCGAAGCGCCCTTCAGCGTAGACGCCAATTTGCTGCATATTTCGGCTGAAGGTAAAGTGCTGGAAGACCCGTGGGTAGCCCCGGAAGAATATGTGTTTTCGCGGTCGGTCTCACCCGAAGATGCGCCCGACAAGCCCACCGAAATTGAAATCACCTTCAAGGCCGGCGACCCGGTTGCGATTGACGGCAAAACAATGTCACCCGCCACCTTGCTGACAGCGTTGAACCGCCTTGGCGGGGCAAATGGCATTGGCCGCCTTGATCTTGTTGAAAATCGTTTTGTCGGGATGAAATCTCGCGGCGTCTATGAAACGCCGGGGGGCACCATTTTGCTGACAGCACGGCGCGCGATGGAATCAATAACGCTGGATCGTGGTGCCGCCCACACCAAGGACGAATTGATGCCGCGCTATGCCGAACTTGTGTATAACGGGTTTTGGTTTTCGCCCGAACGCGAAATGCTGCAAGCCGCCATCGACAGTTGCCGCGACGCGGTTAATGGCGTGGTCCGGGTCAAGCTGTATAAAGGCAATGTCATCGTCACCGGCCGCAAGTCGCCAAATTCGCTGTATAATGCCGATCTCGTGACATTTGAAGAAGGCGCGGTTGATTATGACCATGCCGACGCGCATGGCTTTATCCGCCTCAATGCCCTGCGTCTGCGGGTCCGCAAGATGGTCGAAGGCGACGGCCGTTAGACAGCGCGCGCATCAATCGATGCAAACCGCGCCGACTGTACCGTCCTTGTTGACTTGCTTTAGATATATCTTGCCACGCATCGCCATCGCATAGCCGGATGACCGTAAGCCACTGTCGCATGGCTCAGCCCGGACAAATGCATAGGCCGGATTATTGTTGCTATGTGCCTTGAATTGTTGATAGGCGTCGCTCTGCGTTATGCCGAGAACGGCCAAAAATATAAACCCTACAATCATAATCTTTTACCCTGCCGCGCCAACCGGCGTTTCATAAACCGGTATTATAGTTTGCATTAACCCTTTTCGGGCTTATTCGTTATAGGCAGGGATTGCGGCTGGATTGCGCCAAAATACGGGCAGGAAAAAGAAATCACCGGACGCCGTCAGGCCCCCGGTGATGCAGCAGATTCTATGGATTAACGGCGTGCCTAGAGCTGGGCCGCCACATACTCCCAATTTACAAGATTATCGAGGAAGTTGGCCAGATAATCAGGCCGCTTATTGCGGAAATCAATATAGTAGGAATGTTCCCATACATCACAGCCAAGCAACGCCGTTTGGCCAAAACAAAGCGGGTTGACCCCATTTTCAGTTTTGGTCACCGCCAAACCGCCATCGCTGTTTTTGACAAGCCAGCACCAGCCGGATCCAAACTGGCCGGCACCGGCCGCTTTGAATTGATCCTTGAACGCATCGACCGAACCGAATGACTCGACAAGTGCCGATTCAAGCTCGGACGGCATGCCGGTCCGCTTTGGCCCCATCATTTCCCAGAATTTCATATGGTTCCAATGCTGTGAGGCGTTATTGAAAATACCATTCTGCGCGACCGCCTTGGCATCATAGGTGCCGGTGATGATATCTTCGAGTGATTTGCCGTCCCATTCGGTGCCGGCGATCAGATTATTGCCGTTCACCACATAGGCATTGTGATGCAGATCATGATGATATTCGAGCGTTTCCGCACTCATGCCGAATTCAGCCAGCGCATCATGCGCATAGGGAAGATCAGGTAGTTCAAATGCCATTTGGGCCTCCAATTTTTTCGTCCTTTCAACAGATATAGTGACGAATTCATAAATGCCAACAAAATAAACCTGACAAGGCAGGTTGGCATGCTAAATTGGGGCACTGAATCCGATCTCCTATCCCCGCCCGCGCCGCGCGTTTGGGCGTAATGATAACCATTTGCGCCAAAGGACCGCCCATAATGACCGGCCCAGCCCGCCCCTATATAGCCCCGTTTCTCGACCTTTATCCGGAAATTGATGACACTGCCTTTATCGCCGCAACCGCTGCCGTCGTCGGCGCGGTCAGGATTGGCGCCGGCAGCAGCATTTGGCATCAGGTGACATTACGCGGTGACAATAATTATATCACCGTTGGCGATGGTACCAATATTCAGGACAATAGCTGTGTGCATATCAACAGCAAGGACTATCCAGCGATCATCGGCAATCACGTCAATATCGGCCATTCGGCGCTGGTCCATGCCTGCACGCTGCATGACCATGCGTTTGTCGGCATGGGGGCCATTGTGCTTGATGGGGCGGTGATCGAAAGCGATGCGATGCTTGCGGCTGGCGCGATGCTGACCCCGGGCAAGCGCATCCCTACCGGCGAGTTATGGGCCGGACGGCCAGCCCGCAAAATGCGCGACCTGACGCCAGAGGATATCGCCAACAACCGCCGTATCGCCCGCCATTATGTCGAGGTCGGGCGGGCGCACCGACTTGGCGCCGCCGGTGCGCCATTTGTCGATATGCATACGCACCCGCTGCCACCGCGCTAGACGCGCAAGGCGGGCCAGCAAGATCGGTGCGATTGTCAGCGCTGGTCAATGATGCTAAGCACGAAACGATATTTTTACGGCCCGGCTGTGTTGATAGCAAACGGGCCACCGGTCCGGTCCGGATCGCCCTACCCCTGAACGGAGTTGCCAAGCCATGAAATTGAAAGACCCCTCTCTTCTGCGAACCGATGCCTATATCAATGGTGAATGGGCCAGTGCCCCGGATGGCCGGGTATTTGCCGTCCATAATCCGGCCGATGGCAGCGTCATTGCCGAGGTCGCCGACCATGGTGCAGAATCGGTCACACGCGCTATTGATCTGGCTGTCGAGGCACAAAAATCATGGGCCGCAACGCCAGCCAAAACCCGGGCGATGATTTTACGCCGCTGGTATGATCTTGTTGTTGAAAACACCGATGATCTGGCCACCATTTTGACGATGGAGATGGGCAAACCGCTAGCCGAGGCAAAAGGCGAAATTGCGTATGGCGCCAGCTTTATCGATTGGTTTGGTGAAGAGGCGCGCCGGGTATGCGGCGATATTATGGAAAGTCCGCAGGCCGATAAAAGACTGCTGACCTTCAAACAGACGATCGGCGTATTTGGGGCGATTACCCCGTGGAATTTCCCGATTGCGATGATCACCCGCAAAGTGGCCCCTGGCATTGCCGCTGGCTGTGCTTGTGTGTTGAAGCCGGCCGAACAGACACCTTTGTCGGCCTTGGCACTGGCTGAACTGGCGACCCGCGCCGGCATTCCGGCAGGCGTTATGAATATTGTCACCGGCATGGATGCACCGGCAATCGGTCAGACATTATGTGCCGACCCCCGTATCCGCAAGATGACCTTCACCGGATCGACCGAGGTTGGCCGTATTTTGATGCGGCAAAGCGCCGATACGGTCAAGAAAATGAGCCTTGAATTGGGCGGCAACGCACCGCTTTTGGTCTTTGACGACGCCGATCTTGATGTCGCTGTCGAGGGCGCGATGATGTCAAAATACCGCAATGCCGGCCAAACCTGTGTCTGTGCCAACCGGATATTTGTGCAAGATGGTATCTATGACGAATTTGCCAAAAGGCTCGCTGAAAAATCAGCGGCGATGAAAGTTGGTAATGGGATGGAAAGCGGTATTGAGCAAGGCCCATTGATTGACCAGCAAGGTTTTGAAAAGGTCAGCGCACATGTTGACGATGCGCTGGCCAAAGGCGCCACCGCCATCACCGGCGGCAAGCCACACGCCCTTGGCGGCACCTTTTACGAACCCACCGTCCTGACCGGCATGACCAGTGATATGCGCATGTTCCGCGAGGAAACATTCGGCCCGGTCGCCGGCCTGTTCCGCTTTAGCGATGAGGCCGACGCCATCGCCGCCGCGAACGATACCGAATTTGGTCTGGCGGCTTATCTCTTTACCGAAAATGTGTCGCGCTTGTTCCGTGTCAGCGAGGCGTTGGAATATGGCATCGTGGCCGCCAATACCGGCATCTTTTCATCCGAGGTTGGCCCGTTTGGCGGGGTCAAGAATTCCGGCCTTGGTCGTGAAGGGTCGAAATATGGCATTGACGAGTTTCTGGAGATAAAATTCGTCTGCGTTGGTATCTGACCAGCAGGATGATGGCATCAAAAGGCCGGGCAATGCCCGGCCTTTTTTGTCTTGTTTGGCGATATCTTGCAATACAACAGGTCAATCGCCGAGACGCCGGATCAGGCTGGATGTATCGTTGCGGCCAAACCCGTTGGCACTCAATTCGGCGTAATAGCCAGCGACGATTTCAGTGACCGGCAAAGGCGCGCCGTTGCGGCCAGCCTCTTCAAGACATATCCGCAAATCCTTGCGCATCCAATCGACTGCAAAGCCAAAATCAAACTCGCCCTTGACCATCGTATGGCCACGGTTAACCATCTGCCAAGATTGCGCCGCACCGCCAGAAATGGCGGCCAGCAGCTTGTCCGTATCAAGCCCGGCAGCCATCGCAAAATTCAGCCCTTCAGACAGCGCCTGAACAAGGCCGGCAATGCAGATCTGATTGACCATCTTGGTCTGTTGCCCTTTGCCGGACTCGCCCATATGCACAACCGTTGCGCCATAGCATTGCATCAGCGGCAAGGCGGCATCGAAAGCGGCGGCATCGCCTCCCACCATAACCGTCAGCTTGCCATTTTCTGCACCAGCCTGACCACCTGAGACCGGCGCATCGAGGGCGGCGATATCGCGCGCTTTGGCAGCGTCATAAATTTGCCGCGCCACATCGGCTGAAATTGTACTGTTATCAATAAACACAGCCCCGCTTTTCATAACCGGAATCGCGCCATCAGGGCCGGTGGCCACGGCCAGAACATCCGGGTCATCGCCAACACAGCAGAACACAAAATCAGCATCCTTGGCGGCGGCGGCCGGTGTGGCTGCCCAAGCGCCACCATGTTGCGCCGCCCATGCTTCGGCCTTGGCTGTGGTCCGGTTATAAACCGTTACATCATGCCCCGCGGCAGCAATATGCCCGGCCATTGGATAGCCCATGACCCCCATTCCCAAAAATGCAACTTTTGCCATGTCTATTTGTCCTTCATTATCTGTTCACTGTAGTATCATTGAGCCAAAGCGGCGGTTTGTGTTGGCGCTTTTGTCATAGCCATTTTCGTCGGCGCCGCTATAATCGCGGCGGTCGGCACTTAACACACCCGTCCCCCGTTGTGGAGCGTCAAGTCTAACGATGACCGTTTTATCAAGCCAGCATGAAATCGAAATTCTGATCACCGAGGCCGAAATTGCCGCCCGGACGAACAATCTGGCCCGGCAGATTACCGCCCATTACAAAGGCACCGAACAGCTTGTCGTGGTTGGCCTGTTGCGCGGTTCATTTATGTTTATCGCCGATCTGGTGCGCCGTCTTGCGTTGCCGGTAGAGGTCGATTTCATGACCGTATCATCCTATGGCAATGACACGGTATCATCGCGTCAGGTCCGGATCATTCAAGATCTGGAAACCGCAATCAAAGACCGTGATGTTTTGATTGTCGAGGATATTGTCGACACTGGCTACACGCTGTCACAGGTACAAAAAATCCTTCAAACGCGGGCCCCGAACAGTTTGGCAAGCTGCACCTTGCTCAACAAGCCATCGCGCCGTGAAGTCGATGTTGCGGTTGATTGGGTCGGGTTTGAAATTCCAGATTCCTTCGTGATTGGCTATGGCATCGATTTTGCCCAGCAAGGCCGTAATCTGCCCCATATCGGCGTTGTTAAAGGTGTCTAGCCTGATCCCTGAACGGACGTATGTTCAGGACAAAAACGCCGCCTCATACGGATAGCATGACAGCGGTACCGCACCGGTGTCGGTGAACAATATCTGCTCTTCCAGCTTGACCCCCTCTTGGCCATCAACGGCGCCGATATAGGCCTCAATCGACAGCGTCATACCGACCTCGAACGCCCCGCTATAGCCGTGGGTGTCGACATCTTCGGGATAGCGTATTGCCGGATATTCATCACAAAGCCCCACACCATGTGCCAGCACCGGATAGCGCCGCGCCCGATAGGCGGCTGGCAGCCGGTGGGCAATACGGCTCATATCACGAAAGCGCATCCCCGGTTCAAGACGATCGATATTGGTCATGATATGGTCATAGGCAACCTGATACAGGCGCTTTTGGGTGGCAGTCGGCGTTCCGTCCCCCACCAGCCAGGTGCGTGAGATATCGCAGCAATAGCCATAGGTGCCCACCATATCCGTATCAAAGGCCAACAGATCGCCCGCCTTGATCCGGCGTGGCCCGCATTCCTGAAACCAGGGGTTGGTACGCGGTCCTGATGCCATCAGCCGCGCCTCGATCCATTCACCGCCGCGCCGGATATTGCCAGCATGAAGCGCCGCCCATTCGGCAAAAGCAAGGTCAGTCGGGCCGGTTTCAACGCGATCATTATCAACAACCGTGCCATCAGCCTTCTACGCCTTCCGGCGCGCCGGGTCAATCTTTCGGTTGGATCCACCGATCCGTTTGTTCATGCCCGCCCCCGTGATCAGGCATTCACATCAACAACAACCCGTCCTTTAACTTTGCCTGCCAAAATATCCGCCCCAACAGCTGGCACATCGGCAAGACCAATCTCGGTCGTCGCCGCGGCCAAATGCGCCTGCGGCAAATCACTCGCCAACCGCGCCCATGCCGCCACCCGCCGATCATAGGGACACATCACCGAATCGACGCCAAGCAACGACACGCCCCGGATAATAAACGGGATAACGGTTGTCGGCAAATCGGCACCAGCCGCCAGCCCAACAGTGGCCACCGCACCCCCATATTTCATCTGGGCCAAGGCCCGGGCAAGAATGGTGCTGCCGACCGAATCGACACAGCCAGCCCATTGTTCCGATTCCAACGGCTTGCCAGCACCATCCAGCATCGCCGCCCTGTCGAGAACATCGCTGGCCCCCAAGCCGCGCAAATAGGCCGCGGTGTCAGCGCGCCCAGTTACCGCGGTCACGGCATAACCGCGCGCCGCCAGCAACGCCGTTGCAACCGACCCGACACCACCGGCTGCCCCAGTTACCAATACCGGGCCACGATCCGGCGTAATGCCAGCCGTTTCCAA
>Ga0181591_10005652_pt1 | contig 10873 bp, 5 predicted proteins | sample 071ome_33_FD_133757 | JGI IMG/M metagenome (GOLD analysis project Ga0181591, IMG submission 133757) | Coastal salt marsh microbial communities from the Groves Creek Marsh, Skidaway Island, Georgia - 071412AT metaG (megahit assembly) | ecosystem: Environmental > Aquatic > Marine > Intertidal zone...
AACGGTGTCCTTCTTGAGCGACTGCGCTCGCGGCAAGGGAGAGTAGGAGTAGGAACGCGGTGCACTTCATAGTGTCTTAGAATACCGACCGATCTTTATTTATGTCCATTCTGTTAAGTCTCTGTAAGCATCTTACTCTCCACCAACTTCGCAATCGCCTTTCAAGCCTGAAAGCACCTTCTTGATTGTTGCACTCGTCGGATCCCTTAGGGATGCCTGCATCGTCTCGGCATACTGGCGGCTTTGTGTCTCACTTGTCTGAAACTTCGGCAACTGCTCTGCTGCAAGCGCTGTTAGAGGTCTCGACATACCGGACTTCACAGTTGTGACAAGTTTCTCTCCAGAGTCTTTCTCCCACCCCTCTGTCTCATCATTCACATACCAATCTTCTTTGTGTGCGTGCATAGGTCGAGTAGTGACGGGCATTCCCTCTAACCCTTTCCTGATCACGCCTTCTATCATCTTGGGTTCATCGTTCTTCAAGAGAGAAAGTTCATTCATAGTCACTGCCAGCGTCTTGATGAAGTTCTGTATGGAAACTGCGTTTTGGCAGTCCTTATCAAGGAACAGCTGGATGTTGAAGTTGTTGCCATTGTTCTGAAACTCTATTTGTGTCTCTCCATTGTTCTGGCCTACTATGTTACAATGGCTGTTCCCATTTCCTCCACCTAGTGCACCGGAAGACGTGAGCAGTTTAACTGTTTCATACAACACTGTTGCAGTCTTGAGATTCACATCGTTATCTTGACTTGACCCTTGTGAGACAGGTGCTGCGGCTGGACTGCTTGCCTTCTCAGGAGAGAAGGTGCATTTCTTCCTATGAACATAGAGGCCTTGACGATACGCATAGGTCTTCCCACAAGCACACACATAGCCACTAGTCTCTACATCACTCGAGCTACCAGATGTGAGGCATATTTTGCAACTTTTGTTGCAGGATGTCATCATTTTGTCATCATTTGTCATCATTGCGTCATCATTTGCAACTTTTTTGTGTCGCTTGGTCTCACAATGTTTTTTCCACGATGATTTTCTAGACGTAGCATAGTCGCATTTCTCGCATCGAAAAATCTGCAACTTTTCTGCAACTTTTGTTGCACAAGCGTCATCATTTGTCATCATTATGTCATCATGACATAAAAGCTTTTAAGCTGAAATAGTGCTCTTTTTTCAGTGCTCTTTTTGCCGCGATTTCCCCCTACATAAACTCCCTACATTCCTTCAGAATTTTATTGGACTTCGTCCCTAGGTCGTCTAAACAAATGTAAAAAAAAACGTAGTTTCAAAGACCCCTGAGAAAAAGGAGATCTGATGGTCCAAAAAATCCAAAAATCCTGAGAGACTTTCAAACTATGTAAAAAATTTACATTTGCTTAGACGCCTCCATAAGGGTATCAACTTTTTTCTTAGTCACGCTTCCGTGATTGTAGGCAATGAGTGATTCAGCCGTACCTGGCGCGCATCTCAGCATAGCTCAACTGTCTGCCCGTCTCCTGGTCAGTGAACATGAACTGTGCGGCTGCTGATAATCCCTGTGTAGCCATCACTTGCGCAGCTGCGCGATTGTTGTTATCCATCGCTGGCATTAGGGTTGCGAGCATCGCCTGCTGTGCCGGCCTCAGCGTGTCCGCGCTGTTAGGTAGCGTGTTGCCACTGATGTCAGTAACTGTGTCATTCCCACCCGCGTCAGTGTTATTGCCGAGGTTGTTGTTTGTTGCCATCTCGCTGCTGTGTATGAAAAATAGAAATGGGTGTTTTTATTTTTCATTTTTTTGGTTTAGTCACTTACCTTCATAGCCCGTACTCGTCCTTGAATTGCTCTGGTGTCATCAGCCTCACACCGAGCTTGCGCGCCTGGTCGGCCTTGCCAGTGTCCTCGTCCACATCCTTCACCAACACTACGAAGGTGTTCTTCGATACCGATCCGGAGTTCTCTCCACCAACCTTCTCGATCTTGGTCGCAAGCTCCTTGTCTCTGAAACCAGTCATCACGATCTTCTTGCCGTATAGCGGGTGCGCCTTTGCACCGACACTGGCCACAGGACTGGAGTAGACTAGTTTGTTCTCTACACCCGCCTCCTTCGCCCACTGGATGAACTCTGGAATCTTCTCCACGAAGACTGCTGCACTTTTCTTGGCCATGCCACTCACGCTTGCGAGGAGTTTCTCTTTCTCTGCATCGCTCAGCTTGCTCACCAGGATGTCAGGGTTCTCTTCGAGGATCGCCTTGAAGCGCTTAGTTCCGAACCCACGTCCGAATATGTTGGTTGCGTGCATCAAGTCAGCCAGAGACGCAGCATCGAGCTTCTCGTGTATGCCGTTGTACACCTTGGATGCAAGTTTCGATTTGAAGCCATCCACACCCAGGAAGTCCTCTTCTTTCATTGCCAGGATCTTGGGTACTGTGTTGTATCCGGCTGCAATGATTCGTTTCACGATCCCAGCACCCATCCCGTCGACGCCGATGCCCTTGAAGAAGCCGGTTATGACCTTCTCTTGGACAGTCGAGTCTTCGGTCTTGTCGACGAGCTCGATGTCAACGTGTGTGTCGTTCCACTTGTATGGGACGCTCGGCATAAGCGCCTCTGGAGCGGGGCGGACTACGTCCAGGATATGCGGGATGACATCCCCAGACCTGATCAGCTTCACCACTGCTCCGACACCGATCTTGTTATCCTCGATGAACTTCGCATTGAACCCGGTCGCGTACTCGATCTTAGCCCCACCCAGCGTCACCGGTTCGACCTGCACGCGCGGCTTGAGGTAGCCATCCTTGCTGGCCGTCCAGATAACGTCAACAACCTTCACTTCCGCGACTTGGTCACCGAGCACCATCTTGAATGCGAACGCGTGTTCTGGGTTACCGCGCTTTCTTGGGTGGAGCGCGTCATCAGCGCAGATTACTCCGTCGATCTCGTACTTGTAGCTGTCCCGCCAGTCCACGAGGAGTTCTGAAAGCAGCTCATTGCTCACGCTCTTCTCCACAGCGAATCTTACGACCTCTACGTCCATCCCTGTGAGCGCGGTCATCTGCTCAGATGGTTTCATTTCAGGTTTGATCACTTCGTATGCGACGAAGTCGATATCACCAAGCTTTACAGCGTCGACCTTCTTCTGGTTCACGACACCAGCTACGAAGTTCCGTGGGTTGGCGAACTTGTCGGCATACTTGCTCTCAAACCTCTCCTTCGGAATGATGAACTCGCCTCTGATCACGATACCAGACTCTTTTGGGAGTTGGAGGAACGGGATCATATGGCTTACATCTTGACCGATTGTGCCGTTACCACGTGTATACAGTTTTGGTTTGGCTCCTTCGGTGGTGTAGAGGCCACTTACGCCATCAAGCTTGCACGACAGGACATATGGGCCCTTGTACTTAGCCACCCACGAAGCTAGTGCCCCACTATCAGGCTTGATCTTGTCCATTGACCACATCTCGTATGGGAGCTTCACCTTGTTCTTCTGGACAACCATTTCACACGCGGTATGGCCGGCCTTCGCTTCCTGGTTCGTTGGGTACTTTTCCATGGTGTACTCCCTCAGCACGTCGTACTGGTCATCGCTTAGCAGAGGCTCACTGTCGCAGTAGTAGGCGTTATCGGCAGCCTTAATCATCGCGACCAGCTGTGCCTCAGTCTGCGTCTTCAGGAAACCGACACCGCCTTTTTTGAACTCGTCGAACTGGTTCGAGGATGGCATGGCAGGCTTCTTCTTCAGAGTCGCCCTCTTCGCTTTCTTTTTAGGTGATTCCTCAGCTGCTTGCTTCGCCTGGAATGCCTCTGTCTTTCCCAGATCTTGTGGGTCCAGGATCGCCTGTGGCTCGGCGACCGGCTCCGTGCCGGCTGGCTTTGCATCAGCTGGCTCAACCGAGCGACCATCGATTCTCTCCTCAGGAGATTTGAACTTCATCTTGAGGAAGCGGAAGATCGACTCCTCGTCGGGGAACTCACCTTGGACGGGTGTACCTTTCTTCCCATCACGCATATGGGAGAATCCGTGCTCATTGAGTGTGTACCCGAGGTCTAGGGCACGTTGCCGCTGGACAGTGTTGAACGCCTTGCTTCCTGTGAAGTACAGGATAGCGAATGCGTACTGACTGGGAGGGGTGTACATAAGGTCCACTCGCCTGGCAGGCTTCCCAGGGAGCTGCGCGATGGTGAGACTCTTAGTCTTACCCTTCGATAGGATGTGGGTTATAACTTTGTCCTTGACAAGGGCGTCAAGGAAGTCCGTGAATGCCTTGGAGTTGTTCTCCTCATTTGTGATGATGATGTCGATGTCGCCGGACGACTTCACTCCGCGCCTGTAAGATCCGACGATCTCGAACCTGGACCCAGGCGGCGTGCTCTCTCTGAACACTTTATCAAGGACACCCTTGTAGGTGTCGATCTCTGCACGTGGGATGCGCTGGTTGATGTCATCATAGTACTGCACACCGAGTTTCTGTGCGGCGGTGAGTCCAGCTGTGTTCTCTCGCAACTTCTCAATCGAGTCGATTCCGTTCGCGATCAGGTCCTTGGCTTTCTTCGGGCCGATACCATAGACTTTGGTGAGTACGTTCACTGGATCATCGCGGTATTTCTCGATCGCGTTGAGCTTCCCTGTTGCTACGTACTCTTCTAGCTTGGTCATTATGGTCTTCCCGATACCAGGTTGCCCGCTCAGCTGGGCGGGATTGGTGATTGGCCTTGTGTATGCCATTATGGTCTCAGCGGCGTTATGGTAAGCGCGCGCCCGGAATGGTTCACCTTGACGTATCATGATATCCTCTAGCTCCCCTAGGATCTTGACGAAGTCCTCATTGTATACCTTCTCTCCACTCATCTTCTTCTCAGGCTCTGCTGTTGGCTTTAAGTTGGCCACGATCTTGAGCTTGCGTGTGCCCTTGGCCTTGGTTGGTTGCATCGTTCGTTTGACAGTTTGCCTTGGTTTGGTTTGTTGCTTAGCTTTCGAATCTAGAACCTTCTTCAATTTTCTGGAATCAGAGCTACCAGGGGTTTTCGGTTTACTTGCCTGACCTACTGCATCAAAAACTTCTTTCATTTTTCCAGGGCTACTTTTCTTAGGGCTACTTTTCTTAGGGCTACTTTTCTTAGAGCTAACAGACTTGGTGAAATTAGCACGCTGCTTCAGGCGTAGCTTTCTCAGCTTCCGCGTCTTCGGCACACTTAGTCTCTTCTGAGCAGCAGGCTGACAATACCCATACTTCGTCATCGTACCCGTTTTTGGATTAACTTCAGTCGCGCATATATCGCCCTTACCAATGTCGATACACGCGTTGTGGACTGTCTTCTTGTGCTTGAACGGGAAAATGCAATTTCCCTCAAGTACGTTTTTGTTCTTCTCGTGATGCCCGAACTTGTTTATCGTGGTGGCCTTCATCTGGTGTATACACTTCTCTCAGATCAAAATTTGAGTTATCTGTTGAGAAATACTTGTCGAGAAACTGCTTGCGGTAGAAGGAGTCGAAAAACTGTTTCGGGTCCGGAGCTTGTCCTGGCATTGTTAAAATATCGTGGGATATTATAGATAAGGATGAACGTAGAAGCAGCAGCCGCATACCAAATCACAAATAATGGACGAGTTGTCGACAGTGGCTATGCAGAAGGTAGTTACGATGGACACACAGCGGATATAATCGGGACAGATGGAGAGAAGATCGCCTTCATGCGATTGACTAACGAGGACATCAACCGTCTTCTTGCAGCACCTGCATCGCCTATCCCACTAGAGGAGAGAATTGCTACAGAACACATGCTCCCGGTGATGACGAGTAGTCACCGAGCGACGACGCGCCGTGCGCAAAGGCCTAGAAGCGGAAGGACACGTAAGGCTAGCACGCCTTTGTCGAGGCCAAGGTCCACCAAAAGCAGGCGCTCTACTAGCCGGAAGCCCAGAAGTCGATCTAAGCGAACAACTACACGTCGAAAGAAGTCCGTACCTTCATCAAAGAAGGGCTTAGTTGTGGGCGCTGATCCTGTCGTGACCGTTCGAGCAATCGACACTCCTGTGGTCCGTGACACGCCAGGGGCCCACAAAGAGTAAAACCACACTGTAATATGGATATTGTCATACTACAGAGTTATGGCCGTAGTGTAGCTGCAAGCGCAATAGCTTGTACCTCCTCGTTCGTTTCCCGCTTCTCACGGATATTTCTCCGTACGTGGAGAGAAGTAGGTTTGTCGAGAAGCTTGACATATTTCGAGGAGGCATATAATAGGTCGCAAGAGTTGTCGTCACGGTAAATGCAGTCAACATATGCAAGCCGCGCCCGCTTGACGTCAGTGATGAACGCGATAAGACTGTCTGCAGTGTCTTCATCGAATGTAACAACAGTGATACTTTCACTGCGTTTGATGTGTTTCCCGCGACCTTCCGTTTCGTACATCGTGTATTTCGTGGAACAATTGTGGCGGCGTGCGCACACGTCGATCGCCTCTTGGCGACCTGACGCGCCCCCAGGCCTTCTAACGTCAAACGATAACTCAACTGCGTACCCCATTATACAATGGCTAGAGAGAATTTTTTTTTCAAATCTTCACCTACATATCTAGAGGGAGAAAAAATCGCGGTTCTTACCTACAAGATAATCTATCACGCATATATAATGACCGACTCCTGGCAATTACAACAACCGCGGATCGGCCGCACTGATTATATCGGCGCTGAGCGTATCGCAGCGAGATATCTAGACGTCGTTGATGAAGTAGTAGGACATGTACTTGCAAGGGACATATCTTGTGCCGTCATTCAAGGGATACAGCCTGTCAGCTCATTGGAACACAACAATGTGATTGCTGACTTCTCAACTTGCCTTGCAGTGAAAGTAGACGCGATGGATATCAACAGCGTAGACTGGTCACAGAATGAGCCCGATGGACACGAAGGCATCAACACCAAATTCAAAGCTGCGATTCAGCACGGGAGAGCGGTAATAGGATATGATGGAAGTGGTACCGCGTTCTTTGGTGCTGACATCGATGGGAAAAGAGCCGCTATGTACACGCGTGATTTGAGTTCTGGTTTAACAGATCCAATTCCATTCGAACGAGCACTAGTCGTGACAAGTGGATCCGGTATAGATGGAGGCAACACTGTTGTTGGTGGAAGTAGTAGCTACACCTCAGAACATAACAATATCAGCTACCCAGCCAAGCTCTCTGTGGTAGGTCGTCAAATAATTATTGACCCATCATATGCAGATACGTATGATCCAACAATGAGCTGGGATCCATCGATGGGTAGACCATATACCCTCTTCATTGATGGTAATACTAGAATGACAGGAGACATAGTCGTAGATGGCTCATTCATTGGTGTAGACACCCTGGGCGTGTCAGGTGAGATCGCTGCGGAAGGCTCTCTTTTCATCCTCGGCACTTCATACACAGCCGGTGGAGGGGCAGTCCAGAACGACCTTGGTAATACTTTTGATCCATATGCTTTCTATCAGCAATACCCATCCACTAGGCACGGCCAGCTATTCGTCTTCAACGACTCTACTTTCTGGTCTAGCGCGGACGTGTGTGGGAACCTTAGGGTTGGTCTTGGTCCATACGGAGACTCAGCGCTAGCCAGCGAGCCAACACTGGACGTGTCAGGTAATACAACGTTGAATGGGCAATTGACTGTTGGCACGCTTCCAAACTTGACAGTGACCTCAGAAGAGTTTCTTTTTCACACGGACGTCACGGGGACTGGGGAAAGAAGGACTCTTATTGATGCATCTGGTCATGTTGTTCTGGGTCCGCAAGACAACCCTATTAACTACCCACCATCAGACCCGAAAGACACGCAACACAACCTTTACGTTACAGGCAGTGTGTTTGTTGGTTCAACTAATACCAGAAATAACGACATTGAAGTGAACGGTGACGGATCGTTCAATGGGATAGTTAAAGCATCGGGTGGTGCGAGAATCGGCGATGTTGTCGCAAGTGGTTTAGATGTTGGAGATATTGCACCATCAGGAGTGGATAATGTGCAGCTTACAATCAGCGGCGAGAGCGTTTTTGGAAGCGCCGCATACTATGACTGGGGGTCCACCTACGGCTCTAGCAGAGGGCAGTCTCATCCGTTCGCCGTAACCGCGGACTATGACATCAACTCCAGCTCCTGGTATATGATGGGCGCTTCAGTGATCCCTGAACTACGGCAGACGCGTCTATTCGCACTTGGGGACCAAGACACTGCCGGTGATCCAGCACAGAACGGTATTAACACTATGCAAGGTATTGTCTTCGCTGTTGATCAGAACTACAACGGCAGCAGTAGCGTCAGCAGTATAAACTACTACGATGTCAGCAACTTGGGTAATGGCGTTGCAGGCGTATACACGGATGGTACTTTCTGGGCAACGAAGATGCACGTGGTGTCTGATGACGGTGCCACTCACAGCATAACGAGCTCAAATAGTACGACTGGTCAGAGCGGGTCTATAGATGCGTTCCCAGGTACGATAGGTTTCTACGCTGTTGATCCGACAACAGGCAAAAGCACTGCGCTAACAGTCTCAGCAGAGAGCATCGATATATCTGGTGATTTGGTCGTGAAAGGTGGGTGTACATTCGAGGGAGGTCTAACAACATCCGAGACGTTCACAGTCGATAAGGCAGATGGCAGTACCTACATAATCAAGGCCGCTTCTAATAGCATAGATTTCAAAACGTTTGATAATGCTGGAGATGGGCACCAGACTCAACTAGATGGATCAGGGAATCTAATGCTAGGCCCAAATGAAGTCAATGGCAAATACTATGGAGGCGAGAAGCATAGTCTTTATGTGGCTAATAGTGTCTACATCGGTGACGATGGTGGCGGAAGCACACAATACCCAAATAGACTTGTCGTTGACGGAGATTGCTCATTTAACTCCGATCTAGATGTCGGAGGACATATCGTGATTGGAGAGACACTACCCACGAATCCCCCTGGTAACTATGCTGCGACTGTGGACTATGTAACAAGTCACGTCGGGGGCAACACTTACTGGCAACAAAGTTCTATGGCTAATACGATCGAACCGCTATCTAGTTATCCAAATGTATCCATCCCTGGTACTCTTGACGCCTATGGTGATTGCTCGTTCAACCAGAAAATATATCTTGGTGAGAGTGCCGTTATCGGTAAGGACGTATACGCAAGGAATGTCTATCTTACTCATAGTGCGACTATTGACAACGCGCTGAATGCGTACAAGATTGATGTCAGTCATAGTGTTGTGATTCAGAACAAGATGAACGCGAAGGAGGCCGATATAAGTTACAACCTATCCGTTACGAATAACACAGTCATGGGGGGAAAGCTAGATGTCGGTGGAGACTGTTCGTTCAACTCCAATGTGGCGGCCGGAGGTTACATCACCATCGGAGAGAGCCAGGGCTCAGGTACTTCTCCTGCTTCAAATCACGCGGCGACAGTCGAGTATGTACAGACTCACGTGAGTGGTAATACCTATTGGGAAGATGTATCAAGCACTCCTTTGAATGGTACATTGAACGTGACGAGCGTGCTACAGCCATCTACAAGCACAACAGATGTATCATGTTCACTGCTATGGTGCAATGATATTGCGATCCGCACTGAGAACGCAGATCCATCTGGTGCAAGTCTAGCCTTCTATACGGACCACGATGATTTCAGAACAGGGTCAAACTTGGTCTATACTGGTGGATTGGGATTTGGTGGAGTAGATACATCAGGAGATGTAGTACCACAAATCATTATGGGAGCTACAGGGCACCAGGATGAGATGCCTGGATATTTTATATTAATGGGCTCGAATCTTGATAATTCGAGTAATGAAAGCTTCTTATTTCAAGGATACTATCCAGAGCACAACACGTCATTTATTGCCACTCCACAAGGAACTGGCACGATTGACTTGCTTGGAGATGTAAATGTAGGGTATATCGGGGGACTGAGTAGCGGGTCTAAAAACCTCGTTGTGACCAATAACATCATAGCATACAACAACATTACTGCGCAAGGTGAGATCATTGGCCACGGTACTCTGGACGTAAGCGACAACGCAACGCTCAGAAGTGAACTCATCACCTATGGAGACTGTTCATTCAACTCTGACGTGAATGTTGACGGTATCTGTACGTTCAACGGTAGCCACGTGGCCATCGGCGGTAACCTATACATGTCAAGCTCTAGTAGCAAAATGGTGATCGGCGAGTCTACGGTCGGACCGGCGATGTTGAAGGTATACAGCCCTGCGAGTAGCACAGCAGGTATAGACGTATCAGGCACCGGTTACTTCAGGAGTCAGATTCATGGCTTGCAAGACATATCTGGTGATGGACAGCTTAAAATTGGTGGAAACGCCACGCTGGGCTCGGACTTAACAGTTGATGGCAACCTCTCTATGCCAAACTCAACTAGTCACATCCTAGTAGGAAGCTCTACTTACCAGGGCGCTGCAATTGAGGCCTACAGTTCTACTGGCGCCGCTGTTCGCGCACACAGTTTGAACCCAAGCTATTACGGTCTAGATGTATCCGGAGCCAGTTACTTTAGAGACCACGTTACGGTTGGAAGCACAACTTATCAGGGCGGCGCGTTTGAATCGTACAGTTCTACTGGCGCTGCTGTTCGTGCATACAGCTTGAATCCAAGTCACTACGGCCTGGACGTGTCAGGAACAGGTTTCTTCAGGAATGAGATACTTGGTCACGGTACCCTGGACGTAAGCGATAATGCAACACTCAGAAGTAAACTCATCACCTACGGAGACTGTTCACTCAACTCAAACGTGGCAGTTGGAGGTTACATCACCATCGGAGAGAGCCAGGGCTCAGGTACTTCTCCTGCTTCAAATCACGCGGCGACTGTGGAGTATGTACAGACTCACGTGAGTGGTAAC
>Ga0181591_10005666_pt1 | contig 10855 bp, 8 predicted proteins | sample 071ome_33_FD_133757 | JGI IMG/M metagenome (GOLD analysis project Ga0181591, IMG submission 133757) | Coastal salt marsh microbial communities from the Groves Creek Marsh, Skidaway Island, Georgia - 071412AT metaG (megahit assembly) | ecosystem: Environmental > Aquatic > Marine > Intertidal zone...
ACTTCTACATTGGTAACAAGAGAATCTCTTCTGCCAGTGGTCAAGAATCCTCCTTCAATATTCCTATCCCAACCATTACTGGTGAGGATCCCTCTGCTAACTCCGTTGTATTCGACGAAGTTACTGTTAAGCAGAGACTGAATGTTGAGGGTGGCGAGCAACAGAACATTCTGTCACAGTTTGACGGTCCAGTTACATTCACCAATGATGTATCTCTGACTGGTAATGTTGTTTCTAGTGGTAGCATTGAACTTGCTGGCACTATTGACTTCACTGGTACATTCCCACAAGGTGCTAAACTGAACTGTGTTCGTGCTGGTGTAGGAACTAATAAGACTGAGATCACTACTGATCCTGGATGTGGTGACCTGGTTCTTAATGCTGCAACTGGATTCTCCGTTGCTATTGCTACCAACACCGCATATGATGCTGAGGTAACATTCAGAGAGCAGGTTAACTTCCAAGGATTTACAACATTCAGTGGCGATGTCTACATGAGTGGTGCAGGATTCACATACTGTGGTGGTCCATTACATGTTTGTGATGATATTGTTGCTTTCTACGGTTCATCCTCCGATGCTACTTTGAAAGAAAATATCACTCTCCTCGAAGATCCTCTTGCTAAGGTTATGCAGATCCGTGGCACACAATATGATTGGAAGGAAGGTAACAAGAGTTACACTGGTCACGACATTGGAGTTATCGCTCAAGATGTTGAGAAAGTACTTCCTGAGGCAGTATCTACTAGACCCGATGGTAAGAAAGGTGTCCACTATAACAAACTGATTCCTCTCCTTTTTGAGGCAGTCAAAGATCTTTCTAAACAGGTTGATGACTTAAAGGATAAATAGGTAAAAGGGTCTCATTTAACTACAGATAATGCCTAGCAATTATAAGACAGTTATTAACTTTAGAGATGGGATTCAGGTAAATACCGACGATCTCATCTCTAATAACGGTCTGGTGGGTATTGGCAGTACCATACCTAGACAAGAGTTAGATGTTCGTGGTAATGTAGTCGTTGATGAAAATACAGAGTTAAACAATTTAAGTGTAGTAGGATATACAACTTACTACGGTGTTGTTAATGTTGCCGCTGGATATTCTGTTGGTATTGGTACAACCATTCCAGAAGCAGATCTCCAAGTAGGTGTAGGATCTACAGGTTTTACTGTTACCAGAGCAGGTGTAGTTTCTGCTGTACAGTATTATGGTGATGGTTCAACACTGAGCAATCTTCCTGTATCTGTATGGGTAAATCCTGGAGCAGGTGATACAATCTATGCACTATATGATGTTGGAATTGGCACTGAAGAGACCCGAGGTGGTGCTGACTTTGGCGTAGGATATGAGATCTATATGGATGCCAAGAGTGGCATCGCTACATTTGAAGGTGTAACTGCTAAGAATATTACTGTAACTGGTAATGCTAACCAGGGTAATATTACTGCTAGTGGTATTCTTGGCATTGCCACAGTTAATGCCACTAAGAGTATCTCTGCTCCTAGTTTCATTGGTACAATTACCAATGCAATCAGATCTGTTGTTGCATCTGGTCTGACTGATTCTCCTAATATCGATGTAAATCAAATTTCTGGTGTCGGTGGTACATTTACAGGCATCACAAGTTTCGGAACACTGAGAATCAGTGGTGGTGTAATTGGTGAGGGTGGTATCATTACTGCCACAACATTTAGTGGTACTGCATCTACTGCTGTCGGTGCTCAGACTGCATATAGTTTGCTGGGTGATCCCTCAATTCAGGTTGATTCTGTAGACATCCCTGGATTAAACAATACATTCTTAAGAAGCACAGGTATTTCTACCATTGGTGGTAGTCTTATTGTAGATAGATTCATTGGTGTAGGTAACACAATTCCTATTCAAGGTGATGCTGCTGGATTTATTGGTACGGTTAGAACTGTTGGAGACTTAACTGTATCCAAGAACCTGACTCTCGGTGGTAATATCTCTCTGGGTGGTAGCATCATCGGTGACCTGTCAGTATCTGACTTTGATGTTAATACATTGAATGTTGGTGCTGCACTGTCTGTAACTGGTACATCTGGATTCACTGGACAGGCAGACTTTGATGGTAACATTAGTGTAGACGGTACTGCATCTCTCAATGGTCCTGTTACCATTGGTGCAACTGTAGGGGCAGAAAGGATAAATGCTGTTGAAGTTTCGGTAACAAACACAAATGTTCTTGGATTTGCTACAATTCAACAGGCATCAGTCAGCACATTAAGTGTTTCTGGTGACCTGTTTGTAAGTGGCACAGGTATCATTACCACAGGATTCATCGAACTCAATGGACCAACTGGTATCATATCTGCGACTGGATTCTATTCTCCAACAGGAATTAGTACCTTAAATGATCTGATCGTTAGCGGTGGCAACGGCACATTCATCAATGCAACATACATCGGTGTTAATACTGATACTCCACCAATTACTGAGGGTATTGCATTAGAAAGTCCTTCTGAGTTATGGGTATCTGCTAAGAGTGGTATTGGTATTGGTAGCACTAGCGGAGCGAGAACATCTGAAGCGAATTTCTATGTTGGTCTGAAGAGAGATGATATCAGTGGGGATCTAATCGATACGCAGGCAATCTTTGAGACTAGCGTTGGTATTGGTACTACAAGAGTTACTAGAGGTAACAGCGTTCAAATATACAAAGACATTTCCATTTTTGGAAGTAATACTGGACTTGGTGGAACCACTATTGGTGTAGGCGCAACAGCAGATGTTTATATTGGTGTTAACACTGAGACCCCATCATGTGTTCTTGACTTAAAATATGCTAGAACTCCAATTCTCTTGCCTAGATCATCTTCATATGATCCTGATAACGATACTGGAGATATGTCTGTCCTGAAAGGTACAGATCAGGAAGGTGCAATTTATTATGACACATATGACAATAGAATTGTCATGATTGCAGGAGATGATGCTAGAATTGGTATCGCAACTGAATTAAATTATTCCGCTCAAGAGGAAAGAGGATTCTTAGGTCGTCTTGTTAGCACCGAAAACGAAAGAAATAATACTCTTTCGCCAACAAATCCTCCAAATTATCCAGTTGGATGGTCCACATCTAACTTGGTCTATAATACTCAATATGAGCAATTCCAAGTGTATGGCGATGACGACATCTGGAGATCTCTGGTGGGTAGTGCTACCAGTGGCATCTCAATGTCCGTCTCTGGATCTACCCTAACTATTACTGTAGACGGTGTTGGTTCCGTTAATCTCTCACTTACCTGATACTCATGGGATATAACGATTGGTCTAATACTACAAAAACTCTTCTGAATGGACCAGCAAACGCTGAAATCTCATTCGGACAGATTAGAGCAGCGATTGGAGATACGACCGCTCCAATTTCTGCTCGTGAGTTGCATCGTGTAACTGATCTTGATGCACCTTATGATTACTCCACTGGTAAGTATCCCAGTTCATCACAACCGCACCTACCTTATGTTCTCGATGCTACAGAGAATGTCGGTGTAGGTACAACTGGACCACTTTCTCCTAAGGATGTCCGTGGTGTTATTACTCAGTATGTCTTGGAGCAAGATCCTAATACTGAAGAGAATCGATTTGATGTTGGAGCACTTGCTGGAGTAGGATCTACAGGTGTTAATGTAACCTGGAACTCTAATCTTAACAAGAATATTACCAAATACCTCAGAGTTAGAGGTAGAATGGTATCTGAGAATGTATCTCAACCTGCTGTATCTATTGCAAGTTCTGCATCATCTAACCTGAACATCTATGTACATAATGCACCATCATCTTATGGTGTTTATGCCGCTGGTGGTGCAAAAGGTGCAAATGCTGGACAACCTGGTGGAAATGCAATACAAGTTGCTAACCCTGGTGCTCCTGCATCTCGGGTAGTTTATGTTGAATGTGAAGGATCTACCTCTAGAATCTATGCTGGTGGTGGAGGAGGTGTAGATGGTTTTGATGGTCAAGACGGTTCAGATGGCACTGGTGCATTTACAGGATCTCCTGGTAGTTCTGGATCTCCTGGATCTCCTGGATCTCCTGGTGGTCCTGGACAGAGTGGACAACCTGGACAACCTGGTAGTGGTGGACAACAGAGAGCAACATTGAGTTGGTCTTATCAGCAGTCTCAAAATATTGACCAAGAGAGAAGACGAGCAAGTAGAACTAGAAGAGGATGGTGGGGACAAGGTAGAGATAGACAACAAAATAAATGGCAAAATAGATTCCAGCAAAGAAATAGAATTCCCGTATCAGCGCAGCAGAGAACCTATTGCGCTGGAGGACAGGGTGGTAGCGGTGGATCTGCTGGTGGCGGTGGATCAGGCGGCGGTGGCGGATCAGGTGGCAGTGGCGGTCAAGGTGGATCGTCAGGAACTAACGGAGTAGGAGGAATCAAGGGTCTTAAGGGTTACGGTTCTGATGGTAGAGGTTGGAACAATAAGACTGGACTCCTCCCTGGTTCTGCTGGCACATCGGGCACTCCTGGCACTCCTGGCACTCCTGGCGGCAGTGGCACACCTGGTGGTAGCGGTCAACCTGGAGGGTCTGGTAGCGGTGGTGGTAGCGGTGGTGGCGGTACTCCTGGCACCCCTGCTGGATGCGCTGGTGGTACTCCTGGCACCCCTGGAACACCTGGCACCCCTGGAAGTCCTGGAAGTCCTGGGGGACAGGGTGGCAGCGGTCAACCTGGACAACCTGGCGGTCCTGGTGGTGCTGGACAACCTGGAAATCCTGGCACTGGTGGCGGTGCTGGTGGTGACTGGGGTGCAGATGGTCAAGGTTCTTCTATCACTCTATTCTCTGGCGTAACTAATACAAAACCAGGTGGTTCTGCGGGTGAAGCAGTTACTGGTTCAAACTATGTTGTTGTCAATGGTCCCAAAGAAGGAGGAACAGGAGACATTCGTATTCTCTATTGATATATTATGACATTTTATCCTCTCCCTCCATCCCCTACATGGGATGATGGAGACTATCAGACATGGAATGATGGTTTTACTAAAAATGAATGTGAAACTATCATCAAACTAGGTGAGTCTTTGGATGCTATCTCCTCAGTGGTAGGGGGTTCTGAAGAAAATCAGTCTCAGGATTCATCTATCCGCAAATCGAAGAACTCGTGGTTAGTTTTATCTGATGAAACTCGCTGGATCTATGACAGATTGGGAATCATTGCTCGATCAGTGAATGGAATGTTCTGGAGATTTGATATTACTGGGTTTAATGAAGATCTACAATATACTAGGTATAATAGTGATGGAGACTTTTATGGATGGCATGTTGATGGCGGAATGTCATCGAATGATCCGCCCAGGAAGTTGAGCATGGTGGTGCAATTATCATCACCAGATGAGTATGAAGGTGGTGACCTACAAGTACATGGTCAATGCCTAAGTACGGTAGAAAAGGCACAAGGACTCGTTACAGTATTTCCTAGTTACACATTACATCAGGTAACTCCTGTTACAGCAGGAATCCGTAGAAGTCTGGTAGTATGGTTATGCGGACCCGCATTTAGATGATAAATATGATTATCTGACCCTACATCATGAACTATAAACCTTATTCACAAGAATGGCATCGATGTAGATACTTAAAAGAAGCAATCGATAAGTATCTCGATGATGGTGTCGATCCTACAACTATCGTGGATGATATCAAAAGCATTCTTCATAATCGCTCTGAATTAGCATATCTGGAATTTCAGAGAATCAATCAGTTAGAACACTATCTTTCGGAATAGTATTATGCTATCTACTGCGTATCGTCTCCGCCTAGAGGAAATCTGTCGTAAGATCGTTCTGGGGGAGCAGATAGATCTTAGCGACATGATTTGGGCAGAGAAATTAGCAAAGTCTCATACAACTGCACGCGAATGGTTAAACAAAGCACGCAGAAAAGCAGCAAACCCTGATATGGTAGAGGGTAGTATGGATGATTTTATGAACAAAATGGGTTTAGGTGATCCAGATCCATCAAATTATAGAACAGGGTTCCAATCTGCTGATGAAATTGTAGACTGGTTTAAGCAGGACAAACCAGACGACTGGAGACAGCGCGACTAGTGGCACACACCCCCTTGTGGCAGGGCAGCACCCTGCTATAATAAGAGCATGAAGAACACACACCTAGAGCACCTGGAAGACGACATTCTCAACAGCGGCACTGCTGGTGGGTTTAATGTCGTCTCTTTTTTGCGTTCGTTCAGTGACATGCTGAGTGGCAAATCCTCCGACATTTCTATCACTACCAAGTGGGATGGTGCTCCTGCTATCATTTGTGGCATTGATCCTGTCACTGATAGATTCTTTGTCGGCACTAAGTCTGTGTTCAATAAGGTAACACCTAAGGTCTGCTATGACGCTACTGATGTAGATCGTTTCTACACTGGTGCCCTTGCCGATAAACTTAAGGTTTGCCTTCAATACTTACCACAACTCAACATCACGGGTATTATTCAAGGTGACCTACTCTTCACTGCGGGAGATCAGAGATCAGGTGTTATCGGCGGAAACAGAGTTACTTGTTTTACTCCTAATACCATTACTTACGCTGTTCCTCACAATTCCAGCGTTGGTGCTAAAGTTCGCAGAGCGCAAGTTGGGATTGTCTTTCATACGGTATATCAGGGTAATTCACTACAAGATTGTTCGGCGGTTTTTAGCAACAGAGCACCAGTTTTTCAGAGCACTGAGGATTGTTTTGTTGCCGATGCGAATTATCACGCTGCCAGTCTCCCTATTCTATACACTAATCGTGAGAGTGCAAGACTCAATGCATACATCAACAAAGCAGAGGGTTCTCTAAAGCAGTGCTCTAAGTTTCTCGATGTCATGAATAAGCATGGTGTCATGCATCTCATGCTCAAGAAGTTCTTCAATCAGCGTATTCGTGCTGGTCGTAATCTACACAATACTGCTCGTCTTGTGCAAGATTTCATTGCCTTCTATGTCACTACTATGAACGCTGAGCGTGACACTAAGAAGCAGGAAAAGACTCGCGAAAAGTATAACAAAATGCGTGACCAGGGTGTAGCGTTCCTCAGCAATAACTCCTCCTCCCTATATCACATCATCGCATCTTATCTCACTATTCGTGATGCTAAGAAGTTGATCATTGCACAACTCAACAAAGGTGGTGCGATTAAGACTTTCATTGGTAAAGAACCCACAACCCCTGAGGGTTATGTTGTCAGCAAAAACAACGCTGCTCTTAAGTTTGTAGACGATGAGTTTCGACTCGCTAACATTACTGTTGACAAATCCTGGGATTCTAAGTAGACTACCTTTGTTGGGTTTGATAAATACACCAGAAACACTATAGAGTATCTGTAATGGGCAGAAAGATTGCTGTTGTTGGTATGTCTCCTGCTGGACTGGTTCAGTTATCATCCCTGGTAAAGAGTAGGGGAAGACATGAACAGTATGGTAGCGATGAATATGTACTGATTCATGATCCTGATAAGGTTTATAATTATATGCTGTCTGGAACTAACCCAGCATATTTTGATGAACTTGGGGAGGTTACAAATCTCACCCGCAGATACTTAATGAAGTATGCTAATGCTACTGATAGCATTGGATACAAATATATTGGATGGGGTACTCGTAAGGATAAGAACTTCTTCGCAACATATAATCACCAGTTAGGATCGCATTTTGATATTGTAGGATTTAGAACTGCGCTGTTAGAAGATGGTGGACAGGCATTTGGTGATAATGTAAGTATTATTGAGCAGAGAATTGATGGGTTTGCCATTGAGTCTGATGGATGCAAGATCAATGGCACTAAGTATGACTATGTAATCGATTGTACTGAGAAAGAACCACTCACTGAACCTGGAAATTATGGTTTCCCTAATTTCTGTCCAGTAAATACCTCTATTGTTGTAGAGAAACCAGAACCAGGTAACTGGAATTATACTATTGCATACGCTGCTAAGCATGGACATATCACTGGTATTCCTTACCGTGATAAACAACTTTGGATCTATTCTTTCGATAGAAAGGTACATGATGAGAACCAGATCTTCGCAGACTTTGCTACTGTCTTCCCAGATGAGGATCTGAAGTCATACAAATGGGATAAGATTGAGTGGAATCCCTGTACATCCGCATATGTTATTCATGAGTCTGGAGTATATTGTAGAAATGGTGCGGCATTAGTCAATACTGACCCATTAACTGCGGTACAGCAAGAGTTTGCACAGATTATTGCGAATGAAATTGATCACTGGATCTATAGAGAAGATGATACCTACGCAAAAGAGATCTATAAAGAGATTCAAGAGAACTATACAGTCTCTCTGAATGATTCACTCCTGGGTATGCTTGCGTATATGTATCACTTAGGATCTAGACATAAGACTGCATTTTGGAAGAAAGCGAAGGAAGATGCGCGGAAACTACTCACTGGTCCCGCATTTTTGCATCCTGGATTCTTCCCAGGCAAGGAATGGATCGATAATGTACTCTCTGAAGAGTGGGGAGATGCAGAATATCGCAAACTGCTATTTGAAAACGATGAGGTAGAAGATGTTGGTGGTAGAATCTCACAAATGCCACTCATCATCATGAACAGTTATGTCACATTCTATGAGATTGCTGTTGGTTTAGGAGCACCTTACGCTAAGTATCTGCGCGGTCTTGAGAATATCTATCCACCAGAGAAGTTTGGGACTATTGGTTACGATTATTTCTAAATGAATAATGTCACTGTTATTGGTGCGGGCGTAGTTGGTATCAACTGCGTCCTCAGATTGATAGACGAAAGAGGTCCAGATACTAAGATCACATGGATTTATGACTCATCAGTTCCTATCTTTGGAATTGGTGAATCTACTACTGCTGCATTACCATCTCAGATCGCATTTAGTACCAATATTGTACTCCCACACATCAGACATCATTTTGATTCGACTATCAAATATGGTAATAAGTTTGTGGGATGGGGTAAGAGAAAGGATAAGAACTTCATTCATTGGTTTGACCTAGAGCGTCATGGTATGCACTTCGATACCAAGAAGTTCAGTGAGTTCTTTCTAGAGAATATCAGCAAGACTACACCAGATCTAGAACTATTGGATCAGAAGATTGATTCGATTCAGTTCTATCATGATGGAGTGTATGTTAACAATAACCGATATGATTATGTCATTGACTGTACTGGTGGCAACTCATTGATCGATCATGATGAATACTTTGACATACCAATTCGCACAGTAAATACATGTCTCGCTGCAAGAATTGATAAACCTGCTGACTGGGGAGTTACGATTGCATATGCACATCAACATGGATGGATGTTTGGTATTCCATTGAAGACTAGACGCACCTGGGGTTACTGTTACAATTCTGATCTAACTACAGAGGAAGAGGCACTCTCTGACTTCAAGAGTATCGTTCCTGATGTAGACGAATATAGAAAGATTCAATGGAAACAGAGAATGTCTACCTACCTAGTTCACCCTAGTGGTAGATATGCTAGGAATGGAAATGCAGTTGGATTTATAGAACCAATCGAGAGTCTTGCTGGTGCATATTATGATGAGATCTCTGATCAGATTGTTGCACATGCTCTGCAATGTAATCCCAATGATATGAATAAGATCATTGAGTTAAATGATTGGTATTATGAGGATGTTGTGGACGATTGGTTAAAGTGTGTTGCATGGTTATATCAGTTTGGATCTAAGTATGACTCTACATTTTGGAACAGAACATCAGAAGAATGTAGAAACTATTTGAATGATCCTGATATATTTGACATCAGCATGTTGGATGAGTTAGATACATTTACTGATGACCTGTTCAATAAGATTGCAGACAATGATAACCTGCTTAATCGATTCATATCTAATGATCTTGAGCAGATAGGATGTACAGGACAACTGCCCAGTTTCATTAACAGTTATAGAGATTTCTTGGAACTTGCATTAGGTATGGGAGCACCATATGCACACAAGTTTCCTACAATGACTCCACCCATAGATCCGCCTGAACCACATGGAGAACTGTCACACTAGCGTTGACGGGCGGATCTGACCTGCTATAATAAGAGCATCAACGGCAGACACATGAACGCTACAGACGCAGGACGATTGGCAAAGGCAGAGGGTCACGAATATGAGCGTGATTTGCCTGCCTATCTGAATGAAATCTTTGGCGGAGATCATGTAACTGATGGTCGCCCTTCTACCAAGGTTGATGTCTATGACAACGCTTCAGGTATTGCCTATTCTGTCAAGAATGTCAGCAAGAATCACACCCAGGTTGCATTACTCTCCTCTCGTAAGTTCATCGAGCATTTCTGCCTTAGCGGAACTGATTGTGAAACTTTTATTTACATGTTCTTTGGGATGCCTAACAACCTTGGTATGTCTTTGGTTCATCTTAAGCATAAAGACATTGCCCTGAGTGACGCTGAGAGGCGTCAGAATCGCGTCTACGCTAATCATATCCCTGAGCACATTAAAGACGCCTTCCTGGGGTTTATGAACGCCAATAAGATGGATATATTCGATGTCATCGTGCGTCGTGGTCTTGATGATGGTTATCCTGTCTCTACGATGATCTGGCGTAACAAGAAAAGTAACAATATCAAGTTCATTTCTATTGCTGACCTAGATAAACTTGTGCAGACTGGTTCATGGTCTCTCAACAAGACTACGCTAGAGTTTCGTACATTCAAAGGTGACAAACTCTTCCATCTTCAGATGAAAGGTTCTGGTAAGAAGTACAACTCTGGTTATCACGGCATGATGTTTCACATTTATCAGTAATATGGGATTGTTCGATACTGTTAGATCATCATATGATCTAGGTCCTGGGTTTTA
>Ga0181591_10005668_pt1 | contig 10854 bp, 10 predicted proteins | sample 071ome_33_FD_133757 | JGI IMG/M metagenome (GOLD analysis project Ga0181591, IMG submission 133757) | Coastal salt marsh microbial communities from the Groves Creek Marsh, Skidaway Island, Georgia - 071412AT metaG (megahit assembly) | ecosystem: Environmental > Aquatic > Marine > Intertidal...
GCTTTACCATTTGGATCAGCTGCATTGTTACCTGAATAACCTTGAGCAATTTTAAATGGTGACAATGCTTCTTCGCCTGCAACAACACCTTGTGCAGTGTCAGCATATCGTACACGTAGTGTATGGATCTGGCCAACTGGTCCAGTCATTGGTTGTACACCAACAATTTCATTAGCAATAACTGTTGGCATTACACGTCTGATAACTGGTAAAATAACTCTATTTAAAGTAGCAACATTTCCAGCAGATGTAGCACCAGCTGATGCACTCTCAATAAGATATTTTCTTGTGTTTTCTAGTGTGGCAGCCATTACCGATTTCTTAGTGCCTTGGAGGCCTTCTAAAAGTGCAGTTCTAGTATCCTGCCAGCGACTTTCTAATAATTCTGACATTTAATTTCTCCTTAATTAAGTCCTGCAAGTCTTCGAATGTCGATGACATTATCACTTGCACTATTATTTGTTTTTGTCTGATTTTCTTTATTGCCTGTAATTTCTTTGCCTTCTGTTAAAACTGCCTTTTTTTCTTGTGTTTTGCCGTCAATGACAGCTGGTAGATATCTTTCAAATGATGATCTTAATCTATCAGTTTGTACACTTTCTAAAAGGTCTAACATGATAGATTTTTGAGATTTATTTAACGGATCTGTTAGTTCTGATAAAATTCTATTGCGTTCAATTGAACTTTTAATAGAAGATAATTTTTTATCTTTTTCCGCAATAATCTTCTTTGCTTCAAGTACTGCTTGTTTTGCTTGATTAACTTGCTTATCTTTCAAGCCAACAATTTTTAACAATCTAGCAGTATCTGATTTTTCATTAAGATAACTGTTCATATATTCACTACTAAACGCTTCAAATAATCTGCGTCCAAAGTCATTTTTACGAGCAGTTTCTATGTCTTCTTTCAACTGTCCAATTTCTCTGTTTAATACTTTTTCAACTAAACCAGATACTTTGTCAGTGCTTTTTTGTACAAATGTAGCTTTAATTTTGTTAAAATGAGTTTTTGCTTCTCTTACTAATCTAACTTTAGTTTCAGCTAAATCATTCTTATCTGTCTGGAATTCAGCTATTTCTTTTGCTAGATTATCAACAATAAATTCTTCTAACATTTTAAATTTGTTAGCTACTGTTTTTTGATCCTCATGTAGTTCTTTTACTTCTTTTGCCAAGCTATTTGCTACAAAAGTTTTAAGTACACCTGCATTTTCACGCATAGCAATTGTATATTTTGCTTTAGCTTCAATTAGTTGCTTCCGATCTTCGGCAAGTTCAGCCATTTCTTGTTGCAAACGCTCACTTACCATTTTATCAACTGCTTCAACCATTAAAGTTTTGTCATACTCGTATTTTTGAGCAAATTCTTCTCGAAGTTGAGCTGTTACCATTTGTTTGTTTTCTTTAACTTTACGGTTCCATGCTTCTTCGATTTCTTGACGCACGTCTTCTGTAACTACATCATTTTCAAATAAAGTTTTTAGTGCATCCAACATATATTCTCTCCTGTTATTGGAGTCTACTGATTATGTTAATCAGTGATTCTTTTAAGTATTTTTGTGCCTTTTTATCTTCTTTAGTTGCCTGTGCTAATTCATATGCCTTATAACCACCTCGTGTATTCATAAGATGTTCGTATATTGGAGTTGGATAAGCACCAGGTGCGCTTGGTTGAGCAACTACATCAACTGTAATTATCTCAAAATCACTTACTTCTCCACTTCCGTCTTCTTTAACATTACCCGAACCTCTACTAGAAACGCCTAATTTTACACCGCTTTCAAGCATAGTTCTTACTAGTTGTCCCATTGGTGTTGGTAATATTTTCATTTTGCCGTAGCCATTTGGACCGTCCATCCACATTTCATTTATCATGTGACTTACACGATCCAAGTTGACTGTTAGACCTTCGGGATGATCTACTTCTCCGAGAACACTGTACCCACCTTGTATCTGTTCGCTGAGGGTTTTGACAGCCCTGCCAATTTCATTTACAGGATAAACACGCTGATTAGCGTTACGCACTCCACCTTGTATACAAATTCCCTTCATATACAAGTCTTTTCCTTCGTTGGCATTCTCAACGATTACTTGTGCTTGGTCAAAAGTTAAATGTTCTCGTAAAAAATTCATTCCTAGTCCTTATCTGCTGCCAACAATTGATTTTTTGTTAGCTGCGGTGTCACCGGAACCTTTTTTCTCTGCTCCATGACCTTTTGGTACTGCAGTCATTTTTGTAGCAGACTTTGCTCCAGGTACATTAACATTTTTAGTGTTCATGTCTTTTTTATTCTGGTCACTTACTGGATTACCGTGTAAGTTACCTTTATTAGCTTCTACACCAGCTTCAGTATCAGCTCTTAAAATATTTTGAGTTGTACCACCCATGTCATTTTTTCCAGCAACAACTGATTTAGTATTAGCGCCGTTATCACCCATTTTTCCAAATTGCTGATATTCGTTTCCACCAATTTTGTTTACATACTCTCGCATTAATTCTGCATTACTTTTTTTTTGTGATTCGTATGCAAAACTTTCTTCTTCTGGCTCTTCGTCATCCATGTCCATGTCACCTTCTTCTTCGTCCCCCATGTCCATGTCACCTTCTTCTTCGTCATCCATGTCCATGTCACCTTCTTCTTCGTCCCCCATGTCCATGTCACCTTCTTCGCCTGCCATTAGTTGTTCAAACTCAGCTTTAAGGTCAGCTAATTCTGCTTCAAGATCTTTAATGTCATCTTGTGTTACAGGCTCGTCGTTGTCCATGTCAGCATCCATGTCCATGTCACCTTCTTCTTCGTCGTCCATGTCCATTTCCATGTCATCCATTGGATCTCCGCCCATTTCCATGTCATCATCAGCTTCTACTTCAAATTCGTCAAGATTAAAATTTTCATCAACTTCTTCGTCATCTGATTCATCAACTTCTTCGTCATCTGATTCATCAACTTCTTCGTCATCTGATTCATCAACTTCTTCGTCATCTGATTCATCAACTTCTTCATCTTCTAGTTCTTCTGCTAATAAATTTTCATAAATTTGTCTTGATTTTTCCACTACAATTTCATGAAAAAGATCTTCGGCCCGTGCAGTATCTTCGTTTACAAGATACTCAAGCATTTGTTGAAATTTATCAACTGACTCTTTTTTCATTGCTTTTTTTTCTGCTGCTTCTTCTGCATCTAATTTTTTTTGCATTTCAGGCGATACAGGACCTTTTTTACTTCCTTTAACAGGCTTTAGTGCCTCGTTAATTTGTTTTCGTGTTCTTTTTGTAGCCATTGATTACTCCTATAAATTTTTACCAGATGGTAAGGCTGTCATAATATTATTTACATATTTTATCATAAAACGGTAGGATAAAGGATAAAAATAGCCTTTTTTGACTTTAAAATTACATTAATTGAAATATTTTTTTAAAATTTACTATACTTTGAGTAGTAAAATTATCAAACTTATTTAGTTCATCCGGTTTGTAATTTCCTTCTTCAATTACTCTAATATATTGTATATTCCTATGTGTGTCTATTACTGATTTTGTTTGCCGTAACCAATTTCCAAAAAAAGTTGCTCCATCATTGCTTTTTTTATAGTTTTGAGTATTTGCATAAATGTTATTAAATTTTTTTCCGCCTTCTAATCCTTGATAATCAAAACCTAATATGTAAATTTTATTATATCTATGTTGAGAAGCTAACCATAATGCAGTTGGGCCGCTACTCCACCCTTTGCTAGGATTAAAAAAATTAAATCCTTTCATCATGTTATAACTTTTATTTGGATTTGTCCAAACTTCATTATGTTTTTGATATCCGGACTTGTTAATTTCTAATATCATTTTTACGTCAACTGCTATTAAATAATCTGGTGCGAACGATCTATATAAGGCATTACAACCATAGATTTTTCCGTACTGTCTAAGATCTTCAGGATTAACTGCTTCTCTACTAGTGCCATTTCCTAAAACAAAGGCAATATCAGTAGAGTGGTATATATTTGTTTTTGGTGGTGATATGATAGGGGTTGTTTGATTCTGTTTTATTTCTTTAGCAATTCTACGCTGTTCTTTAATAATTTTCCATTGTTCTTTGGAAAATTTACTCTTGTCTATCTTAGCCAACGTTACATTCCGGCTGCTGCTGCCTGTGCTGCTATTCCATACATTTGTCGAACAAACTCTATTTCATTAGCTTTTTCTTTATCGTGCAGCTCGCTTGCTTTCCTTGCACGATTTATTTGTCTTAAAGTAAGTCTTGTCTTCCTAGTATCGTCTAGATCAACTACAGAATCGTCATACTGCGGCTCATAACGATCGTCAGTTTCCATTTCCATAGTTTCTTTATTCAAATAAAATAGTTCTCTAAGTATCATATTGTATTTATACCGGTGGTGCGGCTCCTGCTGGTGGTGCTTCTGCTGCGGGCTGCCCTGCCAAATCTTCTCCAGTAGCTGTTTCTGGTGGTTCACCTTCTCCTCCGCCTTCTGCATCGTCTATTGATATTTGATCTTCTGCACCACCTATATCTGCTGAAATTCCAGCACTACTTATTCCTACTCCACGCATTTCTCCAGCAGCATCACCTGGAGGTGGATTAAGCGTTTCGTCATTCTCTTCTCGCCATAGTCGTTCATTTTCTGCAATATCTTCTTCGCTTAAACCAAGGAATCGCTTTAATGCAAATCTGTTTGCTATAAACGGAATAGCCTGTATTTGTCCAAATGTTCCTATTCTTTGATTGTCTAGCTCACTTTGTCTGTAGGCTGCAAAATTTTGTGGTGGAGTAAATTTAATATCAAACATTGAAGTATCGATATTAACACCTTTTTCTAACAAATATCTTTTAAATTCTTGATCAAATTCGTCAACAAGTAAATTTTGTAGTCTCTCACAATAAGTGTTAAATCGTAATTCTTGGATGAAAGCAGTGCCTACCCTGCCATCATTATAATTACTGGTTGCGTCTTCTGCTCCGGTTGGAAGATAACTGCTAGGAATCCGTAATCCTCTTACCAGTTTGTTAGTCCAATACTTTAAATCATCAATTTCGCCAAGATTAGTACCACCAGGTAAGGTTTCTACCTTTGATCCACGTCCTTCTGCAGTTTGTGGAAAGAAGTAGTCTTCGTTGATTGACAGAGGATTGTAGCTACTGTCTATGACGTTGGTTCCTCCTCCTGTCTTGGATGGGATCCTCCGTTGATGGATTTCCGTTTTTACACGCTCAACAAACTGCATTGCAAGATGGCTTGGCATGTTACCCACATCAATGTAAAAGACTCTCCTCTCCGGAGCTCTTTGGATACGATAAATTAGTATAGCATCTTCTAATAATTCTTTCTGTTTATAAACTTTAAAAATACTTTCTAGTAAACTTGTACCAAAAGGATAATTATTGTCTAATCCTTCGCTAAGGCTTAGATGGAGTACATGATCTGCATTTACTGCCGTTTCTTGATCTTGTATTTGAAATCTTGATCCTGGTTGATTAGGTGAAGTTCCTACCATTCCTCTTACACCACCTGTTAAGTAACCTGTACCACCGCCGGTTACATTTCCTGTAGTTTGAAGTGCGGTAGTTGCTACCATCTCTTTAAAATTAAAATTAACATCTTGGATTATATATTGCTCTGGTTCTTTTCCTTCGCTTTCGTTAACTATTATGCGATTAACTTTGCTTGGATCAACATGATATAATTTTTTAGTTTCTGGATCTCTAAGGAAAAAACTATCGCCATACTTGAAAGTATTTCGCACTATCCTGAACATGCGATTTTCAAAATTGTTAAGTTTATACCATTGCTTTAGATATTGTCCTAGTATCTGTACCTCGGTATTAGTAGCTTGTTTATGGAACTTAAAATCAAAATGCGTATCATTTAATTTATTCTTTTGCGAACAAAATTCAGCGAGTATGTCTAGTGCAGCATTTACTTCTGAATCTAAATCCATAGTATTGTATTGTCCATATCGTTCAACACGATTTGGTGATCCTGTATATACATCTGGCAAGAATGAACTGTAATTAGACTTTGCAGGACCAGGCCTAGTTCCTGCACTACTTCCGTTTATTGGACTATACATTCCATCGGAATTATTTTGAGATTTTACTGGTGTAAAATATTTTTTCCAAGACATAAAATTTACTTATTTCCGTTAAGCTACGATTTCTTTCATATATCGTAAGTTACGATCTGACAGGTTATTAGCTGTAGTATTTATCCCTACTAGTGAATCCAATCTGCCTATTACGGTAGCATTATCCGAATGTAGTATTCCTTTTAATTCTGCAAGAGCGACATTTGCCATTTTTAATTCGTTAATTACTTCTGAGTTATCAAATTCAAGTTGTTCTCTTGTTTTGTTGTTAGGTTGATCATAACCTTTGTTACTATTAACTTCACTAGGTCCTATCTTATTTGTATTACTAGAAATTGTTCCTAGCAGTTTTTCTTGTCTCATAAAAGTTTCACTAACCGGTCCTAAATATTGTTTTACATCGCTTTGGACTAATTGAGCAGTTTCATTACCCTTAGGACTTGCTATACTGCTTAAACTAATTTGATCAGCCGGAATTGTTAGCTGTATCATTCCATCAACTTCTGCATTTACCATTGATTCACTAATCTTCATTGATAAATTTGATACATCATCTTTTTCATTTCCTGTTGCTTCTTTTTCTTTTTGTATATCACTTTTACTTGTAGGAGTATTAGTAACCGGATGTGCTTGTTTTTCAGGTTCTAAATTACTGATAATTTCTGGAGGTCCTTGTGTTTCAGGATCCAAATTATATATAGTTTTAGGTGACTCATCGTAAATTTGTTTTTTGGCTTTTTGTTCTGCTTTTGCCCATTTTTCTTCTTCTATAGCTTGTTGCGTAAAGAATTTTTCATACATTTTGTATATGACATTAAAATTCTCTTCTATTCCTGCTACAGTATTTTGCTTATCTGCTTTTAAAGCATCAATTATTTTACCCGTATCATCACCAAATGCATTTTTTGATTCTAGCTGTCGGATAACATCATCCATTGATCCTGCTAAACTTTGTTTATCAGTGTTGATATCTCCTTTTTCGTTTACTAAACCAAGTGTTTGTAATTCTTTTTGTAAAGATTCTTTTTCTTTATTACCAGTAGTTGGATCAACAAACTTGTCTAATTTGTTTATTAGTTCTTCAGTTATTTGTACTTGTCCAGCACCAGTGTTTAAAGTTTGACCTTGCATACCTTTCAGTGTATCAACAAGTTCTCTGTTGGTTTCACTTACAGTTTCAAAAGCAAATTTGGCACCTTCTGTGAGTGTACTAATAGCCGTCGTTGCTAAGTCTTTAACTGTTGCAAATAGATTTTGACTGTCACTAATGATGCTGCTGGCAGTTTCATTTAATACTCCTAATGCTTTAGCTGCTTCCTGTTCTATGGCATTTACTGTGCCTAATGCTCCGTCACGTTGCCCTTCATCTATTTGAGATTGAGTTGCTGTTCTTGCATCTTCCATAATTTTTGCTATAGCTTGAGATACGGTCATGCTAGGATCTTCCGCAAGGACAGCATCTATCCTACGTTGTATCTGTTGTGTATTTTCAAAACTCTTTTTCGCAGCTTCATAAGGACCACCTAGCATTGCTTTCTGCCCCATCTGCATAAATTCTACTGAACGTTGGTACTCTAGTGTTAATGCAGTTGCTTCTTTTGTCATTGCTTTGGCTTCGTCAGCGTTATGTCCCCTAAACGCCATTGCGCTACCAAAAATCATGTCAGCGGCTTCTCTGTTTTGATTAGCAAAATCTTTGCTTTGATCTGACATCAATGTTCCATATTGGGCATATTCTTTGAACATTTGTACATACTCTGGACCAAGCATTCCAAGTTGTGCAGTAATTTCAGCATGGGCATTGCCTGCTTCCTTAAATCCCTGGGCTTCCATTTCTCTAATCATCAGTGCATTATCGCCGGCCATTTGTTCTTGCAGTATCTTATCCTGTATTGATTTAACATCCTCTCCTGTTAATTTAGATAAGGTTGACATCTGTGTGGCAAGGTCTGTGGCTGCCTTTGCGGCATCTGCTTGGCTTTTGCCAGTTAGTAAATTAGTCCTGCGCTGTATGAGTAGATTCCTAGCAAACAACTCATTTGATTCTTCTAGGGTAAAGCCTAACGCCATAAAATCTCTTTGGAAATTCTTGCTTCCTTCGGAAAATTCTTTTAACATAGCACTGAGGTTTTTCGTTCCTCCGTCTAGTCCATCGCTGAATCCTAAAAGTAGATCTTTATTCTGTGCTATTAGTTCAGCAAATGGTCCTAGAGCCATGTTGGCATTGCCAGCTAGCTGTCCAAGTTTTCCTACATCGCCACCTAAACTTAATCCTACTTTAGATAATGATCTATATGCAGATATATTTGCTTCTAAATATTGTATACTTCCTTGTATCGATCCTCCTAATCCTCCTAACAATGTATTCAGACCAGGAATTTTTTCTGTCAGGCTTTCGAAACTACCTGCTGCTCCTAGGGCAGCACTGGTCATCCCACTGAGGCCACTGGTACCGCTAATCATGGCTCCTGTTAAACCGCTAGCTGATCCTGCTAAGTTTTTGAAACCCGATTCAAGATTTGCCATAGTGCTGCTGCTACTATTAGTTGTTGTTGGTTGATTACTAGGTCCTGAACTTGGACTTGTGCGCTGTTTTTGGAGTTCTTGTAGGATTTGTTGTAGGATTTGATCAGTTGCGTCAGCCATAAGTTTCCTTTTTTAATCACACTATTTTTTGTGCATATAAATATAACGATATTTATCAGGAGAAATATGGCTAGTTTCCTTTACCAACACGGCAGACAACCTAAGATATACATTGACTTGCCCAGCAAAGGCAAGTACTACGACGAAACTGTTATACAAGATCAACAGTACACAGAGATTCCTGTATTTGGGATGAACACCATGGACGAGTTAATGTTGAAGACTCCAGACGCCCTGTTCAGCGGTGAAGCAACAGCCAGCATCATTAAAAGCTGTATTCCGCATATCAAAGATCCTTGGAGGATCGTCAGCTTTGACTTAGATCATTTATTAATCGCTATACGTATCGCAACCAGTGGCGAAACACTTGAATTTACCACCAGCTGCAACCATTGTGCTACTGAATCAGACTATACTGTTAATATTGTTGATTGGTTAGATATTTTCAGGAACAAAAATTTAGTCTATGAACACACAATAAAAGGCTTACAAATTATCCTTAAACCACTTACCTATCGTATTGCAACTGAACACGCCAAAGAAATATACAAAATCCAAAGAGAATTCCAAACACTTAATCTTTCTCAGCAAACAGCAGATTCCGAGCAACGTCTGACCCAATTAAATAAGATGATGAACTCACTTAATTTAGAAATGACTATAAGTCATGTTGCAGCAATATCTAACACTGAAGAAATTGAAAAAGATAACAGTATTATAGCAGAGTTCTTAAAAAATACCGAAGCAGATTTTTATAAACAGTTGTCAACCCACGTGAAAGACATGAATAACCAATGGACATTGCCTAGCCTAAAGTTGAAATGCATTAATCCAGAATGTGATAAACAATTTGAAAAAGCAATGAACATGGATTATTCAAGTTTTTTCGTCAAGATCTCGTAACACGAGACAACTCTGAAATATTAGATCTAGTAAAAAAATTAGAATTAGAAGCAAAACAGATTAAGTATATTGCTTATAAAATTGCATGGTATATGCGAGGAGCTATATCATATGACGATATAATGTATAAACTATCTGCAGATGACAAAGAAGTTATTAGTACTATAATCAGCGAAAATATTGAACAAACAGCAAAAACTCGACTGCCATTTATTTAATTTGCAATTACATTTGGTGAGCCACTAAGTATAACTGCACCACAGCCGTAGGTATCACCTAAACGACCTATTCCTTTATTATTAGCAAAAACATTTGGAGAAAAAGAAGCTAATCCTGGTGCATGGACCGCACATCCACAAGGAATAGTGTGTCCTTGTACCGCATCTCCAGCTCTTACTACACCTATATTATTAGCAAAAACATTTCCAGATCCAGCAGCAGTTGCTACAATAGTAGGTGCAGCATCGCAGGCACAATCATCTAAGGGATTGGCATCACCTACACTAACATGAACTGTATTTACAGGTTCAGTTCCACTTTTTCTTGCTACCGCTGGCATAAAATCTCTCCAAATACTATATTAAAATATTTAGTAATGAGCTACGCTCATTAGTGTTTTCGCTATCGCTCTAACACATTTTTTAAGTCTCTAATAACGTGATCGTCTTAATGGGTGGTTCATGTAGATTGAATCGGTCAGACGGAACCTGTACAAAGGTTCCAAGTCTTGAAGTGTTTCATGTGAGTTGCACCTGCCGTGACTATGAAGTAGGTATTTAATACGACCCCAAGGGCTCCTGCCTTTCCCTTACCTACACCGACATCATGTAAGTTTGTAACTTACACTATCCTCTGCTTCGTTCCTTTGCTAGAGGTTTTTAGGGGTTATCGCGAGTGAGACGCACCAGTATCTGGAGTTGTGTATAAACAACACCTCAAGGTGGATTAGGCAACCCTAATCAAACAATGTCTCGTATATAGCCTATTAGCCTTTACAGCAGGTTTCCAATGCTTCTTTGTTCAATTCAAAAAAGTCAGTGTAACCTGTAAGTCTCCAAATATTGTTAGCCTTGTCTGTGTAATCTAAGTGCCTGTTGGTTTTGAAATTTTGTGGTAATTGGTATGCGATATATTTGCCTATGCGGTCAAATTTCATAAAGAGGATGTTTACATCGCCTTGGTCTGCTGCCTCAAGTGTTTGTTGTAGCC
>Ga0181591_10005673_pt1 | contig 10845 bp, 10 predicted proteins | sample 071ome_33_FD_133757 | JGI IMG/M metagenome (GOLD analysis project Ga0181591, IMG submission 133757) | Coastal salt marsh microbial communities from the Groves Creek Marsh, Skidaway Island, Georgia - 071412AT metaG (megahit assembly) | ecosystem: Environmental > Aquatic > Marine > Intertidal...
TCACTACACTGGAGAAGCAACTGATGGAAGAGGGTCAAGCTATAATTTACCTGATTATGGTGGTGACTTCGCCAACGCCATATTGAACATCCCAGCTGCGATCAATGTGACACTCTTTAGGCCTTATCCATGGGAGATCAACAGTATATTGGTACTGTTTGCAGCTCTGGAGAGTTTTATTATTCTCGTGTTGAGCATTCGACTCTTGTTTAAGAAAGGGCTGAAAAGAATTTGGCAATTCGTCAAGCAGGAACCCATCTTCATCTTCATTCTGACCTTTACCCTACTCTTCTCTTATGTGGTCGGCTTTTCTTCGTACAATTTTGGAGCGCTTGTACGCTACAAGATTCAATGTATGCCATTGCACATCTTTATGATCATGGCAATCGGATACCTGATTCCAGACCGAAAAAAAACTAGGAAAGTAAGTCGTGGTAAAAAGACAAGGTTTGCTTAGTCATTCTATCAAGGTTATAGAATTCCTTTAGCTTTTGATAACCAGCTAAACCAAAACTTTTTGCTTTTTCAGGATGATCTATAAGGTCTTTGATTGCTTCTGCGTAAGCTTGAACGTCATAGGCCTCCACTAATTTGCCATTGACATCTTGCTCGATGTGCTCATTCAAACTTGGAACATCAAAGCAGATTATGGGTTTTGACACAGAAAAGGCCTCCAGAACCACCACTCCAAATCCTTCTGAGACAGACGGAACCAGAACAATATCAGAGTTCCTCATATAGCTTCTTGCCTCCTTTGAATATCCCAGAAATTCTACATTGGCATCCAATGCTAGTTCTTCGGAAAGTGACTTTAAACTTTCTTCCTCCGGACCTGATCCAACGAATAGCAGCTTGAGTTCAGGATATTCATCCGTCAAATGTTTTATTGCTTCCAAAGCATATCTGTGCCCCTTAAAAGCTGTAAGCCTGCCTACCAAAACAAACTGCTGAGACGAGAGTCTGAATCGATCATCTTCCTTTAGATCGTCAGGAAAATCGAAGCCGTATGGAATATGAACCAGTCGATCCTCCTGGCAGATATTCAAGCCCGTATAAAGCTTGTAGAGACCTTTTGAAATGGCAATGCTGGCATTGCATTGTTTCTCCGCAAAACGAGCCACTCGCAAATAGAAATTATTCTTCTTAAAACCTGGATTAAAGCCATACTTGTTATTGTACCATTCCTGGTATCCATGTTTTGTAGAAACTAACTTCAATCTTGGATTTAAGATCTTTTTATAGTAGGCCAATAAAAAGTCTGCATGGATAAGGTGGCTGTGTACCAGATCAAAATTTCCCTCTCGGATCAGGGAGTGAATTCGTCTTAATGAAGAAATAAAAGGAAAGCTACTAAAAGGAATGCTATGGCATTTGATTCCATTCTCCTCCATCCGTTTTTTGAAATCTATAATCCCATCTTGTTTGCCCTTTGGGTGAAGACAAAGGAATTCGATCTCCACACCACTCTTCTTCAGTGCTGGAAGTGCATTCAGAAGATACATCTCACTTCCTGCGATACCAGTGATATTCTGTACGTGAAGAATTTTCAAAGTAGCTGAACTTATTCGGCGACGAACATAAGAATTTAGCCCTTCCGAGCTATGAATTTAAGCTTAGTCAGACCTGTCTTCGTTAAAATCAATTGAATACAATGCGCTTGATAACGGCCAGATTTCGTTTTCTGAATAACTCCTTCAGCCCAGCTTTCAAACTCTCTCTTAGCAATTGTAAAGCTTTCGTCTTATCCTTCTTGAGCACCGCACTTAAAGCTGCAAGGCTAAAGTATGAAGATCGTATTTCAGTTAGCAGGTCGGCATATTCGGCCATGAATTCCTGGTCAGATCTTATGTGCTTTTCGAATGCATCATAACTCTCCAGGATAACTTCTACTGGCGGTAGGGTCATAGATTGACCTTCATGCACCAAAACATAGACGCCAATATGTCCACTGATCAGGAATTTCGATCTGGCAAGTATTTGCATCCACAACAACAGATCTTCTCCGATCAACATTCTTCGAGAGGGAATGAATTGAATAGGATCAAAAAGCTCTTTATGGATGCATACTGCCGATGGAGGAATGAAGTTTTGAAAGGCCAAAGCATTCATAAGTGACCCTTTAAATCGCATGTTGGCACGACTTAGTTCATTACCCTCTTCATCGATCTTGACATACGGATTGATGATGAACCTATCATCTGGCTTTTCCTGGATCAGTTCATATAGTTTTTGAAGATGGTCCGAACTGAAGCGATCATCAGAATCAAGGAATATCAACCATTCAGAACTTGCTTTTGTCGCTCCAAAATTTCGAGCAATATTCCGCTCTTCATTCTCCTTTTTAAAATACCTAAACCTCGGATCTAAGCCAGTAGAAAATCTCTGCTCCGTATCGTCAGTGCTGCCATCATCCACGATGACACATTCCCAATCGAGGAAGCTTTGCATCAATAAGGACTCTACAGTATTGGCGAGAATATCCGATCGATTGTAGGTGGGAATAATGACAGAAAAGAAAGGGCGCTTCATCAGGTTGTCATTTTCTTAATGGTCTTGAAAAGTGGTGATAATTTTGAAGCATAAACCACAAGGCATATCGCGATCATCACCAAACCCGATAAGTAATATTCGATTCCGGAGGGCCAGTGAAATCTTGATGCAAGAAAGAAAAGGCAAATCACGGAAAAGACTGATAGAAAACTAGAGACATGAATTCGTTTTAAGTTTAGGTAATCCAATCTGAATTTACCATAGAATCGAACCAAGATCAGTGTACTTAAGACCTGAATAAGCTTTGTTGCAAACAAGCCAATGAAAATTCCATAAAATCCAAAATAGCGAACCCCAAAGAAATAAGCCAGAGCACCTAGAACCAAAGAACTAACGGCTATGACTGGAAGAAATCTGGTTCGTTTCTCGTAGTAGAAAGGAATGGTATAGATCACATAGTAAAGCTGCATGACATATGCAATGAAAAGAAGTCCCAGATAGGCATCAATTCCTCTATACTGCTCTGCGATCAAATAGTTCAGAAATAAGGGAGTACATAACAAGGCGAGCGCAACAAAAAGAAGGACGCCCAATGAAAGTAACTCTAGATTCAGCCGTACTTCCTGGTTGATCTTTTCTCGATCCAAATCGGATGTCAGCAACTTAAATACCCTCGGCGACACGGCATTGTAGACTGAGTATAGAAAAACGCTCACCGAAGAGGCCAATACAAATGCAAAGTTGTAAAAGCCCAATTTCTCCAGTCCAAAATAGTGCTCGACAAACCAGCGATCCATTGCATTAAATATCAGGAGAATCAGAGCATAAGGAATCAATGGAATACCGTAGGCTAACATCGAGCGTAAAAGTGCCCTGTCAAATTTCCATTTGGTAGAAAGAACAATCAGTAGCACAAGCCACATGGCAACGACACCGGTTCCACTTGCCCTACCGATTATGTTGCCCATTGCTCCAGCCTCATAATAAACTACTCCAAGCAATATTCCAGCTAGGCTGAGCAGGAAAAAGGACAAGCTCAGTATTGAATATCGAATTGGCTTCTCCTCATTGCGATAAAAACTCTGTAATACCCCAACTAGCACGGTTGCGGTTGCGGTGATGTAAACGATATAACCGTAGTTACTGAACTTGAAATTGGAGTTTTGAAGGAGCATCCCAAGTATGGAATCTCCGAAATACCAAAGGATCGGAAAAAGTGCCACTGCAATCATCGAGATCAGTCCAACCGTCAGTAAGAGAAGTGTTGATCGAGCGGAGCCATCTCGGTGTTGATCAAAATAAAAACGTGCATAGGATTGATTGATACCCGCCCCTATAAAGACTGATATCAATCCATTGAAGATTTGAGCTAAGCCAATGATCCCATAATCAGCAGGACTGAGATAGGAGGTGTAGATCGGTGCCAAAAGGACATTTATTCCCAAAGGCAAAAAACCCAGGATCACATAGATACCTGAACTTCTGACCACCGCCCTTTTTGATCCCAGTTCCTCAGCCACTACTCTGATTTAGATTGAAAGCGATCGCGCAGTTTGTCAGTCGGAAGTCCATTTTGATCATAGCACCAATCCTTATCGAAGCGACCTAAGACTTCAGCTATTTCTGAGATCTCATTGTCGGTAAGACGCTCACGCCATTTTTCCAGATAGTTTGATCGATCATCCTGAGCTGTATGGGATGGCTTTTTGAAGTTTGGCACTGCCGCGTTGACCTCACAGAAACTTTTGATCTTTTCCCATTCACTTTCAGCATGAGTCACAACATCCTCATAAAAAAGAAGCATCGAGTTTCCTTTATCAAGCTTCGACCATTGCTCCATTACTGCCGCTGTTGTCACACACCATGCTGCAGTCAATTTTTGGAGTTCACTTTGACAGGAGGCCAGTTCCGATTCTCTGTTACGTTGAAAAGCATTCAAGCTTTTTGGATGATCAAACTCCTCGTGACAACTGAGGAAGAATTGAGCTGGCCCTTCATATGCTCGCTGAGAGGCAACCACTGCATAAGGGTTTCTGATGACGATCAATTTTCGGAGCTTTGGAAAGTTTCTATCGAACCAAAGAAGGTTAAAATGCCCTTTTATAAACTTGAGAAGCCAACGGGTATTTGTCCTCAGCTTCGTTCGTTCTTCGGCTAAGATCAAATGCTCCTTCAGGAATACTCCCTTTAGGATATCATCAAAGTATTTCTTGTATTCTTCTTGTTTTCCAGACTCAGCAATGTCGACATATCTGGGAATTCCGAGTGCTTGAAGTCTCGGAATGTACAAGCCTAATGGTTCGTAGATCATGGCAGTATCCGGAGCGGTTCTCAAGAGATCGGCTAACCATGTACTTCCACCTCTGGGGCTTTCAACGATCGCGATAGGCCCATTGAATTTTCGAAAACGATTTGCGAGAGCAAGGGTCTCCAGATTTGAGGAGCTTAATAGCGACATGCTTCAAAAATAGTCTTTAGCCGAAAGCCTGACCGACCGATCACAGACCAAAGGTGCAGTTAAGCAGAATTCTTTGGCCATTCTTTAGAATTGTCCCTTGATGTATCCCTCTGAAATCTCCAAGAAATAAGCTCCCCTTCTTTGCAATAAGAAGAACAGGTTCCAGGCTATGCTCATGACAGAGTGAATCCATTTCCTGAGGAAAGAAATGACCATAGCGTCCATTCACTCCATCCATCTCAAATTCCATCTGATACTTTTTCTTCCAGGGATCATTTCTATGACTGTTCTTATAGAATATCATGGGGGCATTCTCCTCAGCAACATCGTGGAGAAATACGAAGGCTTTAAAGCGATGTCGCCAATCGTCAAAATGAGCAATATTGGCCTGATAGTTTGCTCCGGCTTCAAGTTTGAGATCTGCTTCTTTCCTATAGGATAATACATCCTTACTCACATAAGCTTTGGCAATTCTCCAAATCACCTCATTCTGATAAAAATGTAGCTCCGTGCTCTTAGCATGAAGGTTAATTTTTCCCAGTCGCTCATGCCCTCTTTCGTGCTTGAAATAGTCTTTGTGATTGGCAGATTTCATCGATTCATATGCCGATTCAACTTCCGACAACATCTGATCACACTGCGAGCTTGTGAAGAAATCTGGGATAACTATGAAACCATCTTGAGTGATCGTTTCAAGAATCTCTCGATCGTCGGGATGTCCTTCAGTCGGCTTGTACTTTGAGTACATATAAGATCTCAACAGCCTGTAGTAAAGGCCGGTTCGTTGATACCATGGACGTTGATCAGTCACTATTTCTTTAATAAACTTGCAAGCCGAGCTACGCTATTTCCGTCAGCACGATGCAAATACTCGGCTTCAAAAGTAGCCAAAGACTCGCTGCTTTTGGATGACCTAAACTTAAGCTCAGAAGCTTCAAAATTCTCGTAGTCAAGTACGGTAGCAAGCTCCAGTTCTTCAATTCTATTGATAAAGTCTGATTCGTCGAACATCCGGAATATGATGCAGGGTTTATAATAAATAGCAGGGAGCATCAAACTGGAGAAGAATCCGAATATACCTTTGGCTTTCATGATAAGTGGAACGATATCATGATCTTTCAGGAACTTGATTCCGTGTAAGTCATCAAAGAAATCGCTGCTGTAGCTGTATGGATGCAATTTCACTACTAGCTTCATTTGCTTTGATTCAGCAAAATGTTGCAGACTCATATAAAAGTCCTTTACTTTCTCTTTCGAAGGACCATATCCAGGAGAGTTCCAGTCTTTGATCTCTGCAAAGCTCTGATCGATCAGCAAGTAATAATCATCTTCACCCTGCGCCTCAGCTTCAACAAATGCATCCATCTCTGGGTTTCCAAATTCAAACATTCTGTTTGTAGGAACTCCATCCCTTTTCTTGTACAGATCCGCATTTGATTTTGTGAAAACCCAATACTCATCCGCCAGTCTTTTTTCAGAAAGCACATTTTGAAAAGCCAGATATTCATTGTGTTTTCTTTTCTGCACTTGAATCTTCCAAAGCAATGCGATCATCGAAATATTAAAGTAACCAACGCTTTCCAGATAAAAGTCAATCAGAAATCGACGGTTTTCACTTTCAGGTTGAGAATTATTGGAATTCTGTTCTGCTCTTCTCAAAGCCTGAACTTCCTGAAGCTTCAAATACTTTTCGAAAGAATGAAAAAGGCCGTGTTGAACTACCGCAGTAAAAATCCCCCGCTTACGTGCCACATAGTTCAATGCAATACAATGTGAGCCGGTGATACCCATAAAGATCAGCTTGTCAGGTTTTATTTTATCCAACAACTGTTGTGCGTTTTTAAAATCACTCCAATAGTGTTTGGGTAAGTCGCTAAATACCTGTTGCTCTTCCTTCTTATCGATATAGTAGAGATAGTGAAAGTCGAATTGATCGCGAATGCGTTCGAAGGGCTCTACCCATGCTTTGCGTTGGTATCCCCAATAGAGCAATATTCGTGGCTTGCTGATCATGTACTCAGTCCATGATATGATCAAAACTCAAAGCGTCTCCAGCTTCAAGATCTCGATTTACGCGCTTCCCTAACACTTCATGATAATGCTGCGGATGGAGACCTTTTGAAGGTCTGACGGAACGCAAATTCTGTTCAGTTAGAACATCACCCTTCTTCATATTAGCCGCGATGTAAAGCGATCGGGCGAAGAAACGAGAGGCTTTCGACTTCTCATCAAGATCATAGCTCACCTGACCTATTGATGCCTCCGCACGTCTAACATCATTAACCAGGGACTTGAATTGTTCAGGGTCCAATGAAAATGAGGCATCAGGTCCTCCTAACTTTTTATCCAGAATGAAGTGCTTTTCGATGAGGCTGGCACCAAGAGTCGTGGCCACAACTGCACTCACATTGTCAAGGCTGTGATCACTTAAACCAACCTTTAGTCCGAATCGCGCGGCCATATCGACTATGGTCATAAGATTAGCCCTTTCTATCGGTGCAGGATAAGAACTCGTACACTGAAGTAAGGTGATGTCGTCATTCCCTTCATTCCGACAAGTTTCAACTGCCAGTTCAATATCCTTCAATTCCGCAACGCCAGTTGACATGATCATCGGTTTTCCCTTTGAAGCAGCGTATGCGATGAGCGGTGTATCGGTGATCTCAAATGAAGCGATCTTATAGGCCGGTGTATTCAGTTGCTCTAGAAAATCAACTGCCGTTTTATCGAATGGAGATGAGAAGCAGATCAACCCACACTTCCTGGCCTCATTGAAGATTTCTTCATGCCATTCCCAGGGGGTGTATGCTTCCTGATACAGGTCGTAGAGTTTTTTACCCTCCCAAATGGTTCCTTGATCGATCAGGAAATCAGCCTGATCTGAGTTCAAGGTTATGGTATCTGGAGTATAGGTCTGAAGTTTAATGGCATCGGCACCGCAGTCTGCGGCAGCTCGAACCGTCTCAAGAGCCACTTCTTTTTTACCCGCATGATTTGCTGATAGTTCGGCAATAATGAATACTCCTTCTTTTCCGTTCAGACTCACAACTTGCGAATATATTGCTTAAACGTTCTACCATCCTCCAGTTCGAATTCTGATTCAAACTCATAGGCATTTCGCTCAAAGATCTGTATGGAAGCCTTGTTCTCTGACCAAATCTGAGCAACGAGTTTTTGGTATTTCAAATCATTTGCAAACTGAGATGCACAAGCCAGCATTTTCTCTCCATAACCTTTGCCACGATGATCTGGAGAAACAGCGATCGAAATGAGCCCTCCTTCAGAGGTTCTTTCGATTCTTAGCATCCCTACCGGAACCTCTCCATCCATGTATATCAAAATATGGTATTCCGGATCCTTCAGTTTCCTTTCAAACCACTTCTGATGTTCCTCATAAGCGAATCCAGAAGTATTGAGCGAGTTTTCTCGGGTTGCTTCATCCATCGACCAATCGAAGACCATTCGAACATCATTGGAGTCTACTTTTCTATGATCAAGCACACAATTCATGAAATGCTTTTTTTATTCGTTCAGCTTGTTTGCCGTCTATTAAAGATTTTTGAGCGTCGATCATGGTTTGAGCTTCCAACTCTGCCCTGGCTATAGCCGAAGTCAAATCGACCTCATCTTGTCTCATGTCCCCAAGATATATAGCAGCTCCGAGCTTGCTTGAACTATCTGCGATACCTTTTTGGTCGTCTCCAAATGTAACTAGCAAACAAGGTACTCCAACACAGCAGAGCTCCATAAAGAATGTACTTGCAGCACAAATGACAAGATCAGCAGATTCAAGCTCTGCGATAAGCTCCTCAGCACTTAGATTGCCTTTGTAATAGTGATTGCCAATCGCATTATTCTCATAGTTCCCTAAGGTGGTAACTGATTCCACCTGGCTTTCTGAGCCTAAAAGCTGATTGAACTTTATTCCTAAACTCAATGGATCAGCACCACCAAACATCAATAGTACTTTCTTAAAAGGCTTCGAGACTGCAGGGGCTGGATGTTCAGCTCTCTTCAAATATTCTCCTCTCAAAAGGGCGTAATCTGCACCTAGAAGCAAAGTTGACCGGTCAGATTTGTAATCTGATCCTTTGGCGTTTGGGGCATGATTGATAAATAGATCGGAGTAGACCTCTCCCCCAAAATCATCCACTCTTACTGTTCTAAATCCATGCTCCTTCAACTTCAATTGAAATCTGGCGTCCACTCCGTATCCATCTGTGACGATGACATCATTTATTGGGTCAAATTGCCCCATGATCTCTGAGATACCAGGGTATTGAACATCGTACAGAAAACTGCGATGCGGAAAAGGACTTTTTGACTCAAATTTTCTGTTCAGGCAAAGGAGCGTATCGAACTCCGTTTCGAGCATTTGCATAAGTGCAACAGAACGATAGAAATGGCCGTATCCTGTCGTGTCTGATAATTCGGGCAAAAACACGATCCTAGGCATTTTCAAGATCAGATTTGAGGATCGGGTGATCGTATTTGACATCGGATTTGAGCCTTTTCCCTACTAGACCGCTGAGATCGGTGATTCCGTCAACGTTACCACACATCTTGAATGCGATCATGTTTTCATCTACTAAAGTACCTGCAGAAAGATCTTTCGTGGGTACCGCAATCTTTTGTCTATATCGATAATCCAATTCAGGTTCACTAAGCTCAAAACTAGCTTCATCCAAAGGCAAGGCAGGTGTTTGAGATTCTGAAGCAGAGTCAAGCAGATCTCTGATTTTTTCAAACTTTTCCTCTCCAACTGAAGCGATGTGATCGAAGCGCTCTTCTCCTTCTGTAAGGGTCAGATGTTTCTCAAAGACCCTCGCCCCATAATTGAAGGCTCTCAAGTTAGATGCCACTGCATCATCCGAATCGAAATGCGAGTGATCAGCATAACCAATACGTTGCGAAAAGATACCTTTCATCATAGCTATCTTCTCAAGATTGACGTCTTCTAAATTAGTCGGGAAGGCCTGAAATCCCACCATAAAACACCAGAGTTGCTCACCGTAGTATGCGAGCTTCTCTTTCATTTCATCAAGCGTTCTTCCTCCTACTCCTAGGATGAGAGGAACGTTTGATTCTTTGATTCTGCGATTCACATCTGAATCATAGAAACTCACCGAATGCAAGTCAAGAAAGTCAACCTTAAAATATCCTTCTTTCACGAGCTCAATACTCTCCAGGTCACAGGGCATGAACACGATCTTGAGCCCTAATTCTCGGGCATGCTCAATGATTTGCCTCCAGTGTTCTTTACTAAACATGGCTCGCTTGAAATCATCGTAACCCGGATTCGATCGGGCGATAAGTGAGTCGTAATCGAGCAGTACCTGAAACTTGATTCCATCCGCGCCTGAGCTTTTTGCGAGGTCAACAAGACCGATCATGTAGTCTATATCGCCTTCATGATGAAAGGCGGTTTCAGCATAGAGGAAGTAGCTCATTCTAAAACCCTCCCAGACTTTAATTTGACCTTTGAAGCGGGATCCTGTTCTGTTCGCTCCAGCCCTTTTCTTCCACAATCTCGATTGATGGCCAGTACCTCTGGGTGATCATCAAGCCATTGAATGAGGTCAGAAGTAGAAACCTTGTAAGCATCTGGTCCAAGATCTTCATATACTATCTTGAATACCTCATGGTCTTCTGGATAATCCAGAGCCAATCTATATTCTGGCTTGTTCCAATGAGAAGGTGTAGACAATTGCTCAACCTTAAAGAGATCTGTTTTTAGAAAGTAATAGAGCCAATATTCGGTGTTTCCAGAGGCCTTTAGCTCCAGTAAACGTTTCATCGCCTCTGGTTTGAGTCCCGACAGGTATATTCCCACAGGTAAGTGATGACACTTAACTAGATCAGCATCGGTCTTATTGTAACATTCAATAAGATCATCA
>Ga0181591_10005687_pt1 | contig 10828 bp, 7 predicted proteins | sample 071ome_33_FD_133757 | JGI IMG/M metagenome (GOLD analysis project Ga0181591, IMG submission 133757) | Coastal salt marsh microbial communities from the Groves Creek Marsh, Skidaway Island, Georgia - 071412AT metaG (megahit assembly) | ecosystem: Environmental > Aquatic > Marine > Intertidal zone...
AGAAAGCTAAAAAATGGGATAAAGGCAAAATTCCCGCAAGCAAAATGAGTGATTCAAATTATGAATTTTATAATGACTTAAAAGATAGAATTATTGGTTTTGAGCGCGAATTGCCATTCATGACCTTCCATGCATTGGTAGCCGGAGATCAAAGCATGACTGGTAATTTTGGAGCTAAGGCTTGGCCAGATAATAAGAACTCATCATTTAATTGGCCTGCTCTTGAAGAGGGTACTTATAATCCAAGTGGCGGAATGTATGGGCATTTTAATGGAACCGCAGATGATATTAAGCATGCTACATGGAATGGTAACGGCCTATGGGCTTCTGCTGATCAAGTTACACCAAATGAATGGGTTGACCAATTCGATAAAGTAATAGACTCATTGTCACCAGACTATACGGCACAGGCATCAGGAAGTACTTCAAATACCCCTTCTAACTCTGGAACAGTGCTTAATAGTCTTGCCAAAAGCGAAAATCCAATGCGATTTATTACTGAATATGTTGCTTCTGATTGGTCAGGTGACATTAAAGCGTTTGCACTAGATGGAAGTGATTATATTTGGTCAGCAAGCGAACAAATAAACACTACCGGAGCAGTTAGAGAGCTAATTACGTGGAATGAAGATAGTGGAGTAGCCCAAGCAATCACTAGTTCAAGTTTTAGTGAAGGAGATGCTAATGAGGATCTAAATTTTCTACAGAGTCAATTATCTCTTTCTAACTCATTATATTCAGATAGTTCTTTTTTCCGTGAAGAAGCTATTAAGTCCATAAGACGAGATCCTGGCGTAATTCCGGATAGCGGCTTCAAAGATTACTCAAATGTGCCATTTGGTGCTTTTTATAATACTGAACCGGTATATGTTCAGGGCGCAACAAGTGGTTGGCCTAATGACATTGACTCAGGTTACGTCGGATATCTTCGCAATGTTAAAGGGCGAAAACCTGTATTGTATGCAGCAAGCAACAGTGGTTTTTTACATGCAATTGATGCTGAAAATGGGAATGAATTATTAGGCTATTTACCAGCTGGAGTGGCAAACAGTTCAGTAGAGAAAGGTTTAAGTAATCTAATTAGTTCATCAGGCAGTGATAGGAATAACTTAGATGGTAAACCTGTAGTTGCAGATATGAAAGTTGCTGGTGAATGGAAAACGCTTTTGCTTTCAGGAATGGGTGCAGGTGGTCAGTCTTTATTTTCAATGGACATTACCAATCCTAGTGCGTTAAGCGCTTCAAATGCCTCAAATATTGTAATGTGGGAGAAGAAGATACCGAATTTAGGTTTTCTTTATGGGAAACCACAGGCAGCACGAATGAATGATGGTTCTTGGGTATGGGTTGTTGGAAGCGGATTCCAGATTCCTGAAGAAGGAGACGCAAACGCATCAAATTCAGGAATCAATACAGTAGACGGTGTTGCTCGTATTTTCCTTATCAATCCTGTCGATGGATCTGTTATTCATCAATTTACTACAGAAGTCGGCTCTTTAACTGATGGAAGTTGCTCTACAGGTTGTAATGGAATTTCATCTGTAACTTTAAGAGACCTTAATGGTGATTCCAAGCCTGAATACATATATGCAGGAGACCTTTTAGGTAATATTTGGGCGATTAATATTTCAAGTGAAGAAAAGTCGAACTGGGGTTTCGAAAACCAAATATCGTTTCATCCTGATTTCCCATCTTTAGTTGTTTCGCGTGATAACAGTACACCAGAACCTTTGCATAAATCTCTTTCCAGTCGCCCTGTAACAACAAAGATAATGGTTGCAGATAATACGCTAGTTAATAATCAAGATGCATACCCCAATCAAATGGTAGTGTTTGGTACTGGACAATTGGTGGCTACAGATGACCTTAATTATTCAACACAAGAGTTTATTCAAGCCGTATGGCATCGTCATGACGATACTCCTAGTGAGTATTCAGATGGAAGCTTCAAACGCAGAACTTTGGAGCAAGGATCGATTGATGGTGTTAGTGTCAGAAAGATTTCAAGTTCAAGCAGTAGCCAGGTGATTTATGAGATCAATGAAGACACAGGCAAGGCGACATCAGGTAGTCATGATGGCTGGGTTGTAAATCTGAATTACAACAAGGAAAGGGTTATTCACGACCCAGTACAAATACCAAACTTTGTAATCTTTTCTACATTCAGCTTAGAAGAATCATCTGGTAGTTCTGGCGGGTGGAGTGCCTGTGATTTCACATCTGAAGAATCCTCAATAAAAGGTAATTTATTAGCATTCAATATCTTATCAGGGCTCCCTCAGCAAGAAAACGTAATCGATATTAACCAAGATGGGGTTATTGATGATGACGATCAAGGGTTAATAGGATTTCAGCTTGAAGGTTATCCTGGCGCAATAGAGCAGAGAGGAAATGACTCTTTAATCTTCGGGGACACTAATTCGGACGTAGTGAAAATTGAACCTGCGATTAATTTCAATGCTCGACGCTCTTGGGCGAACTTAAGATAAGGATTGAGTCATGAATAAAATCGCACTAGTTCTATTCGCATTATTTGCGCCGTTCAGTGTTAAAGCGCTGGATTTACTAAATAGCGTCCCATTAGCAGGTTCAAAAGTGCCTGTTAATATGCTTTTGATATCGGATGATTCCACCAGCATGGTCCTTAATAATATGGGAGATATTATTGTCAGTGAGGACGGAAAAACTGCGTATCCATCTGTCACAAGGAATACATACAATAAATTAAAAAAGTGTGGAGGTTATAACCAGCTGGCATTTGATGTTAATAAAACATACGAACCATGGATTGGCTGCCCTGGATTAAACGGTTGTCCGGTGGAATCTAGTTCTTTATCAAGTGCAGATAATTTCTACCGCTGGAACGATGATGGGGATTCTGTATTTGAATATGGAGAGTGTAGTCTTGGTTCAAACCCGATTTCTGTATCTAGTTTAAGTGCGAGCCAAAGACAAAATTATTTTAATTGGCGTACATACTGGTCATTAAAATTCCTGGTTGCTAAAGGCGCTTTAGGAGATTTTGCGTACCATTCAAACTTTAGAATAGGTTTTACCTCAATAAATAACTTAACTGGCGGCAAACATATCATTCATCCTGTTGGTGACTTGGGTGATGTAGAGGTGATATCAGGTGAAAGAGAGAAGCTTCTAGAGGCTATTTATTCAGAAACAAGTAATTACAGCGCTACGGAAGCTGGAGGTGTAGATTCAGTGGGTACTCCATTGCGTAGGGCGCTTCATAATGCAGGTGAGTATTTTTCAGGAAATTTATCAGGATATGACTCGCCGATTCTTGATCAAAATGAAGGAGGTGATTGCGGCCATAATGCTTCAATCTTAATTTCAGATGGCGAATGGAATCAAGATTACTCAGGTACGGATACTGTTCAAAATTGGACTGAATCTACACATGCCTGGTTGAGAGCTAGTGATAAAGATAGTTTTACAAATTGTGGAAATACAACTTGGTGGGGTACTTCTAATTGTGATTCTCTCACATTGGCAGATATTGCTTTTGAGTACTATCAGAGAGATTTAGCGCCTGGTGTTCCAAACCAAGTTCCGATAAGACCTGGGGTCGATTTAAATCCTGGTCAACACATGCTGACATATGCTCTGGGATTTGGACTAACTTCTACCTATGGAAGAAACAATCAAACGGCGGGAGCGGAGACAGATGAAACTGCTATGCCGAAGTATCCAGATAGTTCATTTAATTGGCCTTATCCCAATGATGAGCCGACCTCAACAGAAGACATGAAACATGCAGCTTGGTCAGGTAGGGGAGAGTTCATTTTGGCTGACTCATCAGACAGTCTAACAAGAGCTCTTGAAGGAATGGCTGATAATCTAAAAGTAAGAAATGGAACCAATTCTAGCGTTTCTTTAAATTCAAATTCCATAAGAACTAATTCATTTATTTTCTCTACATCATATAGCAATGTTGATTGGTCTGGTGATCTTAAGGCATTCACAATGAATTCTGATTTATCTACAGGAGAATTGATTTGGAGTGCCGAAGAAGAGCTGCGTGGAAGGACTGAAGATCGTGTATTGATCACACAAAATGCTTCTGGTGTAGGTGTGCCTATTTCAAGTAGAACGTATTCTGAATCTCCTTTTAAAGAGGATATTGATCAGTTGGGAATAAGTACTCCATATCGAGAAGCGGAACGTTTCTTTAGGCGTGATACTGCGACTGAATATGACACAAGTAAATTAAGGAATAGAGGATCACAAGTTCTTGGGGATTTTGTTAATTCAATTCCCGTCTACGTTGAACATGCGGCGAGCGATTGGCCTGTCAATATTGATACAGGCTATATGGCCTATCTTAGAAGTGTTGGAAACAAAAAGCCAATTGTAGCTGCTGGTAGTAATGACGGATTCATTCACGTTTTTGACGCTGAATCAGGTGAAGAGCTATTGGGTTATATGCCTATAAATATTGCATCTAATGCTTCATCTGAAGGGCTTTCAAATTTAATGTCTCAAAATTTCAAACATCGATACACCGCAGATTCAGTAATGACAGCAGCGGATATAAAAATCGGCCAAAACTGGAAAAGAGTGTTAATCGGAGGATTAGGAGCTGGAGGTCAAGGAATTTTCGCATTGGATATTACGGAGACAGATAAGTACAGCGAAGATAAAGCTGATGAAATTCTGCTATGGGAAGTAGCACACCCTGAAATAGGGAATGTAACCGGTAAGCCTAAGGTAGTTAAAATGAACAATGGCAAATGGTACATAGCAGTTCCTAATGGTTATAACAGTAAGGGTGATGGCCAAGGTCATATTCTTTTGTTGGATCCAATTGATGGAAGCATAGTGTTTGATTTTGCTACTTTGAGCGGTAGCCTTAGTAATCCAAATGGCATTCTAGATTTGACAATTCGTGATATTGACGGAAACGGAACTGCTGAATTTATCTATGCAGGTGACAACGAAGGAAACCTATGGGTACTAAATACATCTTCAAGTAACACGTCACAATGGGCATTTGAAAATCAGTTGCAACTTGATTCGGCTAATCCATCGATAATTGTCCAAAAGAGACCTGGGGTTGATCCCAAACCCCTATTTACAACGAAAAATAACCAACCAATTTCGACCTCTATTTCTGTTTCATTTAATAACTCAGTTGCTGATGTAGGAGCCTACCCAAACCAAATTCTAGTATTTGGCACAGGAAGATTGGCTGCTGAAGGGGATTTATCAGATATACCCGATCAGTATGTTTATGGCCTATGGCACAAAGCGGCTAATACCGCATCGGATGTCGATTCAGGCAAGTTCAAAGAAAGAACATTATCATTTATTACGATCACTGACTCTTCTGGCGATCCAATGAGTGTAAGAGGAGTCGATAACAACACCTCAGAGCCAACAGAGTATTCGATGGATGAATCACAAAGTGATGATGGTTGGTATGTGAGGTTAGATGCTGAAAATGAAAGGATTGTGTTTGACCCAGCACTAGTGCGCCATGTGGTATTAATGACTTCATTAACAACTGACGGCGGCGGACAGTGCAGTTCAGACTTATCGGGCTATCTTCTTGGATTTGATTTGCAAACTGGTTTATCACCTCGGCCAGCGGTGATCGATTTTAATAATGATGGTTTTGTAAATGAACATGATGAGGCTTATGTCGGCTTGTCTCTGGGTGATACTCCTTCTGGCGTAGCAAGAGTTGGAAACCGGGGTATCATTGTGACTGAGTTTGATGGTACAAATCCAATTAAGACTGATCCATTTGGTTTGTTTACTAAAAGAAGGTCTTGGTCAGGCCTCTACTAATCCCCAAAACAAAATAAGGTCTCATATGGTTATTCATAGAGGAAGCCATGCGAAAGGGTTTTCCCTTTTGGAATTAATGGTGGCATTAGCTATAGCTGGTGTTATAGCTGGTGTAGCTATTCCTTCATTTGCAAATATGCTCAAAAGTGGAGATTTAGGAAGTACCACATTTAAGCTTTCCTCATCATTGAGGTTTGCTAAATCAGAATCCATCAAAGGATATAACCGAATAATTATTTGCCCCAGGGACGGCGAACAATGCGGGGATAATTCTGCTTGGGTGAATGGCTGGTTAGTCTTCAATGACAATGATCGAAATGGTCTTTACGACAATGATGATACTTTGCATCGCAGAGTAGCCATCGAACCTCATATTAAATTATCTTCGAATTCTGATGAAATTGTGTTTGAAGCAGGCAAGACGGAAGTTGCTAGCTTTGAAGTGTGCTATGAAGATGCCTCTGGTAATAAATCCCGGATTATCAAAATTAAGCCCGTAGGTGCAAATCATGTTATTTCAGCGGAGGACTGTTCATGATTCAGCGCTGCCAGGGTTTTACCTTAGTAGAAATTTTAGTCGCCATTGTCATTTTTAGCGTTTCGCTTCTAGGGCTGGCGTCGTTGCAGGGGAGAGTTATTCAAGCAAATAACGGCGCCCATTCAACGTCTATAGCGACTAGCTTAGTACATAACGCAACCGACTTTATCAAAGATCAAAGTCAAAGGAAAAATCCGATATTTAATGATCTTGATGACTTTGTAGCGCATTTAGACGGTGGATCAAATTATCAAGGAAACTTGGATCCCACCTGTTTAACGAGTGCTAGTGGTTGCAGTCGGGAGGATACAGTAAAGCACCACATGGCAGTTTGGGAAAGGGAGCTGGGAGAGAAACTAATAAATGGCCGAGGGCATATAAAAAAAGAAACTCGATCCATATCTGCAGATGGTTTCGTGCAGGACTTTGACGTTTACAAAATAACGATTTTTTGGAATAACCCGGGCACAAGAGGTACTGGGCTTGATTGCTCCATGGATCTCTCAATTGATATGAGTTGCCTTAAATCGGAGATATTGCCATGAAGTTTAATGGGTTGTTGAACAGTCGTGGATTCTCAATTGTAGAGCTATTAATTGGCTTATTAATTTCATCAATTCTAATGCTCATCATTGTTACGGTGTTCAGTGAGACTGGTCATGTAATGAAAGTTAACCGACACAGTCTAGACATCACAGAGCAATCTCAATTTATTAAAACTTTACTTGAAGAAGACATAAGGAAAGCCGGATTCCGTGGTTGTGTTTATACGGATCTAGACCAGGACGCAGGCATTGTTAATTTAACAACTGCTGAACAAACCCAGCAATCTAGATTCATGAATGCTACCAATCTTAATATTGATTTCTACACAGCTTTAACTGGAGTGGAAGGTGGGGCCAATAGTGATTCATTAGTCATCAACTTTGCCAAACCCATGGATATTGTGGTCCTTTCAAGTAATGGTGAGGATGAATTTGCGCAAACAGCTTTTGTAGCGGACTCAGCGAATATGGGGTTCGTGGATGAAGAGCTAGAAGCCGATAGTATGTTGGCTGTGTCAAATTGTTATAAGACCTATGTGTTTGTTCTGACAAGAAATGCCAATACTCAACCAGCCGCCATTGGAAGTGATTACAACGGTAATGTTGCAAATGATCAGGTCCTATTATTTCCGTATGACGGGGCAGCCCCAAATGGTGTAATCAACCAATTCACTTCTTTCAATGATATGTCCATGAACGTAGCAGGTGGAGCACCAAGCATATTTTCCATCCAGAATGTTGAATATCGAGTTGCTAATTCCACAGTACCAACCAACGACAACACTCAATCACTATACCGATTGGTTAATGGCGAAGCTCCATCGGAAGACAATGAGCTAATTCTAAATATTAAAGAATTTGACGTTATGTATGGATTGGATATTGATCTTGACGGTGTTGCAGATCGTTATGCAGATGCGGATTCCGTACAGGGAAATGAAGTTGTTTCTGTTCAAGTCAAAGCAAGTCTGCTCATAAATGATTTAGAAAAGGACTTCTCAACAATACTTAATTTGAGGAACAGAGGCCTATGAATATCAGCATCCAGAAGCAAACAGGTTCAGTCCTTTTAATTGTTTTGGCTATGACTCTGCTGCTTATGATTTGGGGCCTGCAAGTGTCTGAGGAATCCATTGTTTCAACTAAGGTACAGACAAACAATCGATTGAAACAAATATCGTTTGAAGCTGCAGAATATGCTCTTCGCGTAGCAGAAGAGATGGTTGTTGATGAGATTAATACCATTGATGACATCGTTGATAAATATAACGGTGTGGACGGTAGGTATTCATCAATTTTGAGTGGGTATCCGGTGTTCATTGACTATGCCAAGCCACCAGCAGGATTTAATAGAGATAACCCGGATCATTGGTTAAACCCGGTATGGGGGGACAATGGTGTTTATAAGGCTCTGTCTTCAATCGTAGTGACCTATAACAATGATGCTAATGACCCGAATAGTGTGATGCATCAACCAAGATTTATTGTCGAGTATGTGGGTCGTGATCTTCCAAATGATGTGAATGGACAACCTCAAGGACTTGAAAGATTCAAAATAACAGCAATCGGCTGGGGGCCGAAGGGTATGGCTACATCAGTCGTAAGATCATATGTGGGGGTTTCATTATGAATAAACAACATGGTTTTTCATTGATAGAGCTAATGATCGCAGTAGCGATCGTCGGCATATTGATGGGTGTAGCGATGCCTAGCTATAAACAATTTGTCGATAGAGGGCGAATTGCTGACGCCGAGCAAACAATTACACGGCTTGGTATGGCCATGGAAAAGCACAATTCGATGTTCAACACCTACGAAGGTGCGGCTATTAGTAACCAGGCGGTGGGGACAATAGATCAGAACAAACTGACATCAATTGATAGTGAGATACAGAACTATTATGACTTTACGATACTTCAGGCTGATCGTTTGTCATATGTTCTGCTAGCTAAACCGGCATCAGGAAAGATCGAAATTGATTGCTCAATAGTTGAGTACGACGTAATCAAAGGACTTTATTTACGAAACAAAAGTGATAATAAGGTGTGTGATGAGCGAGGTTAATTCAGATAATAGAATTGCATTTTTTGATGTAGTTGAACGTAGTGACATCATGGAATCAAATTCATCAATCGAACTCCCTGTTACCCTTGATAGTGACGGTAACATTATTGATGCCAGTGGCAGAATGATCGCCGAGATCTACTCCAGAATTGATTCAATAATTGGTAAAGAGAATCGAATAAACCTATGCCAGGTTTCTCAAAATTCTGGAGGTAGGGTACCAGAGCACAGAAAATTGGGTCGCTTTATTGTTGATGCAATTAACAGCCATCAAGACCTTAAAAAGCGTGTAGAAGAATTGGAACAACAATCACTTCAGCCCGCCTGATCTAACACGATTAATCTATTCGGCCCCTAAACCAGGCAGAACATCCTTTAAATGAGCCAGCCGCAAGGCTGTTTATATGTAATCCATTTAATAAAAAGGATATTTTGCTATGTGTGGAATTGCAGCGGTTATAAACCTCATGGGGTCGCCTGTAAACCCTTCTGACCTAGACCGACTTGTTGACGTTCTAAATCACCGCGGACCTGACGGCAGTGGTAAAAAACTCGTAAATGAACGTCGGATTGGGATAGTACATACTCGCTTAGCTGTTAACGATATAGCTAATGGTCAACAGCCGATGTTTGACCGTGAATCAAACTGCATGATTTCATTTAACGGCGAAATTTATGACTGCGATCGATTAAGAAATGAATTGAGTCGAATTGGCCATAAATTTAAAACCACGTCAGATACCGAAGTTATTCTAGCTCTCTACAAACAATATGGTTATGACATGTTTGATCACATGAATGGAGAGTTTGCATTCATCTTGTGGGACGGCATAAAGAAGGAACTAATCGTTGCTCGGGATCGCTTCGGAATAAAACCTACGTTTTACTATCAGACAAAAAATGAAGTTGTATTCTCATCAGAAGTAAAAGGGCTCTTTTGCTTAGGTCGACTTAAACCGGAACCCTGTCCGGAGTATTTGTTAAGTTCATTTGTTGGGACGTTTATTGACCGGGGCAGCTTTTTTAAGAACGTTAGGTCAGTTAAGCCAGGCCACTTCATGGTGGTTAAAGATAATTTGATTTCCGAACGTTGTTATTGGAAACCAAATTACACAGATAAAACAACTCTGTCATACGCCGACTCTGTTGAGCGGGTAAGGGAATTACTAACTCAATCGATTCACCGTAGGATGGTAAGTGAAAGAGAGGTTGCCGTTAGTTTAAGTGGCGGTTTGGACTCAAGTATTATCGGTGCGGTAGCATCAGAGAGAAATCCTGATGTTAGAAGTTTTTCCATTGGGTTTGATGGAGCGAACTTTTGCGAGTCTCAAATATCAAGTCAGACTGCTAAAGAACTTGGCATAAGCAATCACTTGATGACCTATAAACAGTCAGATATTTGTGATGAATTAATTGAAACTGTATGTGCTACTGAACTTCCAATAGCTACACCTCAACCGATAGGCATGAGAATGTTATCTCGAACAATGCGGGATGCTGGTGTGACTTCAGTGATGACTGGAGAAGGTGCCGATGAAATGTTTGGTGGGTATGCCTTCTTTAAATTAGATATGCTCCGGGAAGGGTTGAGAAAGTCGACCTTATCTCAATCAGAATATAAGACTTTATTGTCTCGATTCATGAGTAAAGAAAAAGATAGCAGTGTAATGCTTTGGTACCCATGTAAGTCGTGGCAAAAGCACCAGGTGCTCGGTGAATACGACAGTCATTTCGCAGTGCGATCGAATGATGCTAGAAACTTAATGAATTTAATGTTTACTGATAGCGTTCGTTCACACCGGTTGCAATCAGATTATAAGCAACTGAATCTATTTAAACGGCTCCAGGATGAAGGCGTGAATGGACTCGATTTTAA
>Ga0181591_10005688_pt1 | contig 10828 bp, 23 predicted proteins | sample 071ome_33_FD_133757 | JGI IMG/M metagenome (GOLD analysis project Ga0181591, IMG submission 133757) | Coastal salt marsh microbial communities from the Groves Creek Marsh, Skidaway Island, Georgia - 071412AT metaG (megahit assembly) | ecosystem: Environmental > Aquatic > Marine > Intertidal...
ACTTGGTCTTGAAGAAAACCGTTGGCAAATTGTATTCTGTGAGATTCTTGATTCAGCAGGTCAACACGAAAAGAACCTACAAAACCCAGAGGGTGAGAAATCAGTAGGAGACTACCCAACAGGTACAGTCCTTGTGTGGAAGGGCGGAAAGAATATTCCTTGTACTGAAGCGGCTGATCACATGAGAATGGGTATCGCAGTAGAGGGTGTTGCCTCACCACTTATCCAAGGTGCTGAACCTGTGCTTGTAACAGGTAAAGTAAACGAGGGAGATTACTTGGTAACATCAAGCAAAGAAGGACACGCAGAAGCGGTATCTCCAGAGTTCATGCGCCAACACGGACTATACGATTGTGTATTAGGTAAGGCACTTGAAAGTGGAGAAGGAGAATCATACTTACTAAAAACTTGGATAAACATTTAATATGGGATTTCGTATCAACAGAGGTAACTTTCAGTTTCTTGATTCAGCAAGAGGGGCTTATGTAAATAAGTTCAAGATTGACGATGCTACAGGTAAGATTGTAGAGATTGACGAAGAAGGAAATCCAACTGCTGCCTACCTAAAAGAAACAGGTAAAGCGGCAGATGCCAACTTGCTTGATGGTATTGATAGCGGATCATTTATGCGGTCAAACGCAAGTGATAATATCTACGGACATACCGAATGGCAAGACAACTACAATGTACGCTTTGGGAATGGTGCTGACTTCCGTATGTGGTTTGATGGCAGCCATATGGTTTTTAGAAACTTTAACCACACAACAGGAAACGTATACTTTCAAGGAGAAAATACATCTGGTGTTAACAATGGATTGCTTTACCTAATAACTGACACGGCAAGAACTTACGTTAAACTATACGAAAACGGTGGTGAAAAATTAAGAACTGTAAGTGATGGAGTCCGTGTATATAACAACCTAAGAATAGATGGTTCTACAAATAATGGTAGACTGTACTCAGATGAATGGGGGGTTAAAGTAGGTACTGATAGTGGATACATTCAGTTTGGCCCTGCAAACAGTTCTTGGGCACACATCTATACTGATCGTGATGCGTTCTACACTAACAAACCTATATACGAAAACAATGCAAGACTTGCTACGCAGTCTTATGTAACAAGCCGTGGTTACATTACTCAGTCGGCTGCTGACACGGCTCAAGCAAACGCTATAGCCGTAGCAAACGATAGGATAGACAATGAAGTGATGGTAGCTGTCGTTGACAACGCTACAAACATTTCGAGAAACGCTACAGACATTGCAACTAAAGCACCAAAAGCCGGATCTCTTGGTACAAACTTTTATGTTAACGCACTATACTATGACGATTGGGTGAGAAATCACTACAATAACAATGGTATTTATTGGAGCGTAACAAACTGGCATCTATATCCTAAAGACAATGATGACTTCTATCTAAGGTCTGGTAACTCTGGCTCTGCTGCAATACAATTTAATACAGGGGGTACTGCAAGAAACTACGTTTACAACAATAGCTCTAACGAAATTGGATTCCTAAACACTTCACGCTCTTGGATATTCCGAGTTTATAACAATGGTAACACATTAGTTTATGGAAGCCTTACGGCTAATGGCGGAGTCTCAACAACTTCAGTATCAACAGATGAAATAGTAGTTGGAGGAAGACCTGTTATTGATGCAGGCGGACAATGGGTTGGTGATCCTACAGGTTTAGTAGGGCCAAAAGGAGATAAAGGAGATACCGGTGCAACAGGTCCAAAAGGTAATACCGGTGCTACTGGTCCTGCTGGGCCGCAAGGGGCTACTGGAGCCACTGGTCCGCAAGGGCCAAAAGGGAATACTGGGGCTACTGGGCCCAAAGGAAATACTGGTGCGACAGGGCCTGCTGGAGCAGACGGAGTTGCACCTGCATTTGTTAATGGAGAGGCTGTTGGTCAAGTAGATTCAATAAACTTTAATTTAGATAGAGGTATTATTGAATTTAACCTTAGTACAGGTGAAACAATTAATGGTGCAATAGCACGATAATTAGTACTATATCAGTATATTTGTATAGTTAACTAATAATTATAATTATGTCTGAAGTTAAAAAACTTTCTGAAGAACAACTAACTGAGTTGAACAACATCATCAAGAATCTAAAGTATCTTGATTCTCAAATCGCAAGTATGCGAGTAGAAGAGTCTCGTGCTGTAGATGCTTACAAGCAGTTGCTTGACCAATTGGAAGCGCAAAAAGAAACTATCCGTAACGAATACGGAGATGTTGAGATTGACCTTTCAACAGGTGAATTAAAAGAATCAAAACAAGAAGAATAGAATGAAAAGGCTGATAAACAATACAGTAAACACTTTGTCTTTTGTAAAAAGCATTAACTATGTCATTAATGACTTTGATGTTATTTTATCGAAAGTAGTTGGTGATGAAGTATTGCAGCTTAACAATCTATCTTCATCAAACGGCCTTGCTGTTTGTAGTGATTTTATCATCTTAAACATTGACTTGTTATCAAACAATTTAGAGGGTGGGGAATATTACCTCACCCTCGTCAATGGAAATACAGAAACGTCTTATCTATGTTTAGTAGAGACGCATGAAAATTCTAACGGTAGTACAACTGTAGATACGGTTTACGGAGACACCGTAAAGTTCTCACCCTATTAAATTGTAGATTATATTAATGGGACTAATAGATAACATAACAGACTTCTTTGCATCTGTAACCAATGTTCAAGCTACAGAATCTACTGTATCTACTAATGAACTAGAAAACTCAATTGTAGACTTAAATGGTCGCTACAAATTGGGGCATACACTACTTGGTGATTACATCAAGTTTGGTGTTAATGATGACTTCCCAGTTATCTTAGAAAAGATGCTAAGACAATCTCCCGTCCATTCGGGCATTCTTACTAAAAAAGCCAAGATGATTGCTGGCAAGGATGTTGAGTTTGACGTGGACTTTTTAAGCACAAAGAAAGCACAACAAGAGCTTCGTGTATTTATGAAGAATTGTGCTGGTGCAAACAAAGGAATGTATGATGTGATCCTACACGCTGCATTTCAATATGAATCAAAAGGTGCTGCTGCATTCTATATCCGCTGGAATAGAGGCAAGACAAAAATCTTAGAGCTAAAGTCTCTAGATGTTAAAGGTGTTCGTGCTGCCGAGCCAAATGAAAAAGGAGACGTTACCCACTATATTGTTCGTAGAACATTTGGATATGGGGCTAACTCTGTACAGCACAACGAACCAAAAAGAATTAAAGCTTTTGACAAGTTTGATAAGACTGGTACAGAAGCTGTACTCTACATACCCAACCCTTATAGTGGCAATCCATACTATGGTGTTCCTAACTATATTTCTGCGTTTCACTATATAGAGTCTGACTTTGCCTTTGGTAAGCACATTAAAAACTCTGCTGAGAATGGATTCTCGCCAAAGGTTCTTGCTACATTCATTGGTCGGAATATGTCTAATGAACAAAAAGCAGCTGAATACAAAAATTTTAAGCAATCTTTTATTGGCCCTGAAGCGGATAACTTCGTAGTATCTTGGGTTAAAAAAGAAGAGGATGCCCCTAAGTTTACTCCACTAGATATTGCAAATCTAGACAAAACTGTAGACGTCCTCTCACGCCTAAACGATGCTAAAATTCTTACTGCTCACAACATTACTAGTCCTACTTTATTTGGTGTTATGGTTTCGGGTAAGCTTGGCGGAACCGGGAATGAGCTTGTTACCGCATACCAAATTTTTAGAGCTACTGAAACGCTACCTAACAGGGAAATTATAGTAGGTGGTATTAATAGAATTTTATCTAGTGTCAAATATGACCAGATGAACTTAAAAATTGTTGAAGAAGAAATTAACCTTGAAAGCATTAAAGGTGCTAATACAGAAGATATAACAAATGGTTAAGGTAATTTTTATAGATGACAACTACTTGTACCAAAACTTTCCTCTTCCTAAGAGGTTGGATCGTGCTGCTCTGTTGTCTTTGATTCAACTAGAACAATACACATCTATTCAAGACTTGCTGGGTACTTGTTTATACGAGCATATTGAGGACGGTGTAGACCAACAAACACTAACTGCTGACGAGATTAGTTTGTTTAAATTAATTAAGTATACGCTTGCAATGTACTCTGCAAAAGCAGCAATTACCTTGCTAAGAACTCAAGCAGCTAATACAAAGAGCGAAGAAAAGATTCGTGATCAATATGTTATTGATGCACTTTCTACACAAATTGACAGCAAGGTTGGTTACATCAATCAACGAATTGCTGATTTCGTAAAAAACACAGCCGCTATTAAGGCTATTGCTACAGCTGATGGATGTACTGGTGATTTGTTTAATGACCTTGAGGTTTACAACAGTTCAGTATATTACCCATCTACTGGTTTAATTGATGATAATTGTGAAGACTTATGATGTTGACTAAAAACCTTTCGCTTGCAGAAGTAACTAAATCTGCAACTGCTGTTAAGTTTGGACTAAAGAATGAGCCAAACGAAAAGCAATTAGCAAGCCTTATTGCTGTAGGAGAAAATATATTTCAACCAACAAGAGAATACTTTGGTGTTCCCATTATGGTAACTAGTGGGTTTCGTGGACAAGCTCTCAATGATATCATTCACGGAAGTGCTAATTCACAACATTGCAAGGGTCAAGCATTAGACCTTGATGCAGATTACTTTGGCAAGATTACTAATGCAGAAATCTTTCACTATATCAAAGACCACTTAAATTACGATCAGCTTATTTGGGAGTTTGGTACTGACGAGGAACCAGCATGGGTTCACGTTAGCTTTGTTTCTGAAGAGGAAAATCGTAATCAAACGTTAAAGGCATTTAAAGGCCATAATAACATTACGAAATACAGACCTTTTTAAGAACATAGGAAATGCAGAATAAAGAACTAATTAATATATCTCAAGCTACAAAGGGTAAATACGGTGTATATTCCCTTGAATTTCACGAGACTCAAAACTACACACACGTTAAACGTGTCAATAGCGATGGGTCTGAAACTCTATTCTCTGTTGGAGGCGGAGGCGGTGGAACAACTTATACTGCTGGTACAGGTATAGATATCACAAACGGAGTAATTTCTTCTACTGCTGTAGATACAAATACACAATATGGTATAACATTAAGCAGCCATTTATCTGGTGCTAATCTTCAATTACTTGGAACAGATAGCACGGTTGATGTTGTTACTATTCTTCCTGGGAATGGTATTTCTATGTCTCTTGCACCTGATGAAATAACTATTTCTTCTACTGTTACAGATACAAACGATTTTGTTTCTTCAGTTTCTCTAAATGGAACTGACCTTGAGTTCAATGGTACTGGCGGTGCATTTAGCGGTATTGTATCTCTTGCTTCATTAGGAGGCGGTAGTGGTACTGAAAGCAATATTGTACCTTACGTTGGTGGTACAATTAATACAGATACTGTAGGTCTATATGGTCTAAGAGAATCTGCCGAAAAGATTGAATTGGTAAGAACAGTAGCAAGTGACACTACTTTTGTTTTGCAAGCAGGATCAAGCATTCTCGGAACAAACAACTTTGGTATTCTTGTGGTATATGTAACTATCAACTGTTCTGGAATTGGTGGCATTAACCTTCAATATAAGGATTTGCTAAACACTAATGTACCAATTCACGGAAGCAATCACTTAACATCTGGGAATTTTGCACTTACCTTTTCTTACTTCGGTACTACGGGATTGCAACTACTCGCATTTACTGAATTATAATGAACCATACTGATTTGAAAGTTTTGTTGCTAAATGCGACCACGCTAGGCATAAGCATGGCGCAAGTAGAGATCGCCCTAAAGGTTATGCTGTTAATTGTATCTATAGGGTATACGTTGCAGAGATGGTACTTTATGAATAAGAATAAAGGAGAATAAAAAAAGGGAGCATTAGCTCCCTTTATTTTTACAGGTACTTAAACAAGTACATTCTACTGGTGCAAATTCGCACCACACTATTTTATCTTGGTTCTTTTGTCCACGGATCGTACTGCGAAGTAACCTCCGATTACTGTTACGCTTACCATTTCCCATAGCCCTATCCATCTTTGGTTAATACTCATTAATCCTAGTCCATCAAAAAAGGTAACTAGTATTAAAAAAGATACAACTACAACAAGGGTAAGTGGTCTTACGTTTTTAGAAAGCCAAGAGTCAGAAGACATATCAGATTTCCAACGAGCAGATATCTCGTTTTCTATGCTCTTTCTTACTTTTTCTTTTTCTTCTGGTGTTGCAACAAACTTGTCAACTACGTTAGCTACCGCATTGACAGTTTCCGTTACACCAGCATTCATTAATTTTTTCAATGGGTTTTTCATTATCCACTACAGCTTTCACATTCTGGATTATCAATGGAGCATTGAGCGTTATCGTTCTTTTCTGAGTTCTCCAACTGGTCGATAAAATCTTGGAAGTCATTTTCAAATCCGAAGTCTGTGTCGTTCATAATCATTTAGTTTTTTTGGCTTCTGCATTCCACGCACTATAACAAACTTTTAATCTCTGCGAAGCATCGGGGTACTCCATTTGAAGGTTGTCATCTTGCATACATCTTGATAAAAATTGTTGTCTATTCTCCTGTGGTTTTGGAGTTGGAATCGGCATCTTCCTCTGGTTTTTTAGAATTAATAAATACAGGCTCGTCCCAATAAAGGAACAGCCACTCACTTTTATAATTTACATTTTTCATTGCACCAGTTTTCTGTATGTAAGCTCTGCAATCAATGCCGTATAGATCGCAAATAAGACGTTCATTTCTAGCGAATAATAGATTATACCACTTACCCAAAAAGATAAGCAGAGAACGCAGTTAAATGGCTTAAAAGGTGCAATACGTTCTATGAACCAACCATAGGGTTCAAATACAAAAAGGTAAGAGAATAGAAATCCTAAACCACTTACCAAAAACCAGTCATTATATATCTGTATCATAATTTTCTACTTGTGAAATCATCTTTAACGTAACGAATAAGTTTCCTTTTTGCTTCTCCGTTCTCTATTATTATCATATGTCCTTTTATTTTCTGTCCATAAATATCTCTCCACTTTAAAGATATGATCTTATTAGTCATAGTGGAATATATTATAGATATAATTAAATTCGCTGCTGATTTATCTGGCTTGTAATAGTGCAAAAACTTTTCACATACACGCATAACAGCCTCGTCAACTAGAGATTGCTGTAGCTCTCTGTTGCCGTTTGTTACAAAAGCGAATCCTGAAATTTCTTTTGCTCTAGCAAGAATAAACTTGCCAAGCTCTTGGGTAATACTACCTTGTTCTTTTGATTTCCTGGCTTCTTCCTCAATAATCTTTTTGTCGTACTTCGTTTTCAACATGGTCAACGATTCTTACGATATCAAACAGATAGTCTGAAAGTTCTTCGGACTTAATGTTGAGTTCATAACCCAAACGAACAAGTGTGACTTTTTCATCATTGAGTATTAATTCTCTAATGTGTTCATATAAAGATATAAGGAAGTCTGCTTCAGTTGAAGTGATTTCGTCATATGTTTCATCAAGTGGCATACGGTCTTATTGATATTGCCTTCTCTGGATCGATCTCAGCAATCTTATCAATAAGTTCGTTCTCCTTCTTGTAAGCCAACTGTATCTCTTCTAGAGTAGAGTCTGTTCCTAAATTTGTAAACAGATTTGCCATCTCCCTTAATAGATTGTCAATCTGCTCTCTTTTTAATTTACAAGTGTGGTAGTTACTATTCTTCATATACTAAGTTTTTACAATATACTTTACATATATAGGTGTTCTTTTCAAGAGTTCCATCGTATCTTATCGAAACGCTCTTGTAATATTTAGGATTATCATCCGGAATAACACCTTCAGAAACAAGGGTATCAGCAAGAAACTTTGAAACAAGAATACCATTGTCAATATCAAGGCGGCTATTATACGAAATGGTAATGTAGATTTCTTCGCAAGTGAATCTATCATATTCTGATAACGCTTCTTGGCAAGCTTTCTTATATTCATCCTTATATTTTTTTCTAATAGCCCAATGACCACCAGAGTAAATTTTATTTAGACTCGGTGGTTTGGGTAGGTTAAGTTCTATTTTTGTGTAGGTGTTATCCATCTGCATAGATTTTTAGGCACACGATAGAAAGCATCAAGTCCTTGTCTGTGTCCTGTATTTATCCTACGAACTTCTCTAAATTCCTCCTTAAAGATTTCAGAAGAGTGAGCAACACATAGTGCTTGTGTTTCCGCACAGACTAGCGCATAATAAAAACCCTTGCCCTCCCACTTTTTCTTTCTACCTAAGAAAGATACCGTGTCGAAAGGAAAGGATTCCTCGTCAGTCCAAGGGTAGTTACCCTTTACCTCAGCTTCTATAAAAGTGGATCGACCTTGATGATCTATAACCTCGATGTCTACACCATAGTCTTCTTCCTCTATAATGTCTGCTACCCAGTCTTGGGTTTTCAGCCAAGCGATAACAATCGCTTTGCCATACGCATCATTCGTATCGTAAGATTCTTGGACAAATTTCCTGGCGGCATACTTACTCATGGTTCTCTGTTTATTGCAATCTTCAGTAGGATTAGATATCCTATCAAATCTTGCACGGTGTCTTCGGTTTCATCCGTAATACCCTTGCTCTTTATACGCATAAGCTTGTCATCAATCCTAGCGCATAAACTATCAACTGCGTTTCCCTTCGAGAAGATACCTACGGGGTTAAGGGCTGAGTCCCCGTAGGCAGCATTCTTCTCTAAGAGTAAGTTAGTAACTTCCGCAGATACTTCAATAATTAAATCTCTTGTATCCATAGTACTAAGTTAGTCATTATTATCTAATAAGTCGACTTCCAATTTGTAGACTTTACTAACATAATTTCCTTGTATAACTATCCTTCCAGAAGAAGGGTTCAAGAATATGTAATTCTCAGAACATCCAGTGTAATCAGAGACATCAAACTTGTATACATTTCCGTTGATTAAAATCATTATATCATTGTTCTCTGTTTCAAGAACTTCCACCTGCTTTGCAGATGGGACGTTGAATTTAAGGTATGCTCTTACAAGTTCTGCGAATGCTCTCTTACGATCACGAATCAGACTGTGGATAGGCGTATTGTTTTTCTCCGCTTTTGTTGTACTCATAGTATCTGTTCTTTAATTTGTCATAATACAAAGTAACCTTTCCCAACTTACCAACAATTTTTGGCTTCGCTTTTACCACCGTAATCTCTACTTGGTTAGGCTCATAAGGCACGCCATTAGAATCTTCGAGTCCGAATGGGCAACGCCATACGTTGATTACCATCATCCCCTTTCTGGACCATTGCATCCCCCCGGCAATGTCATTCATCGTGGGCTTGTCTACATATGGTACACCGTTCTTGTACTTGGCTTGTTGGTGTTTAGTGTGTACGGTAACGATAGTGTGGTAGTCCTTATCGCTTGAGTGCTTACGGATGCGAGTGAGTATCTGCCCAATGGCTATATCATCACGCACCCCACTACTTACATCTGTCTTAATTTCCGTGAACGGATCGACAAAGCAACCGTCTATCTTTATGAAATGTGTCTGCTCTATTTCCTCTACAGCAGTATAGTACCCTTCAATGGAAAGGTCTTGCAGACCACTATCAATAATATAGAAATGTTTATTAATAAATTCAAAAGCCTTCTCTGTCTCTTCATCTGTCGCAGTCATTGTATCATTAATGAGGAACGGCTTACGCAAATACACCCACATTAATTCTGCAAATACTTCCGTAGGCGATCCTGTCTCTGGCGAATATACTGCCCACTTCCACCCACTATATTGTGCGAGGTTCATCATCAGTTCAAATCCAAACTGACTCTTCCCTTGGTGCGCCCCAGCATATATGTATGTGGTGCTACCTTTTTTCATAGAGTACTTATCGAACAAGGAATCAAATCCTGTCCAAGCCCCTTTCTTAATACCTTCGTTTCTCAGAGAATTTAAATTGCCCTTTAATTCTTCTGCGGTATATACAAACTTACTCATGCTCATTCTCCAAACTCTTTTACATATTCTGATTCTTTGTGCTGAAAACTCCTACTAATTTCTTTTCTATAAAACTCTTCGCTTATATAGAAGTCGTAAACCTTTTTCCCTGTGAGTCCATTGTACGCCATTATCTTGGCGATCATCTCTGGGCTACGGTTAACGTGGTCGATAGACTTTGCTCTGGTTACAAACTGAAACGGATGTGATGCATCTCCCTTGTGCATATTAGAATATCCGTTCCCCTTCTTTACTTTCCAAGAAAGCCTTACCCCAATGTCATAAATCATTTGGCCTTCATCATTCGATAGTGGTGCGCTATTCGGATTGATGTCGAAGTGATCATCTAATGGCCCTTTTTCTTCTTTCATTATTGCTCGGTGTTATATATACTGTATAGATGTTCGTTCTTTCCGTACAAACCCTTAGTGGTTTTTTCCGTCTTAAACAACTTGCCTTCTTTAGTTAGGTTTGTTATTGCTCTTCGGATGCTGGTGATGGGTGTAACTCCTTTTGAATCGTATATCTTCCAAGCATCAGATGCACTCAGTTCTTTTTTAGTTAGGTATATCTCCATAACTAATTCTTCTTGTGTAGATGCCTTTTCGTTACTGGCGGCCAGGCTTGTGCCAGTTTCTTTGTTTGTGTTATAATAACTGTTCTTCATCTCTCTTTGGTGTTAAAGGTTTGTCCATTTATATCCAAAACACAATCTCATCATAGTACGATGAAACCAATTTGGCTTATAAATTAAATTAAATTGAACATAATAGTCTTTTCCTAATCTATAACCA
>Ga0181591_10005690_pt1 | contig 10827 bp, 4 predicted proteins | sample 071ome_33_FD_133757 | JGI IMG/M metagenome (GOLD analysis project Ga0181591, IMG submission 133757) | Coastal salt marsh microbial communities from the Groves Creek Marsh, Skidaway Island, Georgia - 071412AT metaG (megahit assembly) | ecosystem: Environmental > Aquatic > Marine > Intertidal zone...
TCGCCTCTGCGCTCTCGTCCAAGCTCGCGTTCTCCGCCGTCGTCGCCTCCAAGGCGACCAAGGCGACGAGATCGACGGCCGTCGTCACCAAGGTAAATAAATAAATCATCATCGACGCGACGCGTATTTCCGCCGACGCGCGTTTCCGCCGACGCGCGATCGATCGATCGATGATGAATGATCAATCGGATATCTCTGCTCGACGCGGCGGCGGATCGTACATCCGATCCGTCCGATATCCGACGCGCGCGCGATGTCCGGCGCGCGACGTTCGTCGGACGCGATGACGCGCATATTTTTCTTCTCTTCGCGTCTCCCGCGCGCTCCCGGTGGCGCATCTCGCGAACGACCGAAACGCGCGTCGGACCCGTCGCGGTCGACGCGTCCGTCGAAACGCGTCGGTTCGTTCGCGAGATAGATACGCTTTGTCGACGTCATTGATGGATGGATATTTTCAAGTAACCGTCTCGATACGTCGATCGGGACCGACGCGCGTCGTGAAACGCGTTAAAAAACGAGCGAGCGATGAACGAGTGGACTGACGGAACGCGGGACGGGTGACGACGCGAACTTCCGACGACAGGCGGGTAAGACGATCGATACGAGCAACCGCCGCGACGCGATGAAGAAGAAGCAAGAAGCGGAAAAGGCCAAGGCGGCCGCGGCCAAGGCGAAGGCGGACGCGCTCAAGAAGAAGAACGCCGAAGCGGCCAAGGCGGCGGCGGCGAAGAAGGCTGAAATGGCGAAGAAGGCTGAAGCCAAGCGCCGTGAAATGGCCAAGAAGACTGCGGCGTTGAACAAGACTGTCGGCGGTACGAGCCGATTCGCGAAATCCAAGACGCCGGCGCCGAAGATGAAGGATCCGTTGGCGGGTAAGGAGTACAAGGGCCTCTTCGGTGGTCTCTTCGGTAAGAAGAAGTAATTTCGCGCGATTTTGTTAATTTCCATCCGTTCCACCCATTGCATAATTCCATCCGTAAGAAAAGAAGCTTTCTCTGTCGCGTCGTAAAAGCGCGCGCGTCGTCGTAGTCGTCGTCGTCAACTCTTCCTTCCTCATGTCTCGTTCTGCTATCTCTTGTTGTTTGTTATGTTACAATTTCGAAAAGTCTATGAATGAATGCGTTTTTGGTCCTCGGTACGCGGTCCGGTCAATCAACGCTGGATGAAAGCGACGAGACGCTTCACGAGCGCCTCTGGAGCCTCCAAGTGTACGGCGTGACCGCAATTCGGTACGACGTCGACGCAGTCGCCTCGGTCGTCTCCCATGGCTTGGCGCATCTTTGTCGACAACGCTTTAAACTTGACGTCTCTCTCGCCCACGATGAGCAGTGTGTTACCCCGAAGTTTGTCCATGGCTCCCCAGACAGTGTCGGGTTGTCTTCCCGGCGACGCCGCGGAGAGACACTCGGCCAAGGCATCGACCGAGCCGACGGTGGACGCTCGGCGAGCAGCCAAGCCATCGACGCCGCCAAAGCGAGGATGCGCCGCGAGCGAGGCAAACAATCCTTGGCGATACCACGCCGACGAAAAAGCGGCGACATCGCCCTTTCGCAAGGCTTCCGCCATCTCATCGTCTCGCCGCGCGCGCGCCGCGCGCGTTTCTTCATCTCTAAGTCCCGGAGAGCCACCGATGGAGACGATGGACTTTGGATTGAGCGCGTCGGCGCTCGTTCCAAGCATGAGCGCGATTCTGGCACCCATGCTGTAAGCAACCACGTGTGTCGTCTCAGACGCGCACCCAAGAGTTGAAAGCGCATCGTTCACGAGCTCACACATCGCCTCCATGCTGAGGCATTCAGCCAACGGTGAGCCTTGGTTGGGTGAGCACGTCGTCGATCCGTGCGCTGGCAAGTCGATGGCGATGACTCGAGCATCCGTCGACGCGCACAAACCGTGCGCCACGGAGTTCCAATCCGCGCTCGACCCCATGAAGCCATGAAGTAGAACGATCGTTTCGTCACTACCATTCTTCGGTTGACTGGCGACGTACTTGACGTCGTAACAACCTCGGCTCGTTTCAACAACCATGTTTGACGGCGCGCCCCACGACTTGTTCAAGACGTTCAACGGCGTCACGCACTCGGTGTACGACAATGAATCCATGCTCGCTCCTCCATCGACTTGCATACCACACGCACCGTTCGGTAACGTCACCAAGGGGGCGAGCTGAGGAGAGATTACGCACGCAGAATCCTTGAACCACGACGCCGTACCGAGTCCGTGCGCCGCCGCGCCAATTCGACACGAGGGATCGTCGAGAGCCAAAATCAGCGGTTGAACCTCTGGAGCGTTCGGGCGTTCGGTATCATCGTTCTTCACCGCGTTATCCTTCGCGGCTTGGATCTCTTGCTCCAGTGTGTTGTCGAGAGCGGCTGCCAGATGCGCGTTCACCTTGAGCCCGACGCCGCTCTCAAACGCGCTCGAGATGATCGGCCGGACGCCTCGTGACATTGCGACTCGCGCGAGCGAGATTGTCGCTTCGAGTCCACCGACTACTGACGGTTTGAGCACCATGGCGGCGACTCCCGTCGATTGATCGGCAACCCGCGCCACGGCTTCGTTCGCTTCGGCGAGTGAAGATGAGTCACGCAGTATGTCGTCAATGGTTTCATCCAACGCCACCGGAACGCCAGTGGTGAAGTGGAACGCCGCCGCTTCGTGAGCCGCTCGAGTTGGCTCTTCGACGTACTGCAAATCGACACCGAGGTTTTGAATCGCTGCTCCAAAGTCAAGAGCTTCGGTGAAGTCCCATCGTCTGTTTGCATCCGCGCGAAGGACAACGTCTGGACCCACAGCTGATCGAATCGCGGCGAGTCGCTCCGCGTCTTTACGCGCGCCGTCGCTACCGACGCCCCGGGCAACCTTCACCTTGAGGCATCGGTAGCCGAGTTCTACAAGATCTCGCGCTTCAGAACACGCCGCATCGATATCTTGCGAATCGATGAGTCCGTTCACGAGCACGCCTTTGACGGCGTCTTCGCCGCTCATCACCTTGGTGAGAGGCAACTCTGCGCCGATCGCCACAGCGGACGCCACGGCGGATTCCAGAGCGAAGCGAACCGTCGGGAGCAATTCATCTGGGCTCACACCGACTGTGTCTGTGAGCCACGCACCGAATGCGCCGTTGAGCAATGCGACATTCGTGGGAACGCTCAATCCACTGAGAAGCGTGGCGACGGTTGAAATCTGCGCGCCGCACTGCGCGAGAGATTCACGATGCAGGCCCGGCAAGGGGGCCGCTTCACCGTAGCCAATCGCACCATTCTCGAGTTCGACTTTTAAAATCCAGCCATCGCGCGTGGCAGACGCGTTATCCATCGTTGTGACCGGTTTAGCGAGCGGTATGGAAAAGGATGCCACTTCGATGTCCTTAATCCTCTCGTGCGTCGCCACCCTCGACAAGTCGAGCGCCCTCTGCGCAATGTTGGAGCATCGACGCTGCACAATTCTATGCTGTACCAAGTTTCTGGCGCGAGACGTCGTCACCTCGATGACGTTGTGCCTATCTTCGTTCCAAGCCTTGCGCAGAGCTTGATTGAGTTCACTCATGGACACCGGATGCGAGTACGACACGCGATGCGCTTCGCACAGGCCGCGACGAGAAACATCCGGTGGCGTCGCGAAGAGCCGGTTGAACGCCGCATCGTCGACTTGACCAGCGACGGGTAAGAAACTAAAAATTCCACCGCCACCGTTGTTGACGACAACCACAGTCACTGGCGGTTGACCGGGACGTTCTCTCAAGAATAACAATCCGTTTGCATCGTGTTGGAACGAAACGTCGCCGATGATGAGAGTCACCGGATGACCAAGGCCCGCAGCGTAGCCGGCAGCGCTAGAGATGACGCCATCGATACCACTCGCGCCTCTGTTCGCCGTGACGGGCACGCCGTGAGAGGTCGCACTCGAGTGCACGAGCGTATGCTCGTTTCCATTCATAAAATGCTTGAGTCCTGCGAACGCATCCACGTCTCGAATGGGCATCGAGTTGCCGAGGAAGAGCCCCATGGAATCTGGCAAACCTTCACTCACGGCAACGGCAACCGCCATTTCAGACACGCCCTCATTCGTGGTGATGTCGTTCAACGCCATGGCTGCCTCTCGGGCAACCGCGGCGCCGACGCACACCGCCCTCTCGGCGAAAGCAACGCAAGACGCCTTGTCGTCGCTGAGCGCGTACGCGGTCGAATGGCCGAGTGATTGATCCACAATGTTCGATGCGTGACCGATGGATGACTCAACTCTGACAGACACGCAGTGCGCGGGATCTAAGCGGTTCGGCGTTGGGTCCACGACGATCCATTCTGCACCGTGTTCGATGGCGCTCGCCTCCAAGAATTGACACAGTCTCTTTGACGTCAACCTCGAGCCAACTTGTAAAATGACATCAGGTCGAATCGCCTCGTGAGCGCTAGGTTCAACGAGAACGTAATCAACCATGGGGATCGTACGGACGTTCGCATCGAGTCCAGCGCCGACGCGCATTCCACTCGTCGCATCCGCCGCGACGGCCCAACCCAAAGTCTTTGCAATGGCAGTCGCCGCCATCGAGTCCGCCGCAGAGGTACCGCCGCCGACGACGAGCACGCCGCGCTTGGCTGACGAAATGCGCTCCAACGCCGACTGCCAAGTGCCTGCGTCGTGCAAGGTACCTGAGGAAGAACCGCCGATGGTAAATTGGGACGAAGACGACTCCCAATTTTCCAAGCCTTTGAGAGCCTTGGCCGAGTCCCAATCTATGCGTTGCGGGCCGAGCGGTTCGCGAAACGCGCAGTTGAGATGGACTGGTCCTGGATTGGTTCCTCGCAAGTATCGCAACGCAGTGGCAGCCGTTGTCGCGCACGCTCGCGCCGGAGCACCGTCTCCTGGAGGCGCCATGTCGGCACAGTATCGCGCGTACGATCCAAAAATCTTCACTTGATCAATCGTTTGGTTGGCGCCCGTGTCGCGAAGCTCGTACGGACGATCAGCCGTGAGCAAGAGCAACGGAGTTGAACTTTCAGAGGCTTCCACGGCTGCCGGCAAGAGGTTGGCAACCGCAGTTCCACTGCTACAAATGACCGCGGCGGGTTTGGACGCGCCCTTTGCGTAACCAAGCGCGTAAAATCCGAGTGAACGCTCATCGATACACACCACGACGTTGGCCCCTACGTGCTTCTCCGCAGCGAGCGCGAGCGGAGTCGATCGACTTCCAGGCGCGATGCAGAAAGTCGTGACTCCTCCTCGCACGAGCTCACCGATGAGAATAGTGGCCCACGCGGCGTTTGGATTCGGCAGGCTGGCGAGCGTGGGCGTAGGCGCGAGCAAAGATTCAAGAGGCTTCGTCTTGAGGTTGAGCTCGTGCCACTCAGACTGTGCGTTTGCGGAACCCACGACGCCGACGCCGGCGTAGAGGGAAATCTCATCCTCACTCGGATGCACGAGTGCGGAGCGAATGGCTACGGAAAACTCTGCGCCTTCCGAACTAATCCACCCCAACGGTCCCGAATACAAGCCTCTGTCGAATGATTCCACTGCGCGTAGCGTTTGCAAAGCCGATTGACGCGGATATCCACACACAGCAGGCGTTGGATGCAACGCGCCGACTAAATCTGCCTCGCTTTTTCCGCTCGCCAGAGGCGCTGAGAGGCGGGCGTACAAGTGCTGCACAGCGACATTCCGAAGAATACCCTTTTCGAGTTCCACTTCGACGCCGTCGCTCCCACCATCTGCGACTTCGGCGAGTGCGCGTCGAACTTCTTCACGCACAATTGCAAATTCTTCGTGTTCCTTTGGCGACAAGAGCATGTCGTAGGCCAAGGCGGCGTCTTCACCTTCGTCGGCACCTCGCGCGCGAGTGCCCGCGACAGCCTCGCTCACGGCTCTACCGCCGTGGCTGAGGAACAACCGCTCTGGAGTCGAGCCTAAGAACGTCTCACCGTTTGGATGTCGCAAAACAAACTGATACGCATCCGGATCGCGCGATTGAAGACGCGAAACGAGCATGAAGGAGTCCACGGGCGCGTTCAGCTTCAGCTTGCTTCTCCGAGCCAGGACAACTTTGCGCAAAGGCTCCGCCATCATTTCACCTCCGAGCAACATCGAGTCAACTAAGCTATCGATAGACGCGTCGTCACCTATCGCCTCTTGATCCATCGCCATGGTCATGGCTTCAAACTGATCGAGCACCGCGCTCGGAGCTTCAACGCCAGCAGAACGGCCGAGAGACTCGAGCGCCGCGCGAACATCAGGAGAATCAGACTCATCGAAACTATTTCCGAGATCCATCCAGCTCTCAGCTCGACGATCGCCTTGTACCGCTAATCGAGACGCCCTAATGTGCTTGATCACCGACGACACATCCTTTGACCATCCCTCTTGATCCGGGACGAGCGCTCGATCGATCACGTGTGCAGCACCCGGGGGCAGACTCGTGCGCCCCGTGGAACGTTTCTCGACGCCCATCGCCCGTGCGAGAGTCTCACACGCGTCATCGAGCGCCTGGACGAAGGATGTCGCAGACGGACCGCAGTTTTCCTCGCCGTGCGCGTCCCACGCTACGCTCACCGTCAACGTAGCACATTTCACGCCCTCGACGACTTCGAGCGTCGGCAAAAAGAAATAGTGCGTTCCGAAGGATGACCACTCGCTCTCTGGCGCTCGCCCTGGATCGAACCTTCCGGCGCCGTACACCCGCGATCCCCCGTGCGTCGAAGACGAATCGCTGAGGAAACTACGCATCGAAGCGATGCGATGTTGAAAAGACGCCTCGTCCTCCGCCCCAGCATCCGTCCACGTCGCAGAAGCGCCGAGACCAGCTCTCGCACCTCTCGTCGCGTCGAAATCCATACCATCGCTCGTCGTTCTCGCGCTCAAACCGTCCTTATCCCCATTCTTCTGTCCGCTCGATCCCTTTCTCGCGTTGGCGTTCGTTCCGCTCGCCGACTTGGCCCTCGGCGACCAATAAAACGCCGGCGCTCCATTCTTCACCCTCCCACTCGCCTGCGCGATCCACTCCAACGCTCGCACGTCTCGCGGGACGTCCACGACAAACCGCACGCACCCACTATCAAAGCTCGACGCCGGGTACCGCTCCGCGTTTCGTCGAGTCTCTCTCGCGCGTTCCGAGAGACGCCTCCACGCCTCCTCAGCGTTCGTGCACGCCCCGAGATCGATCGTTTCCCGCACCCCGACGGCTTCCGTCATCCTCTTCGTCGTCGTCGTCGATGCGTTCGCCTGCGTTTCCCCACGCGCGCGCTCTACCGACGCCGGCGTTGCCGTGTCATCATCGGTGGCGCTATCCGGACGACGCATCGCACCGCGTCGCTGCGACGTGCGCGCGCACCCACGCCGGCGCGCGAACCTCGACGACGTCGCGCGCGGGGTTGACGTCGACGTCGACGTCGACGACGTCTTCGTCGTCGTCGCCATCGCGCGCATGTCGTTCGCGAGAGACGGTGAATGGAGCGAAAGGGTTCGTTCATCTTAATCGGTGATTGAGGTTTGCGCCTCAATCGAGGTGCTAAAACAGAAGAAACAAACGCGCGCGTCCTGACGTTGATTGATTTACTCGCGATTCGACGAGCGCCGATGGGTCGAATGAAAGACGGAATCGGAACGGTGGTTGCGTTTTGTTTCGTCTGTTTCGTCTGTGCGTCAAATCTTCTACTACATACGGTACATGAATTAAAGAATTGATGAAGAAGCCGCTCGGGTTCGATTTCGTTTGGCTCACCATTTGCGGCCTCGACCGCTGAAACGACCGCCGCCGCGTCCTCGGCCTCCGCGACCGCCTCGGCCTCCGCGGCCGCCCGAGTAGCCGCGACCACCGCCGCCGCCCTTACGCTGCATCGCTTGGAGGGCGAGCGGGACGGTTTGGCCGGCGCCCTGAAGGATTTCGATGAGTTCGTTGGCGGCGCCTCGATTGTCCTTTGTGAAAAAGGTAAACGCCTTGCCCTCCTTGCCGGCGCGACCGGTGCGGCCGATGCGGTGGACGTAATCCTCGACTTGAAGCGGGAAATCGTACACCATGACGGCGGCGACGCCCGGGATGTCGAGACCGCGAGCCGCGACGTCGGTGGCGACCAAAATGTTGCCTCTGCCGCGACGGAAATTGTCGAGCACCATTTCGCGTTCGTGTTGATCCTTGTCTCCGTGGATCGCTCCCGCGGAGTGGAACCCGGACTGCTTGAGACGGCGGTCGAGGAAATCACATCTACGCTTCGTGCCGGCGAACATGATGCAGGTGTCCGTCTTACCGAGTTCCTTTTTCAGGATGGCGACGCACCGATCAAACTTTTCCTCCTCTTCGAGCACCTCGACAGTCTGCGTGATGGATTTGTTCGCCGTGAGCTTGTCGCCACCGCTGCCAATCTGAATGTGCACCGGCTTGGTGGTGAAGCTGTCGGCAATCTTTTGCACCGCCTTGGGCCACGTGGCGGTGAACATGACCGTCTGTCTCGCCGACGGGCAGAGCTTGAAAATCTTTTTAATTTGAGGCTCAAATCCCATGTCCAACATGCGATCCGCCTCGTCGAGCACGACGTACGCAGCCTTGCTCGCGCTCACTGGCGCCGTGAACCCCGGCGGAGGATCCAAAAAGTCGTTTAACCGACCGGGAGTGGCGACGACGACGTCAGCTCCCGAGCGAAGCGCGCGAAGCTGGTCGCCCTTGGCGGCGCCGCCGTAAAGCACGCACGAGCGAGCGCTGGCGGCGGGGCAAAACTTTTCGCACTCATCATGAATCTGAATCGCGAGCTCTCTCGTCGGCGCCAAGACGATAACGGTCGGCGTCACGGCGCCCGGACGCCATCGTCCATCGACGAGTTGCATCTCTGGCGCCTTTTGTGATCCCGCGCCGTGAATTTTCGCCAGCGCCGGCAACAAAAAGCCGCACGTCTTTCCAGATCCCGTCTTGGCGATCGCCACGACATCCTTACCCTTGAGAAGAATCGGCCACGCCTCAGCCTGAATCGGCGTCGGCGACGCGTATCCCTGCGCCTTGAGCGCCGTTCTCAGCGGTTTCGGAAACGACGCGTCCTCGAATTCCATAAACGGTTCCAAATCCTTCACCTTGTCGCACGCATTCTTAATCGAAATCGAGTGCTCCTTTCTGAAATCCTCCACCGACGGTACCTTTCGCACCGCACCCCCTCCACCTTTTTTCGGCGTTTCCGGGGCATCGATCGAATCGCTCGCGCTCCCACCGCCGCTCTTCTTTTCCTTGTCCTTTTTCTCTCGCTTGGCTTCCTTTCTCGCCTTCTTCTCAGCCTTTCTCGCCGCCTTTCGTTCCGCCTCGCTCCCCGGTTCGGCGTCCGACGACGCCTTGCGCTTCCGATCCTCCTTCGTCGTTCCCATTCTCCCAATCAAAACTCACGCACGCACGCACGCACGAATCAATAAATGAATGAATGAATTGAATGAATGAATGAATGCAGCCGCCACCCAGCCGCCACAAGTTCGTTCGATTCGATTCACCCGCTCGTCGTTCCCGCTCTCTTCCGCGCACGAAATAAAACCAACCCTACCGCGTCGTCGTCGTCGTTCTCCTTCCTCTTCGCGCGCGCGAAACAAAACTGTCCGACCGACGGTGCGCGTCGTCGTCTCCCGCGCGCGCGAATCCGTTCCGTCGCGGCGCCCCACACCCGCGTGCGCGCGACCTCGGCTCGGTTTGGATCCAAAAGTCGCAGTACCCGAACTGTTTACACGGACAGACACACACACACACACGTCGCGGTTCATGACTCGTCAACGCGGATCAACATCGACGACATCGACGACCCGGGCCGGTCGACGCGCCGAAGACGTCAGAGCGACGACGACGACGCGTGCGCGCGTCTTAACGAACAATCCGAACCGACGACGATGTCGACCGCGCGCGTACCGCTGAACGACGGGGAAAACCTCGCCGTGGGCGCGTTCGGGGGAATCGTGGAGACGGTGGTGCAGAGTGCGTATCGCGTATCGCGAGTTCGAGTTCGACGACGACGACGGATGAATGAATGGATGGATGGATGGATGACGGATAAAGATGGAATGAGGCTCCCATTTACTAACGGACGGACGACGACGCGATGCGAACGTCCGGAACGCGGACGCGGAGATCGATCGGAGCGACTGACGAAAATATATTCGCGCGCGTCGTCTCGGCGTGCGCTCGTGTTCTCTTCGCCTTTGCAGTGCCGCTGATTACGTTTAAGATTTGCGTGCAGGACGGACGCGCGCTTCCGAAGAGCGTCGGGGGGTGGTACCGGGGCGTGTTCGCGAACGCGGCGTCTCTCGCGCCGATCACCGCGGCGCAAGTGGGTATCAACGGTGCGATTGAGCGCGCGATTACCGGTGGTACGCGCGGGATGTCTGACGCGGAGCAAATCGGGTGCGCCATGGCGGCCGGGGCGTTGTCGTCGGCGCTGTACTCGCCGGTGGACCTCACGGTTATCCAGCAGCAAAAGATGGGGCTCGGTCCCGGGGGCACGGTGAGCGCGGTGATTAAACAAGGAGGCTTGGGGAAGATGTGGCGCGGGACGGTGTCGTGCGCGGCGAGAGAAAGCATCTACACCGCCGGGTATCTCGGTCTCGGACCGGTGTTGACGAACAAGATCAAGGCGAGTCAACCGGAACTGGGCGACTTGACGGCGAGCATCATCGGCAGCTCTCTCGCCGGAACGCTCGCCGCGGGCGTGACGCACCCGATCGATACCGCCAAGACGATGATGCAAAGCGATATCGCCGGGGCGAGGTACTCATCCGCATCCGCGGCGTTGGGCGAAGCGTACAAATCCGGCGGTATCGGCGCCCTTTACAAGGGTGGATTGGCGCGCACCGTCAGAATTTGCGGCGCCTTTTTCA
>Ga0181591_10005694_pt1 | contig 10822 bp, 6 predicted proteins | sample 071ome_33_FD_133757 | JGI IMG/M metagenome (GOLD analysis project Ga0181591, IMG submission 133757) | Coastal salt marsh microbial communities from the Groves Creek Marsh, Skidaway Island, Georgia - 071412AT metaG (megahit assembly) | ecosystem: Environmental > Aquatic > Marine > Intertidal zone...
CAGAAGATGGAGTAAAGGTAGAAGATCTGAACAATTCTTACAAAGAACTACAAAAACAGTTCTCAATGGGTAAACACAAAGCACCAGCAGAATATGATTTATCTGCTTTTGATGGTATTGATGTTGATGAAGATCCATTGGCTAAAGAATTCGTTGATTGGGCAAACGAGAATAAACCAACACAAGAAGCGTTTGATAAACTTGTTGGTAAGTTCAGAGAGTTAGCCGAAGTTCAAGAACAAGCAAGTTCTATTAACATAGAAGAAGAAACAGCAAAGCTAGGACCTAATGCTCCACAGATTATTAATGGTATGAGACAGTGGGCACAAGGATTAGTAGCTAAAGGTGTTTGGTCAGAGGATGACTTTGAAGAATTTAAAGTTGCAGGTGCTACAGCTAATGGTATCAATATGATTAATAAACTAAGAAGATACTATGGTGAGCAACAAATACCGACAGCAACTGTAGATATGGATGGTATGCCAAGCAGAGATGAACTCTATGAATTGGTAGCAAGTCCAGAATACAAGTCTGATCCTAACTTCAGAAGAAAAGTAGAGCAACAATTTGCTAGAGCATTTCCTGGAGTAGCGACCTCGACTGGCGATATTTAAATAGTTCTTGTATTTATTCTAAAAATATCTTATCCTATTAGCGAGATAACGAATGTCCTATTCGCCTCTGGCTGGTGTGGAAGTACATCATTTTTTAGCCGAGGTTTCCCTCGATAACTAAAGTAACTATAATATTAATTTGTGTTAAACAAGGAGTAAACTATGGCACAGTCAATTACTAATGCTTTCGTTACTTTGTTTGATGCCGAGGTTAAACAAGCATATCAAGCAGAATCAGTTCTACTTGGTGCTGTTAGGCTAAGACAAGGTGTACAAGGCAACACTTACAAGTTTCCTAAACTTGGTAAGGGAAGTGCGACTGCTAGAATTCCTCAGACAGATGTAACTCCACTAAACGTAACTTACTCACAAGTAACTGCGACAATGGAAGATTACAATGCGGCTGAGTATTCAGACATTTTCCACCAAGCTAAGGTGAACTTCGACGAAAGGTCAGAACTAGTTCAAGTAGTTTCTAAAGCTATTGGGCGTAGAATGGACCAATTAATTATTGATGCACTAGATGCAGAAGCATCTCCATCAACAGTAGCTAACACAGTTGTTACATCAGGATCAGCAACTGCTTCAAACCTAAACGTTGGTAAACTAATTGCCGCTAAAAAAGCATTAGATGCTAACAACGTTCCGTTTGATGACAGACACATTGTTATCCACGCTAACAACTTAGCAGGTCTACTAGGTGATGAAAGAGCTGTTTCAGGCGACTTCGCATCAATCAAGGCTCTTGTTTCAGGAGAAATCAATACATTCCTAGGTTTCAATTTCCATGTACTTGGAGATAGAGACGAAGGTGGTTTAGCTATTGATGGCTCAAGTGACAGGAAAGTTTTCGCATTCCATAGATCAGCTTTAGGTATGGCTGTTAATATGGCACAAAAAACTGAAATCAACTATATCCCAGAAAAAACTTCTTTCTTGGTTAATAGTATGTTCTCAGCTGGTGCTATTTCTATTGATGGCGAAGGCATTGTAGAAATCACTTGTAGAGAATCATAGGAGGATATTATGGCTTATAGTGCAACAAACTTACAACCGATAGGTGGTCAAGCTAAAGCTGGTAATGCTCCTCAAATGTGGAGCTACACTGCACCAGGAACAGATACACTTGCTGACATAAACACAGAAGGTTATTTCAATGACGCTTCAGGTGTTTTAAAAGTTGGTGATTTGGTTTACGTTTGGGATTCAAGCGTACCAACAGCATCATTGTTAGTAGTGCTATCAAATGCTTCTGGCGTTGTTGACCTTTCAGATGGTACAGCAATTGCAGTAACAGATGGCGACTAATTATTAACTACCGAGGGGACTTCGGTCCCCTCAACTTTAAGAGGGCATAATGGCAAGTGGTGATTCAAACATAACAATCTGTAATCAAGCCTTGAATTTATTAGGTGCAGATGTTATATCTTCATTTTCAGACACAAGTAATGATGCCGCTACAGTATGCAACAATATCTACGACACAATCAAGAAACAAACATTATCATTGTACCCATGGTCATTCGCATTGACCAAAGTACAATTAGCAAGGTCCTCAACTACTCCCATTAACGAGTGGTCATACCAGTACGACTTACCTGCAACAGCAGTAAGTGGTACACCTTTGCAAGTTTACAATTCAAGTGCAACCAGAGTGTTGCCAATACAAAACTATGAATTACTCTATACAGCTAGTGGTCCAACCATAGCTACTAATGAATCCAGTATTTATATAGATTATATCACATCAGGTATATCAGAAGGTTTGATGCCTTCATACTTTGTTCAACTCTTAGTTTATATGATGGCTTGGCATTTAGCTGAACCTGTTACCGACCAAACAACCAAAGCAGATTATTGGAGAACAGTTGCTTTAGGTGGTATGGCAGAGAATGGTAGAGGTGGTTACTTCCGACAAGCTATGAATATAGATGGCAGAGGCAAACCTAATTACGCTATAGTAGATTTCCCATTAGCTGATGTAAGGTGATGCTATGAGCAGAGCTGTTACTATCCAAACAAATTTTACGACAGGTGAAGTTGATCCATTGCTAAGATCAAGGATTGATATTAACCAGTACACTAATGCACTCGATAAAGCACGGAATGTTATTGTGCAACCACAAGGTGGTTTAGAAAGACGACCAGGATTACAATACATAGATGAGATACCAAGTGCCGCTAGTCCACAAAATGGCACACGTCTTATAGCATTTGAATTTTCTACTACACAAAGTTATATGCTGTTGTTTGTTAATAACAGAATGTATGTCTATAAAGACAAAGCATTAGTAACAAATATCAATGGCAGTGGTAATGATTATCTTACAACAACGATAGGTTCTTCTTTGTTAGATACTATGGACTATGCACAGTCAGTAGATACATTAATTCTTACACATGAAGATATGACACCATTCAAAGTTGTTAGAGGTGCATCACACAGCACATGGACTATATCAGCTATCTCATTTGACTTTGTTCCACAATATGCTTTTAGCCCAACTACAACATCTGGTGCTCACAATCTTACACCTTCTGAGAGAGATGGTAATATACATCTTAGCACAAGTGGTGGTACATTTAGTGCTTCAGATGTAGGTCAGTATGTTGAAGTAACGACAGGGTTAGGTAGAGCAAGGATTGTGCGGTATATTTCATCTAGTGAAGTAGAGGCGGTAGTAGAGATACCATTCTTTGATACAGATGCAAGAGCCGCTGGTGAGTGGTTCGTTGAAAGAGGGTATGAAGATAGTTGGTCAGCAACTAGAGGATACCCAAGAACAGTTACATTCCATGAAGGAAGATTATATTTTGGTGGTACTAAGGAACGACCGAACACATTGTTTGGATCACGAGTCAATAGATTCTTTGATTTTAATCCAGGCGAAGCATTAGATGATGATGCTATAGAAGCAACGTTAGATACAGGTAAAGCCAACCCAATCATAGGATTATTCAGTGGTAGAGATTTACAAATCTTTACTAAAGGTGGTGAGTTCTTTGTCCCTCAATCCTCATTAGATCCGATTACTCCTAGTAACATTGTTATCAATGGTGCAACACGAAGGGGAGCTAAGGAAGGTATTAAACCTTTAGGTGTTGAGAGTGGGACAATCTTTATCCAAGCGGCTGGTAAAGCGGTTAGAGAGTTCTTGTTTAGTGATGTGGAATTGAACTATGTATCAAACAACATATCATTATTATCCTCTCATCTATTACAATCACCAGTTGATATGGCATTAAGAAAAGCAACGTCTACCACAGATGGCGATTTGTTATTAGTAGTCAATGGGGATGGAACACTAGCAACTTATTCTATTCTCAAGACACAAAACATTACAGCACCTTCCTTAGCATCAACAGATGGTGAGTTTATTAATTGTGCTGTAGATGTAGAGACTATGTATTTTGTAGTTAAGAGAACTATAAATTCAACAGATGTATATTATATAGAAGCATTTAATGATGATAATACTACAGATAGTGCTATACTATTGTCAGGGGGTACATTACCTGGTACGACAACAGTAACAGGTTTGGATCACCTAGAAGGAGAAACAGTTAAAGTTATTGCAGATGATTCTATGCAATCAGATAAAACAGTATCATCTGGTAGTATAACATTAGATGCAGTACCAACTACTTATGTAGAAATAGGTATCAACTATGTGCCAACTGTAACTACTTTACCTGTTGAGTTACGATTACCAAGTGGTAATATAGTAGCACAGAAGAAAAGAATTGTTGAGGCAACCGCATTATTGTATTTGTCTCAGAACTTGACCTTAGATGGCAAAGATTTTGTTTTTAGTGCAGGATCATTCTTCACAGGTCAGAAGAGGAGAAAACCAATGTTGGGATATGATCGTAATGGACAGATGTCTTTTTCACAATCACAACCATTGTTTTTTAATTTAATTGGAATAGAGTTTAAGGTAAGTGTAGGTCAATAATGTTTAGTACATTCTTTAGTGTTTTATCAGTAGCATCATCAATCGGTCAAGCCTTCATGAGCTACCAACAAGCGGCGGCTATGAAAGCATACTATGATGCACAAGCTGATATATCACGATTACAATATTCACAGAAAAGAGTAGAGGCTAAGGAACAAGGCGTTCGTGTATTAAAAGAAACCAATAGAGCTTTAGGTGCCGCATTAGCACAGGCGGCGGCAGGTGGTATATTATCTACAGAAGGGTCTGCTCTGATGCAACAAAGTATATCCTTAAGGGGTGGGGTAGAGGACTTTAACTTAGCTACATTTAATGCTGAAATATTAGATAACATGGGTGCTTTAGAATATTCCAACTTAAGACAAGCTGGTCAGACACAAATGACAGGTGGTTTGTTGGGTGCATTAGCTGGATTTGGAACAAACATTACCAGTGCTTATCAAGGCGGTTTATACAGTGGATTCGGTGTAACACCACCGAAGAAGGAGGGGTAAGATGCCACCAAGAAGAACCACATATCAATCAGGTAGAGTAGGAATGGTCAATATACCTAATGTTGACTTCTCACAATATAAAGCACAGGCTAGTGTTTTTTCTGATCTAGGGAGCAGGCTAGATGCACTGACAAGTTTTGCTATTGAAAGGGGGTCAGAAGAAGCGGCAATAAGAGCAGAAAGAGATTTCTTGCAAACAATAGAGGACAATCCTGAATTTGTTAGTAACTTTATACAGGCTAGTGAAGAAGAAAGAACTGATTATTTGGGGAATGACAGCTTTACTGTTTATGGAAAGAAAACAAGGAAGTTAGGCATAGACCTAATTGCTAATGTTTTAAACACAGAAGGTAAGTTGGCGATCAAAAGGGATATGGTTTTAGCCGATCAAACTGACATGGATCCTGATGAGTTCTTACAACGAATCACTGCTTTAGGGGATGGGATTGCACAACCATTACAGAATGTTGCTCCTGATAAATACTTATCAACTAGACAAGATTTACAGGGAGTGGTTGGGGAAGTGTACCTAGATTATTTAGGTAAATTTAGAGATAAAAGAACTGCTGAAGAAACAGCTAGATTATCTCAATATACAGAAGACGCTGTCATAGCTATCCCAATGGAAGGAGATATTGCATTAAATCTTGATAATGAAATCAATAGAGTTACACAAGAAGGCTTAACAGCTGGTTTGTCTGATGAAGATATAGAAAGTAACGTAAATAATTTAAGGGGTAATTGGAACAAGGGTATCAAAAATATTTCTATTTCTATTGCTAAGTCAGCTAATAACAGAAATGCAAGAATGGCTTTGTTAGAAGCTGTATTTAACAAGGATATTGATTCTTTCATTTCCAACATACAAGCTGGAGATAACGCTTACAACGAAGCTGAGTTAAGACAGCTTTACCAATTACGGAATGTGGTAGAACAGCTAGAGGAGACAGAGGCAAAAACCTTGGTTACGGATGTCATTCAAGGGTTTTTTGAATCTGCTGACAAAGCAAAAAACTTTGAAGCACAACAAAACAAAAACACAATAACAGCATTTACAAACGAATACAGTATTCTGTCTAACGCTATAGAAGAAAACGACTATTCTCAAATTCCTTATGATACCCCTAACGACGTATTAAACAGAATCAACGAAATTGAAACTATTTTAAGCAGTACTACAGAAGGGGTTGATGCCCTGAATAATGTGCAAACAGATATTAGGCAGACTGCAAAAAACAGTACCCCAGGAATAGTTGATTATTTGACAAACACCATAGACATCAACACTTCTGTTACGGAGGACAATCTGAACACATTGATAAAAAGAAACAGAGAGCAGGGGTTCCTATACAGGAAAGACTTTGCTGATGCAGGCTTAAGTATTGATTCAGTACAATTCCCTAGATCCTCCACCACTGAAGATAATGGTGATATAAACCAAAAACCTGGTGATTATGATGTGTTTACTATTAAAGAAAAAGATTTTACTACGTTGAAAACAAATTTAGAAAGATCGAGAAAAGGTAATATGCCTAACTATGCAGAAAGAATTGCTAGAATGATTAACGATCCTAAGATGATTAGTAGTTTACAGGGCGTGTCGTTCCAAGACGATTTCCTTAGTATAGACTATTTCACTGGGGTTGATACACAAAGCAACTATCAGCTTTTCCAAGATATCATGAGTCAATTAAAATTAGCAATGACTTCCCCAACCTTTAATGAGGAAGAGTTTTTTGCTACAGTTCCCCCAATGATTGCAACAACTTATTATAATAATCGCATTGCACCAGAAAGAACAACCTTAATGTCATCTATTTTTGTTTCTAATGTAATGAACAGTCAGGTGTTTTTGAGAGACCAGGGGGTCAGATCAAATCTCATTAACTTAGCAGGATATACAGAAGAACAGCTTAATAGTTTGCAAGCTCCATCCTATTACAGAGGCAGTCTTATTGGCGGAACAGATAGAATATATGACTTAAACATTGCAATTAACAGCAGTCCGCAAACTCTTGAAGAAGTGGATTCTACACTAACACAGCTGATCCATTTAAGAAATGACATACTGTATGTTGAAAAAGGTAGATATCTCGATCCGAATTCAGGTGATATAAAAAACATAGACAAAAAAACAAAGGCTAAATTATTTAGTGGACTAGGGAGTCTTAATTTGGCAGAACAGAATTTAGAAACCATGATTACTAATTTAAATTCATTAAAGAAGTTTCTGATTAATCATAATCAAAACACTAAGATAGCTGGAGGACAGTATGGCGGATAACGATATGACATGGGGTATGCAAAACCTTGAAGATATTATAATCAATGAAAAATTGCCAGGTGCTTCTCGTATAAAAACAGACAAGAATGGAAACACTTACGAAGAAGTATTGTATGACCATTCGGAAGATCAGGAACAAAACTTTGACCTCTTTGAGTATTTTGGAAATCTTTACAACAACAAAAGAAAACTGGAACGAGCAGGACAAGAGGTTGTTTCAGGTGCTATTGTGGGTGGCACTGCGGAAGCGGCATTGAATATAGCAGACACTCCTCTATCATTATTAAACGAATTAACCAATGGATCTATAGAAATTCTTGACCAGCATATTAATCAGCAACATATCAGAAACAAATTAGATGCTTATTTTAGCAACGAAAGATTGGGTCCTGTAGGTGGTGTTGTAAAAGAAGGTATGCAGGTAGGAGTTACTTATGGTGTTTCTGCATATTTAGCAAACAAAGTTCCTTTATCGAGAGCATTACCAATGCACAGGTTATTAAAAGTAGCTATGACAGAATTGTTTGCTGGTTCTTTTTTGCCTAGTGCTGGAGATCCTAATTTATCTACGCTTGTAAAAGATATGTATAACTTGGATGACAAACAAGCCGAAAGTTATTCTGAAGTATTGTTGAAGTGGGCAGGATCTACAGAGGGGGATGACGTATTAATGTCTAAGATAAAAGGTGCTGTTGGAGATGCTTATGTATTAAGTACTACTTTTGGAGGAATAGGATTACTCTTACAATTCCCAAGAATACTAAGAACTATAAAAACAGAGCAGGGATTAGCAGATGAATTAGCGGTAAACCTTTCTGTCAACAAAGTAGCTCCAGAAGAAAACTTACCTTTAGCGGAAAAAGCAATACAAACAGATGCTCAAAAAGATGAGGCGGTTAAACTTTTCAATGAGATCAAACAAGACCAACAAGATTTTAATAACGCCTTACAAGAGTTTGGTGAAGAGAACAACTTTACAACACAAAAATTTAAAGCCTCTGATGTAAAAAGAGTTGTTGCAAAGCTCAAGAAAGAGGGAAAGGTTATTGGTTACTCTAGGGAGAACTTGGAAAAAGTGGCGGCTAAGAACCTGGAGACATTGTTTATGAACGCTGAAGAGGTTGAGTCGTTATTTAAGTTAGCAAATCGTTTTAAAGACACCGATCAAGAGTTCAAACCAGATGCTTTAGCAAAAATACTAAGGTTTGATGCTAAACGAGCCTTGGACAAAGGTTATGTATCTAAGTATCAGAAAGGTCTAACAGAATACTTTGCCAAAGAATATGACAAATATGATATAGCAGATAAGACTTTGAATAAAGAAGAGTTTATCAAAACTTCTGTCGATATAGGATGGGATGATGCAGTAGCACAATTCCTAACCAAAAAGAAAAACGAAAACTTTAGAGATGCACAGACTGCATTTAAAGCTGTTCTATTTAAAGAAGCTATAGAAATAGAATTGGATAGGTTAACAAAGATAATAACCAACCCAGGTATGGCAGAGGCTGGAACTGACTTAAACGCTGTTGCATTAGAAATAGCAGACATAAGAGACGCTACAAAATTTATACTTCCTAATATTTATGGTGGTATGTCAGAGGGCGGTCGTACCTTGCAGGCATTTGCTGGGACAAAATCAAGACTAAAATCCTATTTAGATTCTTCTGGTCAAAGCAACAAATCTTATGTGGATGAGTTAACCGCTTTATATAAAAACGAAGGTAATACCACAGAAGAAATCAGAGAATGGGCAAAAAATTATCTTACCTTATCCAAATCACAAAAAGGTAGATACGTTGCAAAATCTATTCAAGGCAGGATTTGGGATGTGTCATCAGGTGCTTCTCGAAGAACGAACAGTCTATATGTGCAGAGTTTATTAGGTAGTCCAGACACAGCTGTTAAAAATATGCTAAGTGGTATGCTAAGGGCGGCTTCATTTTTTATTGAACAACCTAGTGCCGCTGTTGCCGCAAAAATTAGAAAAGAAATGCCTGAAGTACAGTTCTTTAAATCTGGCGATCAGGAGGCGGCAGAGTTTTATGACACTGTTATTGGTGCAGTTGCTGAAATAGAAACTTTTAATATGATTGGTAAGAACGCTAGGGATGCTTGGAAACGTATGGAGGCTATAGATCCAGAACAGAAAATACTACAAATAGACCGAACTCCTTTTAGAACTGATGAACAAATTGATGCACTAGATCATGCCGATTGGTTTAAAACACTTATCAAAGCAAGGAATCGTGGACTGCAGTTAGCTGGTCGTGCCTTAACAAGTGGTGATGAGGCTGTGAAAACTGCTATATTTAATAGAGAGTTATTTATATCAGGCTTTAAAAAGGCACAAAAGACTCTAAGAGAAACAGGAGACTTTGAGCAAGCTGAATCTGTACTAGCAAAACATTTGACAGACTTTGATCCAGAAGATTTGGAATATCCATTAGAAGTGGCACGAGCTGACACACTTACCACAGGCAGTCGTAAGGGTGGCTCGTTTACAAAACAGTTATCTAAATTAACTGAGTTCCCACTGTTAAAATTTTATATACCTCTTAAAAGAGCTTTTACCAACATGGTGAGTGCTGGGATACAAACAACACCACTAGTTTCTATGGCTAGTGCGAGATTTAGAAAAGAATTTATGGCTGGTGGTATTAGAAGAGACAGGGCAATAGGAAAAAACTTTTTGGGTTTAGCACTGATTATAGATGGTGCTATGCAATCTTGTGATTTAAGCAATTCCTATGACCAAACATTCTGTATTACTGGCACAAAACCTCGATCGAGACAAGAACAACAACAATGGGATGATTTAAACCTCAAGCCATATAGTTTTAACGCCAGAAATCCTGGTGATGACAAATTTACCTTTAACCTTAGTTATGAGTTAGCGTTCCCATTCAATATGACTCTCGCTCTTGGAGCTAACCTTGGTTATTTTACGAAGAAATCTGATTCAACAAACCCAGAATGGGAATCAGATTTATCACAGCTGTATGAATTATCTGCTTTGGCTGTTGCTCCCTATGTAGAGCAAGGTGCTTTTATCCAACCTCTAAGCAATATGTTTGATGACATAGAAAATTATGTATATGCCCAAGATAAGATTGATTATACAGGTAAATACCTGACAGAAGTCATGGGTCAATATGGTCGTAACTATGTGCAGATGGAAACTATTGGTAGTTTTGGTATAGGTAATCCAAGCACCTTAAGATGGATAGAAAAAATATTTAATCCTGAAGCAGTGGAAACAGCTCCACCAGATTATATGGGACCTTTTGGTTTAAATGAAGGTTTGTTTGATGAAGATAGTATGGTGCAAACGGAATTAGGTAGAGTAGTCAACAAAATTATGTCTAGCACTCCTGGTCTAAGTGATGATTTGCTGGTCAAGACAGACAATCGTGGAGAGGTAATTAAAGACAATCCAGGTGTTATATTTAATTTCTTCGCCAAGCCAAAAGA
>Ga0181591_10005696_pt1 | contig 10821 bp, 8 predicted proteins | sample 071ome_33_FD_133757 | JGI IMG/M metagenome (GOLD analysis project Ga0181591, IMG submission 133757) | Coastal salt marsh microbial communities from the Groves Creek Marsh, Skidaway Island, Georgia - 071412AT metaG (megahit assembly) | ecosystem: Environmental > Aquatic > Marine > Intertidal zone...
CTTAACTGGATGATAGATAATTTCATCTGTAAGTGATTTAATTTTGTTTAACGAATTTCCATAATCAATATACAATTGGTCTGAGCTAGGTGGCAACGGTTTTGGTCCTGATCTTTGTAACAACCATAGCCTAAATTCATTATCATAATTTCTTGTTAGCATGTACATATCAATAAGATTGCTTGCACTAGGATCAATTCTTGATGAATTGCCTGCTGCATGAATGTATCTAAATTTGATATTGTCTCTACCTAATCTTGCTTTATAATTAGTAGTCAAATTTAACTTTAGTGCTGTTGTATCTAATACTTCAAATATGTCTTCGTCTATGTAGTAAAATATTTGACCGTCATCATAGTTACTAAAAGGTAATATTTCTGATTTGCTGTTTAATACTATAATATCTTGATTGATATTATTGAAATAGTTAAAATCTTCTACATTGTCTTCTGTTAGATATTTTTTAAATATGATATATTTAGAAGTAGTATTTGTATTTGGTGATACAATTTCATCAAACAAATCTGCATCATCAACAATGCCGTCTTCGTCATCGTCAAAATAGCTAACTTCTAATTTTTTACTATCAATGTACCCTTCTGGATCTCTGTATGCATCAACAATTTCCCATTTAAAGTCTTGTGTAAACGGTGTAGTATTTGCTGTAGGATCTTGAGGATTAATATTTAAAACTGTAATAGTGTCTTTAACAATTTTACCTGTTTTGTTATTATAAATTTTGTCATTGCTATCATAGTAAAATCTAATTTCGTTATCACTTTCAAATACATAACGCATAGATCTGTAAGTTACAGAATATGATTCTCCATTTGTTTCAAATAGCAATAACCAACTTGCATCTAATTGTTGGTTAGTTGTATCACCAGTTTTACCTGTAGAAAATGCTTCGCCAATTGATAAGTTATTTTCAGTTACTAGTTTCCAAGTTGCATCGATTTGATCAAATCTTAGACCAAAAGTTTTATATGCAAAAATTTGATCATATAATTGCTGTTTAACACCAGAACCTAAATCATTAGCAAGAGGTGGTTTAACTTCTGCAAGTATTGCATTTGTAGGAATAGTTTCGTTAACTAATACAGCGCCTAGACCGTCTTCTCTTTCTTCAAATCCAGTACCATTGATGCTAATAATTTTAACCCATTTATAATAAGTATCGCCTACTACACTTGCAGGACCTGATACTAGATTTCCGTTTTTATCAAAATGATCTGTGCTTATATCAGGATCATTAGGATTTTCTTTTGCTACATATCCTGGAGATACAAATTTAATAAGTGTGCCTTCTTTAACTAGTCTTAGAATAGAACTTGTAAACGATCCTAAGGTTGAAGGAATGCCGTCAACGTTTGTAAAGTAGCCCGAAGTGAATTCAGTATCTTTAGTAGTTTGCTTCCATTTAATGTTTAGATCTCTTGTAAGTATTCTTGGAAACTTATCAAAATAGTAGTTTCTTACTTTTATGTCTTGTAGTATAGGAACAATAACATTTTCAACTGCGCCTTCAACATCTGTTCTTGTAGTAAAAGTAAAGTTTCTAATTTTATCTTGATATTCTTTGTACACAACACCGTCGTTGCCATATAGTGTTGTTTGACTATATTTTCCAGTAGCATCTACTAGATCAAAGTATCTACTAATACCACTACTTGTTCTGTTAACACTTTTTACTTTTACAATTTGTTGATTAGTTCCTAGAGGAGCGACTTGATAGTCCTCTCCAGTAATCATTCTATTTTGTGTATAATAAGTGCTTGGAGCTTTTGATTTAATACTCTCTGTAGTTTCACTTATGGAACTGTTGTCAACAGTATATTTTAAACCATACACTATTGTAATAGTTTCTTCTCTACCTTTTTTAGAAAGATAAGGAATATTTACTGTAATATTTCTAAAGTCTTTAGGTCTTACAGTTACACGCTGATTCAATCCTGTTCTAAAGTAAACTTTAAAATTACCTTTTGGAAGATCACCAAATACACCGTCACTAAAAATTAAACTAATTCTATCATCAACTCTAGTTAAAACACTGAATATATTTCTTTCATTTTTCTGCACAGAATTATAAATGACATTGTTACCTTCTAATGCTTCTACTTGAGTCCATAATTCTTGCTCATTTCCAATACTGTCTAATTCATATAACCAAACGTCTGTATTGTTAATATTTGGTGTTTCAATTGCAACTGTCTGATTGCTGCTTGGATTAGTAATCGAAAACGTGCCTTGGTCTAAAATACCTTGACGGAAATGACTGAAAAATCCTGTGTTGTTGCTTGACGGACCTTTACCGTCTTCTCTGTATAAGAATGCAAAGTTGTTTCCTGGGTATGGTGGTTCTTCTAAAATAGTATCAGTAATGTCAGTTGATACTACTTCAAAACGTGTTGCACGACCGTCAATAGTTTTAGTAAAACTAAAAGTTGGAACATTGGTATTAATACTGTTAAATCTATACTGTTCGGTGCTAATACCAGCAATATTATCTTTTTTGTTTGGTTTACCAAAAGTACCATTTACAGGCAATGCTGTGTTGATTACTTTGATAAATTGCTCATACCAGTTAACATTTGCAGGGTCATTCCATACAATAGTTTGGTTTTGTAGATTAACACCGTTGCTGTCAATAATTTCTTCCGAAGTTCTTATGCTGTCAATTTTTAACAGTCCGTTTGCTACTTGATTACGCTTTGGATTGTAGGAAAGCAAACGTGCTAAACGTAGTACCGATTCTCTACGTTCAGCAAGTTCTAAGTAGTTTTCACGTGCATTTAGGTCAATGCGGAAGCTGATGTTTTGTCCAAGGAAAGCAATAAGATCAATTAGTGCAAGGTATTCACTTGACTCTACATAATCGTTAAAATCTTCAGGATAATTTTCCCTTAGATATTGAATCATTGTTCGACGTAAATTGTCGAAATCGTAACTTTGAAAGTCTGCATTACGGAATGATTGGTAAACACGTTTCCAATCTTCAGTCTGCAATAATCTATTTTGTCTATCTGTAGAGGACATCGGCTATTCCTTGTTTATACAATAATATTTAGCAGATATTAAAAAGTGCGTATATTATTGTAGGAAGCCTGCTTCTTCGTCAAACTTGAACTGAAGCTTCTCTACAATGCTATATGGAAGGTATGCTAATTCACATTCAATAAGTATACCACTTTCATATGAATCAACAGTTATTTGGTTAACTTGAACCCTTGGATCATAGTTTACAATTCTTGAAACATTGCTTATAATTGCGTTTCTTGCATCGTCTGTTAACGGTTCAAAAAGTATGTCCCAAATAATAGTTCCAAATTCAGGATCACTTAGTTTTTCACCTTGGCGAATATGGAAATGATTGATGATATCTTGTTTTATTAGAGCAATATCGTATAACACATGTGAACTTGTGTTTTCATCAACTGTGCTGAATCCTTTGTATGTAGGACCAGAATCTGCAATCTTATCATACGTTGTGTTAGATTTAACTTTAATTTCTTGGTAAAGATTTTTTTCTAAAGTGCTCATAACGTATTTACCTTAGGTTGGCTTCTTGAATGTATCTGGAACTGATGGGAAAGGTGGTTCAGGTAGTTCGTCAGTAGTACCGTTTAATAATAGTCCTTGTCGAGCTTCTTCATTTTCAGGATCGTCATAGGGTTTAGCTGCTGTTTCTTCGGGTACAAAGTTTTTAGGATCAAGATGTTCATGATCTGGCCATGGTTCGTGATGCGGAATACGCACCGGAACACTTGCTGTTCCAGCTTCTTCTGCTGCACCGTCTGAACTGTTCATGTAAATCTTGCCATCGGTAGTTTCTCTATGATCGCCACCAGCATAAATGTTTGTATTACCATCTGCTTTTAGTTTGCCGTCGGCATCTGCTTTTATTTCCCAGTTACCAATAGTGTGTACAAAAAAGTTTCCGTCTGTGGTAATATTCATATTACCTTTTGCTTCAAAATTTATGTCTCTGTCAGCATAAAAATTAATGTCGTTTTCAGTTCTAAAACTAATGCTGTCTTTTGCATAAACATCAATTTTTCCATTACCTGTCATTTCGATCCAACTGTTGCCGCTACCGTGTGAAATATAAATCAAATCTTCAGTATTATGCATTACAATTTGATGACCTTTACGTGTTTTGATACGTATTAGATCATTAGCAGGTAAAGTTACATCGCCGTCTGTTTCTCCAGCGTCAAAATCAGCATATTCCATTTTATCAGCTTCGTCGCCGCTGGCTGGTTTTTTACGCAATAAAGATGCATCGCCGTCATCCATTACAAATGAACTTCCGCCAAGTCTATTAAAAGGACGGTTAACAGATCTTCCAGGTTTACCGTAAGTAGCTTTTGGTCCATTAAAATCTAACGGTCCAGGAGTACTCCAACCAAATACATGACTAGGTGCTTCTCGTCTACCGCTAGATGTATTTGTGCCTCTAATATGATCATCAATTAATCCTGCATCTTCCAATCGTTTTTTCTCGTCAGGATTAACAGGCTTTAAAAATTTAGTTGGATCTCTACTAGTTCCTTCTTCTTGTTTTTTGTTATATTCACCAACTGGTAATGCTTTGGTATTATCATCTTTGTTGTAACTTGTAGATGCATAGCCAGGTGTCATAAAGTTTACACCAGTATCAGGAATACAACCTAACCAATAGGCTTTTGAAAAGTCGCCTTCAGGCATAACAACAATTACTCTAGTACCTACATCAGGCGGTACTGCCCAAAAACCGTAACTTTTTTGTGTACTAGGATAATCATCATTGTTACTAAGTCCATGATTGGGTGTTGTTCCAAAAAATGGACTTGCATACTGACAAATAATATAGTCTGTCATATTGCCGCTGCTAGTACGCTTTGTTATTTCAACTTCAATTGAACCCATAAAATTTGTGTCAAGATGGTTTACTACTACTCCTACATATATGCCGGAGTTTTGTTGTCGTCTACTTGGGGTTCTTTGTTCTGTTGACATTAGGTATCAGTTCTCGCATTTGTTATAGGTTCAATATCATTTGCTGGTGTACCTTCGCCAACAGCTCTGCCGCCTTTGAGATCTGATAGAATTGCACCTGCAATGCTTTCAAGAGTTAAATCTTGATTTCGCTTTCTATTTAATTTCAGTGTTTGTGTAAACACACCATCTTTGAAATTATTTTCAACAACAATTACTTGGTAAACACCACTAAACATTGCTATAGGTAAGAATCCTCCTAAAGGATATTTTACAAATCCATCTTCTTGATCATAGTCAATAGGAGTTCTAAAGTTTAAAACTATGTGTACTTCTCCGTCTATAGGATTCATACTACCGTCGATTGTAATTGCACTGTTTAAAGGATTAGAAATTCCAACAAAGTTTCCAATTCCTGCGTCTGCTAAGAAATACGGATCTCCGTGTATAGTTAAATCAAGTCCTATTAAATCATTGTCGCTATGAATTAGCATATCATTTAATTGTCTAGCAATACTAACTAATGTGCCTTCTCTTGCGCCGCCGCCGTTTGCAGGCCTATCTGTAGCATTTATATTTCTTACAGTTGAGTTTCCGTCTGCTTGTGCAATTCCAGTACCTGCTGCTTGACCAGGTCCGCTTGTTGCTGGCTCGCGATCACCTTGAAACCATTCAGCTACGCTTCCAAAAATACTATCTTGTTGGCGTTGACCTCTTGAGCCTTGTATACCTGTATAAAATGCCATATTAAATTGTAGATCAAAATCGACAATATCTGTATTTTGTCCTGTGTAGATGTAACTATACGATTTAATTGCTTTTGCTTGTCTAGTAAATGTTGCTAATACATTTGATGCTGGAGCAGCAATATTCGATATATCTACTTCATACGGAACAACTCTATACACATATATTTTAGGTGATTGTCCTGTTGAGGCTGCACTAAGCGGATTTGTTCCGTTATACACTTGAGTTTCTATTCTTACCCACTCTACTCGACCAAACATATCAGGCTGGTTTGTTGCAAACTCTCTGCCGTACTCACTAAGCAATACAACTTCTTCTATTATATCTTGTATTTTTGAACCCGCAGCAAATTGAAAAACTCTGTTTTCTGTATCATATGTTAGATTTCCTCTAACAAAATATCCTTCTTGTTCTTCAGATTCTACAAATCCTGCTTCTTGGAATGGGAAGTTTCCTTGCTCTGTTGCGTTTTCTACAATTTTACTTGAACCAATTCTATTCCAGGATGCTGCATTATCAGCTGCTGTTTTTAATGTGGCACCTAATGCCGACGACGGAATTGCAGACTGCGAATTTTGTTGTGCTTCAGCAACTGCTGCTGAGTCAAACTCTCCACTAGTATCGCCTGTTATACTTTCATATACTTGTTGTAATGTATTACCTACTTTAACTGTTGCAGCATTTACAGCCGATGCAAATGTTCCGCCAATACTATCTGCTAAGCCGCCAGTTTGAGGAAATTGAATAACATATTGATCCGCTGCTGGAACATTGTTAGTTCTTGCTAGTTCTGCTAAATTATGGTTAACCTTTCTAGTTAAACTGTCTTCACCAGACTGTAACACTTGTCCTACAGTATCACCTTTAATTTGTAAATCTTGTGTAGTTGTTTGGGTAGCATCTGTACTTGCCATATCGTTATAGGCAACTGCTTCAACATGATATTCTGCACCTGACTCTGTAACTTTCATTGCTGCTTTAGCAATTCTAATAGGAAAGTGTCTCTGACTGAATAACGGTGCTTTAACATTTCCGTCATCATCATATCCTTTAAATGCCACACTTAGTAAAAACGGTGCTTCGATATAATTTGAATGTCCTGCAACCAATGCTGCTGTTCTTAGATTGTGTAGAAATTGTCCCATTGAATATGGTTCAATAACTTTAAAACTAATTGCCATTGCATTAGAAAGTCTAGTTCCTGGATTAGGCGCACAGTGATTTTTAATGTGTACGTCTTCTATAAAAAATTCTCTAACACCATCAGTTTCATAGATAGTAGGAATTTTTTGACCTCCAGTGCCGCCACTTTTGATAACCTTTATCAAAGGACCCATTGTTCTATAACTAAGAGGAAAATTTAATTCTAAGTTAGTTAGACACCCTAAAGTAAAAATATAGTTGTAACTTGCAAATTGATCTAATTCATTCCTATAAGGAGGAAATCCTCTTCCAAGCAATGATAATGCACCGCTTAGTGTAGGATTTTGTATTAGTTGGGTTACTTGTGCTGCTTTTGTTGCAACGTCAACAACGGGTCTTACTGCTTGACCAACAACACCTGTAGCCACAGTGTCAAGTACGCCGCCGCCGCCCACAACAATGTTTCCTGCTGTAGACACTGTGTTTGTTACATCTCGTGCAAGTGTACTACCAGAATCTTGATTTACCGGTGTTGTTATAGGTGATCCGTTATTCGGATTAACTGCCATATTATATTCCTAGTTGTTGAGCTAGATTTTCGCCTTTTGGTAAAAATATTTTAACACCTGGTACCATATCGTACACTGGATCTTTTAATACATCCATATTCCTTTGAGCAAAAACCCACCACAATTTTTCTGATCCATATAAATCGTATGCTAACAAGTCGGGTCTAAATGTGTATTGTGTTTGTACTGTATACAGTACATCATCTGCTTCTGCAGGAACAGGTCTAATAGATAATACATCTAAGAATTGCCCTTGTACTATTGTTGTTCGATTCCACGGACTTGTTGCTTCGTATTGTGCTGCCATTAGATAAATCCTTTTCCGTCTACAACATATTGACCATTAACAAATGCATCTAAGCTAAATTTTGTAATATTCTTTCTGCTGTAAGTAGGTTGTACAACAACTGATATAGAACTACGTGTTGGAACCCATGTTCCGTTGTCGCCAACACCAACTTGTATGTAGTCTACATCGTTTGGAAGTTCTACTGTAAACATTTGCACCACAACTGGTACATCTTTAAACACATAATCGCCGTATCCATTTAATTTTACAATAGGTGGCGGTGAACCTTGATTGCTAGTAGCACCATATGCCATCTTGGTTATTGATCTTAGATAGTGCGTTGCTGCAACCCAATACTGACCTTCTTTTTCATTTTCAATAAAAAAGTCGCCAATAATAGTCATAGCATTCACTTGACTGTTCTGATAAGCTGGAAACACATAATTACTATGTGTAGGATGCAATGCATTATAGTTTGCACTGTGTTCCATGATAATTTGGGGAGTATATGGCCACATAAACCCATCAGTTTCGAGTAACGGTGTTAGCAATTTACTAGATTTGTAGTTTTGCGGTACAGAAAGACGGACACGCCAGTCTAAGTTAACTTCTGAACCCCATCTAGCTTCAACAAATCCAGTTCCAGCTGATGGAGCGGCACCTGGTAAAAGACCAACTGATCTTAGTGCTTTGCCAAAACCTGTGTCTGAAATAGCATTTGTTACTTTTTGACCTACGTTACTAGGTATGCTTGCAATTGATTCGCCAACTGATAATGCACTACCTTGTAAGTTCTCTACGCTACTTTGAGGATTCTGTGTTGTCATAAAAAAATGTTCTCCTATAGTATTATTTAGTTGACTTTATTAACAGAGTATATTATAATATATACTTATTAACCGGAGAATAGCCTTGAGGAAACAAAACTACCTAAACAACAAAGATATTTTAAAGGAAATACATAAATCTAAGAGCAGATTTTGTAGTTTCGTAGATCCAGAGTATCATCAATTTGATATCATTTTACCAGATATTGAAAAAATTAACATTCGAACTATTGCTGAAGCAAAAAGAAACAAAGCAAAAAGACTTAGTACGGAAGAATACGATAGACGCAAAGCGGCTGGTGAAAAAGTAAAACAAGCAGAATGCGAACACGATTATAAAAAAATTACAAAAGAAGAACTAATTTTTAGGATTATGACATTTGATCATATTCCTGAAGAGCCTGGACGTAAAAAGAATCCTAAAACAATAGCAGATACAAAGGTAAAACTAAACTTTCCTCCATTCCAGCATTACAAATTCAACGACGACGGTGAATTAGTATGTGTAGGCAAAAGTCATTGGGTTGGCGGCATGGAAAACGGACATTTTAGTCAAAAACATGCAAAAGCAACAGACAAACTTGCACTTATGTGGATGAAGTTATGCGACAGGTATGCAACACGTGGTAATGTACGTGGATACACTTACAATGACGAAATGCGTGGACAAGCAATACTACAACTAGCACAAATTGGATTACAGTTTGATGAAAGTAAATCAGCAAACCCATTTGCTTACTACACAGCGGCAGTTACAAACTCATTTGTACGTGTTATCAACTTGGAAAAACGCAATCAAAACATACGTGACGACATTTTAGAAATGAATGACATGAATCCTTCCTACACAAGACAACATCAAGGTGAATGGGAAGCAGCTATGAAGCGAGAAAAAGAGGCAAAAAAAGATTGACCTTACCCAGTATTTCATGTATACTGTAGTTAATAAGTACGGAGAAAATACGTTTTGTTTAAAAAGGCAGCAGTCTTTACAGATATCCACTTTGGATTAAAAGGCAACAGTAAAGTACACAACGACGATTGTGAAGAATTTATCGATTGGTTTATTGACCAAGCAAAAGAAAACGGGTGCGAAACCGGTATATTCTGCGGTGATTGGCATCATAATCGTAATTCATTAAATCTAACAACTATGGACGCAACTATACGCAGCCTAGAAAAACTAGGTAAAGCATTTGACAAGTTCTATATGTTTGTTGGCAATCATGACTTATATTACAAAGACAAACGTGATGTAAGTTCAACTATTTTTGGGAAGCACATTGACGGTATTACGTTTGTAGACGAAATCTACGAAGAAGAAGATGTTGCACTTGTACCTTGGTTAGTAGGCGAAGAGTGGAAGAAAATAGAAGGCATCAAAGCCAAATATATGTTTGGACATTTTGAACTTCCAAGTTTTTACATGAATGCTATGGTACAAATGCCTGACCATGGAGACTTACGTCCGCAACACTTTAAAAATCAAGACTATGTGTTTAGCGGACATTTCCACAAACGTCAAGTACAAGGAAAAATACACTATATCGGCAATACGTTTCCTCACAATTATGCTGATGCTGGCGATGACGAACGCGGTATGATGATACTTGATCGCGAAAACGGCAAAGAGCCAGAGTACATCAATTGGTGGAACTGTCCTAAGTATCGTACAATTAAACTTAGTGAACTAATTGACAATGCTGACAAAGTAATAAAACCTAAAATGTATCTTCGTGTAACATTAGATCTTCCTATATCATATGAAGAAGCGCAGTTTATCAAAGAAACATTTATTAATCAATATAACTGTAGAGAAATTACACTTATTCCTCAAAAACAGATTGAAGAAATTTCTAGTGATATTGATATTGAACATTTTGAAAGTGTAGATCAAATTGTAACAAAAGAAATTGCTGCTATTGAGAGTGACAATTTCAATAAGAAAATGCTATTGGACATCTATAACGAACTATGATTAAAATTAAAGATCTTACTGTAAAGAATTTTATGAGCGTGGGCAATCAAACCCAAGCTGTAGATTTCGACAAAGAACAACTGACTTTGGTGCTCGGTGAAAATCTCGATCAAGGAGGTGACGATTCTGGCTCACGAAACGGTACTGGTAAAACTACGATAATCAATGCATTATCCTACGCTATGTACGGCCAAGCACTGACCAACATCAAGCGGAACAATCTTATTAACAAGACTAATTCCAATGGAATGTTGGTCACCCTACACTTTTAGAAAGACGGACAAGACTATA
>Ga0181591_10005703_pt1 | contig 10817 bp, 9 predicted proteins | sample 071ome_33_FD_133757 | JGI IMG/M metagenome (GOLD analysis project Ga0181591, IMG submission 133757) | Coastal salt marsh microbial communities from the Groves Creek Marsh, Skidaway Island, Georgia - 071412AT metaG (megahit assembly) | ecosystem: Environmental > Aquatic > Marine > Intertidal zone...
AATAAAAATGGAGCAATATATGCTAGGAATTTAAATGTATTTAATAACCAAAATTTCATTATATATATAATTAAAATATTTTATTATAACATTTTATATATATAATGTCACTCGGATTAAAAGTAGAAGATTTTAGAAACTTTAATAAATTAGACAACTTATTTTTTCTTCATCAATCTGATTTAGAAAGGGTATTAGCAAGTGATTTATACAGCGGATTCAGGGGAGAAATAGATAATATTATTTCAAAAGTAAAATCAGGAACTCTCCAAGAAGATGAAGGAAAAGAATATGAAAAATTATTAGCATATTCAATATCATTTTTAGAAGAACATAAAATGAATGTCCCATATGTAGAAATTTTCAAATATTGCCTATTATTTCAATTTAACTTTATAACATCAAATGTAAAATTTGAATCGATTGAAGATTTACTAAAATTGAAAGAGTTAAGTAAAATGATAGTATTGCCAAAAAATATTTTAAAAGGGGGTGAAGGTGATGATATAGTACCTTATGGTGAAAGAAGACCAAGTAATTTCAAAAAACGTGCTTTTTTAGTAGGATTAACCGCACTATTTGGAATATTTTCTGGTATAGCATTCAAATCTACTGTAGATCAATATAATACGATGGTCGCAGGTCATATTGAAGGATTTGGAGCAGCAGCAAGTGGTCATATGGGAGAAGCATTAGGTAAAGTATTACCACCTGATACACGTGCTTTTGCTGGATATTATGAAATGTTCCCTGAACCATATGAAGTATATGAAGAAGCGAAAGAAGATGCAGAAAAGAAGCTATTAGCATTGCCAGCACCTGATAGCATAAAAACAACACCATTAGCTATAGCAGCAGCAGCAGAAATGAAAGTACCAGAGGATGTGCCATATACAGCAACAGAAATTGCCACATTTGAAGAAATACGTCCAATTATTGTAGAAACATATGAAAGTAATGCTGAACGTTTTAAAACAGCAATAGAAAAAATAAAATCTAAGGGGGTAAGTGTAGATTATTTATCATTATTAAAAGGTAAAATGCCAGCTGGATTAGAAGAAGAAGTAAACGCATTATATCAAGAAGCTATGACAGAATTTGGAGAAATATTTCAAGGGGTAGCAAGTGATTTACAAGATAGAATAGTCGAAGCAAATAAAGTTTCACAATATAGAAGACGTGGAGTGTTAATGAATGAAGCATTAGCAAAAGCACAGGAATCAAAAGGTTGGCTAGCGCCAATAACAAATACTATTTCAGGTCTTTTTAAGACAATAGGTCAAATGGAAGCTACAACTATGAGTAAAGCAGGTCGTGATATAGAGGCAATGGTTCAGACCACTTTAACAGAAACAGCTATAAAATATAAAGAAGCTGACCTAGCAAGGACAACATATTTAACAAGGATGGGACGTTTAATAAGTGATGAAACTGAAGGTTTAAGAATGGACATTCAAGGTGTTGCCTGGCTAGCAGGAATGTCAACATTATTAATTTTATTAACAATTAATTTGACATTACTTCAAATTTTTGGTCCAAGAAATAGAGTATCACAAATAATATTGGGTGCTATTTCTTTATTACTATCTCAAAGTCCAGCACTTGGAGTATTACATGCGGCATTACAAATGGGAGTAATAACTTCAACAGAGTGGGTAGGATTAACTACAGCAGCAGTAGAAGATAGAGAATATCAACCACGAGTTGAGGGTAGAAGAAGACGCTCAGGAAGTGTGGGTGAATTAGAAGGTGGTAAGAAAACACGCAAACATAAGAAACACAAAGGTCGTAAACATAAGAAAACAACAAAACAACGTAAATCAAATAAAGGAAAAAAACATAATAAAATAACAAAACAACGTAAATCAAATAAAGGAACAAAACACAAAACACGTAAACATAAAAGGTCTCGTAAATAAATGAATAATATAAATTAAAACATTATAATTTATATTTCTCTCAATACACTGAAACTATTTTGTGAAAACTAACTTCAAAACTTCATCAATATGTTTGACACTATGGAATGTAATACCATTAATAAAATAATTATTATCTTTGACATATATTTAAGTTATAACATATAACATACATAATTCAATATATTATTTATTATTTTGTAATATATTATGTTCTGACATTTTTAAAATACTTAATACCATGATTTGTTTATCAGTTAATTTAATATCATTTTCATATTTAATAGCATCTAATACTTCGTTTGCTTGATTTATAGAATATATCATATTTTGTTTTATTTGTTTTAAATATTCCATCCATAAAATAGAAACATTATAATTTCTCTCTTTATATTGTTCAAATTTCAAAATAATATCGTTAATTTCATTCAAATCAGTATTATAATGATTATTATTTATGTTCATTATTAGTATTTGATTTAAATATTTAAATGATTAATAATGAATAGTTATTAAACATAATAAATTAAATATTATTAAAAACAATGAGATTTTTAGAAACAAAATTTGAAGATTATATAAACAATTCTGAAAGTAATAATTTACATCCAAAAATAAATAAAATAATAAATGATGAGTATCCAAATATAAATAATATAAAAGAAATGAAAAATACAATAATATATGGACCTAGTGGAGTGGGTAAATATACACAATCATTATGTTTAATAAAAAAATATAGTAATAGTAATTTGAAATATGAAAAAAAAATTGTTTGTGAAAGTGAAAAGAAAGAATATATTATAAAGATAAGTGATATACACTATGAAATAGATATGTCTTTATTAGGTTGTAAACCAAAGAAGGTATGGAATGATTTATATAATATTATAACAGATTCAATAATAGCTAAACATAATAAACAAGGTATTATTCTTTGTAAAAATTTTCATGATATAGATAATGAATTATTAGATGTATTTTATAGTTATATGGAAAAAATAAATAATAGACAAATAGAATTAAAATATATTTTACTAACGGAACAATTAAGTTTTATACCAATTAACATAATAGATTATTGTAATGTTATAAACATAAATAGACCAAGTAAAAAACAATATAGATTATGTTTTAATAAAAATATTAATAAATATAATAATAATACAAATTTAAAAAACATAATATCAGATATAAATATAATCCCAAAACATGAAAAAATATGTAATGATTTAATTAATATGATTATTTATATGAATACATTAAATTATGTTGAATTAAGAAATAAATTATATGAAATACTTACTTATAATTTGAATATAGAAGAATGTTTATGGTATATATTGAATAATATAGGAATAACAAATGAAGGTAAGTCAGATGTAATGTTAAAAATATATCCTTTTTTACAATATTATAATAACAATTATAGACCGATTTATCATTTAGAGGTTATTATATTCTATTTAATAAAAAAACATCATGAACTTTGAAGAAGCAATTTATATATTAGATATTAATAGAAATAATCTCTCTGAACATATGATTAAAAAGGCATATTATAAGAAAGCACTACAATGGCATCCAGATAAGAACAAGACAAAAGGTAGTGTAGAGATGTTTAAAAAAGTTAATGAGGCTTATGAATATCTTTGTTTGAGAGAAAATATAGAAAAACATTCAAATATAAACGTAAATAAAAAACATGAGAATAAAAGTAGTTACGAAATATTAATTATAAGTTTTTTACAAAATATAGTAAAAGATTTAAAAAATGGATATATTAAGGTGGCATTAAAAAATTTTGATAATTTTGATAAATCATTAGTATATTCATTATATGAGCATTTATTGAAGTATAATGATATATTTTCAATAGATAAAGAAATATTAGAGGAATTAAGAGAGAAAATAAAAGAAAATTATAAAGACTATACATTGATTGAATTGAATCCAACAATAAATAATTTATTAAATTCAGATATTTATAAATTAGAGCATAATAATGAAACATTTTATGTTCCGTTATGGCATAAAGAAGTAGAATTTTGTTCTAATTATGATAAATTAGTTGTTCGTTGTATACCAGATTTACCAAAAGATACATTTATAGATGATGATAATACAATTCATAAGATGGTAGTATTGAAATGTTCTGATATACTTGATAAAAACGAAATAAATATCAATTTAGGAGAGAAAATTATAAAAATAAATATATTAGATTTGAAGTTGAAAAAATATCAAACACGAATAATAAGAAATATAGGTGTATCAAAAATAAATACAAAAGATATTTTATCATGTTATTTAAGATCTCATGTAGTATTACACATTAAACTAATTTAATAATATACAAAATTGAATAAAAATAAATATAGTATATTATTAAACAAAAAAAGAATGAAGTTTGATTTGAAAAGTGAAAAACTAATTAATAAAATTAGTAATATGTGTAAGGTAGATGAATTGTTAAAAAATGTAAATCAAACGATAGATAAACAATTGAGTATTCAACGACCACCATTGAGACGACCACAATTTTATAGACAATTTCGAAACAGTAAGCTAGATATGGTAAAGAGAAATATTATAGCAGAGAATGATAAGATAAAAGTATTTGAAGTATTATATTCACGATTTAATTCTGACAAAACTTATTATTGTATGGTAAATGTAGAAAAGAAAATAAAGTGCGAATATTATATCAGAAAAGAATGTTTGGTAGAATATGTGTTTAAGAGAGTGGATATTGTAGTAGATAAAGATGAAAACATATTGAATATATACATAAGAGATTAATGAAAAGTATTTGAAATTATGTAAGTAAATAATAAATAATATTTTTTTTGATTTTATTTATTATTTTTAATATTTTAGTTTAATATTTTTAGGTTTATTTTTTTGATTTTATTTTAATTTTAATTTTATTTTATTTTTTAAATAATTAATAAATTATTTTTATACAGAAGTGGCTCCTGCTTTGGCGAAGTGAGGACTCATGTAGCGTTGGAGGTTGAAGTAAGTGAGTTCGTCATCTTTCTTAAGACGTAAAAGTTGGGAGAGTTTTCTGTCTGCGTTGATTTTGCGTCCATTGGATTTATCTTGGAGGTTGTGGGCGCGGATGTAGGCGTTGATTTCTTTGGTTACTTCAGTGCGTGCCATTTGGGTGCCTTCTTCTTTGCCGAGGAACTTAGCAAGTTCTTTGCTGATAAGAGTGGGTTTTACAAAACCAGATGGCTTGCGGTTACCAGTCTTACGTTTGCGGCGCATTTGTTGACGGTGAGCTGCGCGGAATTCACGGTTTGCGCGTTTTTCGAGTTGTCTAAGTTCGGTCTTGACAGAAGATACAAGGGCGGTGAGTTGTTGAAGTTTAGTTACAACAGATGCGAATTCAGTAGAGAGGTCTACAGGTCCTTCGACTACTTGGTTAGTTTGGGGAGTAGGTTCAGGTGCTGGTGTAGGAGCTGGGGCTGGTGCTGGAGCAGCAGTTTGTTTTGCTTTGGTTGATTTAGTTTGTCTCTTTCCACGTGCCATTATAGTTATACACATATAGAAGAGTTATTTTTTAAGTCATTTAACGCATAATATATTTTAATTATAATTAATATATTCTAAAGAGCAATATGTTGCTAAAAATAAACATAAAAAACATAAAAAACATAAAAATAGTAAAAATATGAAAATTATTTTTATGCTACAGATTGATACAACCAAGGAAGTGCTTCTGCTGCTTGTCTATTTACTAAAGTTAAAGCACAAAGCACATAATTAGCTCCTAAAATTTTATTATCATTATTAGTTCCATGTAATACTAAATTTTCTATAATCATGATCCCGATCCTTTTTAAAGATAATAAGTCAACACCTAATAATAAATTCATATTCAATCCATGAAATGGATTACCTAACGGGGGACATATATCTCTTCTTGTTTGATTTGTTAATTGGGATCTGTAAAACCAAATATCTCTCAATTCTCTAATAAATCTCAAAGTATTAATTAGTGATAAATCCCAATACCATGATGAATTAGAATAATTTCCTAAATTATTAATGTGTTGGAAAATTTCAGTACATCTATTTTCTAATTGTTTTAAAGGTGAAAGATTTTCTTGTTTTTTTATTCTATATTCAACTTTCATATTCAAATATCTTGAATATCTAATAATTTTTTTAATTATATTCTTTTGATTTATAGGTAATTCATTACGATTATATGGATTTTTGGCATCTTTTGTTGTTATAATATGATTATATAATGACAATATATCAAAACCATATACATTATCATCTTTATCTATAAAGCTAATAAATTGTTTAAATTCAATTTCCTTCATAGTATCCATTGTATAAAAATCATTTTCATTCATGCATATATCTCTCTTTATAAGGGCAGGCCCTTTTAATGATAATAATTTTTTTAATATATATGATTTCCATATTTTTTGTATTTTTAATATAAAAAATGAATGTCTAAGAAAATTATATGTTCTTTTGTTTAATTGATCCTTATTACCACTTATTTTGAGAGAATAATATCTACAAATTTTTTTTAATTGTTTAATTTTTAAATCATAAATCATAATATTTTCATATTCTGAATATTTTGGAATTTTAAATAAATCATCACTTAATTTTAGCTTTTTAACCTTTTTTGATTTCTTATTTTTTTTATTACTTGTTTTATTATTTAATTCTTTAATTTCATTATTTATAATATTTACGTTTTTAAGTTCCATCTAATAATACTATATTATATATAGATTAATCTTTTAACTTATTTCTATAAAAATATGATGATAAATGGTTACATAAATAATATAATATAAAATAATATACAATAATATACAATAAAAAATGTAATATATTATTTTATATTTTAAACAAATACAAATCCATATTCTTTTAAAAATTCTTTAAGTTCTGTTAGATTTGTTTCTTTATTTTTATATACTATATGAGATAAATCATCAATTATAACATTATCGTTTAATAAATTAAACATATTTTCAATATTATTTAGTTCTTCTTCAGTATAATTTATTCTTTTTTGAAATTCTTTATAAAATGATGGAATATTATGTTCAGTTTGAAGTTTTTCTATATTATAAACATCATAATGTTTGGTGTAAAATTTTCTATATTTCTTATATCTATTTATAACATATTCAATATTGAATGTTTTTTCTCCGCAAGAATAATCAGTTCCAGTTACAATACATATTTTCGTAAATTCATTATGGTTTAAGTTGAGTTTCTTTAATATACTTTTAAAATTATATAACACAACATTAGAGTTAATTAAGCTTAAATATCTAAAAACTCTAGGACATCCATAAACAAACATATCCATATCTTCACTTAAACAACCATACGCTATATTTTCTAATACTAATTTAACACATAACTTATCTGATTCACCTTTTGATTGAATATACTGAACACCCATAATATCCATTAATTTTTTAACATTTTTAACATCTTGTTTTTTTATTCTAATAAATTTCTTTTTTAAATTGTTCATCTCCTCTCTTATTTCTTTTTCTTCTTCAAATGATAACTCTTGATTATTTTCTAAATTTTTTACTAGTTCATCAAACTCTTCTTTAGCTTTTATCTTTTCATTATTTCTTTGTTTTAAAAGTTCTTTTTTTTCTTTTGGTGGTTTTCCATCAAATATAAATATAGGAGTAATATTGTTCATTTTAAATATAGAAATCATTTGAAACATTTTTTCTATTAACTCATTATTTTTATTAAATTTATATAAGTAAATACTAGTGTCAACAGTAATAGTTTTTCCATCTAATTTAGATAGATTTATAGGATAAATACATTTTGAACATTTTTGTTTGATATACTTATTAAGATTTTTGATTCCCATATTGTTATATGTTTACTAATATAGTAATCATGTCTTTTAAATTCAATTTTTTTATAATTCAACTAAACTCATAGACAACGCATTATTATTAAATATTATATGATGATTTTGAAATAAATGTATAATTTTAATAAATCTTTTTTTACTAATTTTTCTCTCTATAAATGAAACTAAATTGTCAATATTTTCAGTTGTTTTATTAAAGTTACATATTGTTTCATTGTTTTCAAGTGTTAATTTTATAAATTCTCTATAATTGAATAACAATATGGTTGATATAACATAATATGAAAATACATTGCTTTTTTCAATATATGTAGAGAGATTTATCTTATTAGTTTTATTATCATTAATATAATCATAAATTATATTATTATATAATAACACTTTATTCATTTGAATAATTGAATAATATATTTCATATTTTAATATTAAAACACATGTTTTTATAAATTTTTTTACGTTATGAGTAGTAGTATATGAATATATACAACAATTTAATATTTTTGCCCATGTTTCACTATATGCTTCTTCAATTTTAATTGTATTTTTAATTGGAATTATTTTGTTTATTTTATCAGAAGCTTCTTTACTTAATTCACCATTGAAATCTAATTTAAAAGCGTGAAAACACTCATGTATAAATACTTTAAACCATTCTTCTTCGCGATATATAATTAAATCTCTGTATGAATTACCTAATAGTGTGTAACCAGAATTAACATTCTCACAATCTAATATTTTTACATTATTTTGAGGTAAATGTTTTGAAAATTTTGTTTTATATAAATATATATTAATATTATTGAAATCACTCTTTTTACAAAATGATTTAATTAAATATAAACATGCTATTATGTTATATATATCATTTTTTATTTTTTCAATATTATAGTCTGATTGTAATTTTGCATAGTTTATATTAACATTTAAATCATTTAATTTACAAGAAAAATTATAATATTCTTTTACAGTGTTATTAATACTATTTACTATATTTTTAGATATGAATTTATTTGTTTTAAGTTTATAATTATTATTTATAACTTTTTTATTTAATTTTATTTTTATGACTTCTAAATAACTTTGTTTTATTTGCTTGTATATTAATTTAAAAAATTTAATTAATGATTTACTTATTATAGGTTTATAGTTAAAATTATAATTGGTAGTTTTTAAATAGTCAACTATATATTCGTATTTTTTCATTTGTTTTAATATGTCATTATTATTTTTATTTAATTCTAATAATTCCATTATATATTATAAGATATTAATTATATTATAATATATCAAAAATTATAATTCTTTTCTTATTTTCATTAATTCGTATTCAACCTTTGGTAATTTTAGTTTTACAAATCTTTCTAATTTTGCGTCTTTTGTTTTTTTAAGAGTATCTTTTAAATCTTCATTTTGCATAAACTTAGCGTATAAGGCATCTTTTAATACCTTTTTATTTCTTCCAGAATAAAAATCACTATCTATCATTATATTTTTATCTCTCATGGTTCTATTTTTATAAGTTCCTAATCTTGAACCAACACCTTTTGCCATATATGGGTTTTTAGATAATTCACCATCTGGATTTCCACCAACTGTAAATTTAAGGTATAAATCATTATTATCTTTTTTAAATTTATTACCTTGATAATAGTGTTGAACTGAATTCCATTTATGTCCGTCTAATTCAAATGGTTGAACCCAATTGATGTCTAACTTATTTCTCCATTTTGGAATAAGAGATAATTGTGTAAATTTATTGATGTCTTTTAAATTTATTTTTTCACCTGAACCTCTCCCGGGAATACGAGTTGAATTAGATTTATCGTAATATTGAAGAACAGTATCATCATTAAATAAACCATTTTTCATTGATTCGAATTCTTTTTCATTATCTTCTAAATTTTTACCTCCTCGCATATTTTTTTCTTCCATTAATTTCTTGAATTCGGGTATTATGTAGTATGGACCACTTCTTCTAGTTAAACATGTATCAAGAATTATTTTTTTAATTCCATATGGTAATTCATTATAAGTAAACGCACCTCTATCTTTATATGTTACAAGAACATAATGCCAACCTAACCAGTCAGTAATTATATAGTGTGATGGTTCAAATATACCTTTTTCTTCTAATATTGTGTCATTTAATTGTCCGCATTGTAATACATTGTTTAAATCTTTGTTTTTGAAATTATCTCTAGATAAAATAACAATCTTGATATTTAATACTCTTTCGAGTGTAGAAATGGCCCATGTGTCAGCCCAAAATTTACATGATTTTAAAACATTTTTAAAATCTTCAATATTTTCTACACCATCCATAAATCTGAACTCTTTGAAGATTTCTTTAGCTTGTTTGAGTTGAGCTTTTTCTTCTACATATGATTTTCCAACTTTACTAGCTTGTTTCATTATTTTCATTTTTTCACTTACATCTCTAATATTCTTAGACCTTCTTTTTAATTCGTTGAATTCTTTTGAAATTATTTTCATGTTTTTTTCATGTTCGGCAATCATGTTTTTAAACATATTATAGTTTGATTTATAATTTGCAAATAATTCATCAGTTGCTTCTTCAGCCAAAATATTTCTTAATTCTTTTACTGTAACATTTCTTCCAACAGTTTTTAAACCATCACGTATTGTAGCATATAAACAATCCCCAGCACCTTCATTTTCTACTAAATCATAATTATTATTTTTCATGAATTTTTGTATCCATGGTGTAAATTTATCTTCTTTATACAATGATTTCTCTCTTTCTTCTAATTTATATGTTTGTTGTGTTTTCATTTTATCATTTTCCATAACTCTATTAATACTTTTTTTTATCTTTTCAGTTTCATCTTCTTTAGCCTCATCATCTTCTTCAGCACCAGCATCTTCCTCAGCACCAGCATCTTCTTCAGCACCAGCATCTTCTTCAGCACCAGCATCTTCGACAGCACCAGCATCTTCTTCAACCTCATCACCTTCCCCAGCATCAGCATCTTCGTCAGCCCGAT
>Ga0181591_10005736_pt1 | contig 10782 bp, 8 predicted proteins | sample 071ome_33_FD_133757 | JGI IMG/M metagenome (GOLD analysis project Ga0181591, IMG submission 133757) | Coastal salt marsh microbial communities from the Groves Creek Marsh, Skidaway Island, Georgia - 071412AT metaG (megahit assembly) | ecosystem: Environmental > Aquatic > Marine > Intertidal zone...
CCGTTGGGGGACGAAGCATCCTATGAGCAAAGCGGTTGCACGCCGAACCTCAACCCTCTGATGGGAGAGGAGCCAGCGCATCGGCACCGGCGGCTTCGCCCTGAACGTAGAGCACCGCCCGATGGAACGGTTGGTGGCGGGGCCGAAGGGCAGAGCGTTTCATCATGCGCAAAATACCCCAAAGACCGGTACACATCGCTTTGAAGGATCTGAAAGGATGGCGAAGGAATCGGAGGGGGTTGCCCATCCCTTCCAGCGGGTACCGAAGTTGCTCCACCATCGTCATCGGGATGACTTCATCGACACCGTACACCGACGGCCGCTTTTCTCGAGGCATGTGGTAGGTGCCAAACAAGATGTCCCAGAGGGGGAGAAACGTTGAGTAGTTGCACCAAATTGCTTCTTCCTCGTTTGAGTGGTGCCAGTGGTGAAATTCGGGGGTCATGATCAATCGAGAAAGAGGTTTGATCCAGAGGCGAACGTTCGCATGAAGGAACAACCCCAAGACGATTTGCACCACCGCCACCAAACCCGAAAATTCGGGACTGAAACCCGCTGCGATGAGGAAAAAGAAAGCCGGAGCGATGAGGCTCCCATCGAAGGGATGAGCCCGAAAACCACTGACCCAATCCATGTGTTCGGGTGAATGGTGCACGGCGTGAAAGCGCCAAAGTTGCGGGACCTCGTGATACCAGCGATGGGTCCAGTAACCGGCGAGGTCAAACAACGCCACGCCGACGAACAAGAGGTACGGTTGGGGAATGGCTTGAATGTAAGGGCGTAAAATCAAGCCAGGCATCCATGCAAAACTGAGCACGCCCACCACGACTGCAGCGGTCAAACCCACCGCCTGCAGCACCGGTGAAGCCAAGGCATACCCCACGTCCAAACCAAGATGAGGGCGTTTGAACCCTTGATGGTCATGCCGCGGAAAAAGCCGTTCGAAAGGCACGACCAACACGAAGAGAACGATGACGGCGCCAAGACCGTCCTGGTTGTTCCAAACCGCCAAGACGGCAAGACCGAGGGCAAGAAGGCGAAGGACAATGGCCCGAGACCAGCCACCGACGGGTGGAAGGCGGGGTGCGGGTGGCACCCCTCCATCGTCCATGGCTGCACGTCTGTTTCGTTGCCTTTGGAGGTTTCCTTTCTCCGAATCAGTACACGTCACGGAGGTAGCGCTTCTCTTCCCGCATCATCGTCTTCTCAATGAAGTGGGTTGCATCTTCTTCGGACATGCCGCCGTGGTCGATGGCGATTTGAATCAAAGCTCGGTGAACGTCCTTGGCCATGTACTGCTTGTCGCCACAAATGTAAAAGTAGGCGCCTCGCTCAAACCATTCCCAGATTTCTGCACCGTGTTCCTTGAGGCGGTGTTGAACGTAGATTTTCTCCTCTTGGTCCCGAGACCACGCCGTGGTGAACCGGTACAGGTGACCCTCGTCAATCCACGATTCAATCTCGTCTTTGTAGTAGAACTCGGTCTTCTCGGATTGGTCGCCAAAGAACAACCAATTTTTCCCCGTACCGCCGTCGTGGACCCGTTGCTCCATAAACGCCCGGAAAGGAGCAATACCGGTTCCAGGTCCGACCATGATGATGTCCGTGTCCTTGTCCTCGGGCAGGATGAACGATTTCGTAGGCGACATGAACACGCCGATTGGTGCACCGCTGGTGTCGATCTCATCGGCCATAAATTGGGTGCAAAGACCGCCACGGGCTCGACCGTTGTACTCGAATCGGACAATACCGACGGTCAATTCAACGAATCCGGGGTGGGCGTCGTGAGAGGACGCAATTGAATAGAGCCGAGGTTTAAGTCGGTCCGCCAACTCAAGGAACTCTTCTGGCGAATACTTGACATCGAACTCGCGCATGATGTCAATGTAATCCCTCGTCCAGAGATAATCTTCAACCGCCTTGGTGTCGGCGTTGATGGCTTCAACCTTTGACGCAGGGTCGTCCGAAGGTGAGGAAGGCAATAGCGAAGGGGGGGTCTTCTCTTCGGAGGAGGCCACCCAAGTCGAGTTGTTTCGGGACCGGCTCACCATGCTCATGCTGATGTTCATGCCGCTCGAGACCACCTTTTCTGCAAGCGATTGAACGAATTTTTTGTTCGCCATGTGCACCTCGAAATCTTTTTTCAGAGCGTCATAAAGCGTCCTTTCGCCGTTGTGCGTGGTCACGCTCGCATCCCGGTCCCAACCTTGAACGGAAAGAAGTTCCTCGACGATGTGGGGCGGGTTTTCAGCGACGACCCCGAGAGCGTCCCCGACTTTGTAATCCAATCCGGAATCTCCGAGCTCGAAAACGATGTGTCGAGTTTCCTTCCTTGAGCCCTCGCCGTTGAGGATGTAGTTCTCCGTGATTCTTGTCATGTAGGGGTTTTTTGCTGACCAGTTGTCTGACATCGCCTCACCTCGGTCCGTGGACAGATTTTCCCACAAAAGGTCGCTATATCATGGTTGGTATGATTGCATATCCCGGGGCCATCGCCCCGCACCGATGGGAAGAAGAAGCCCAAGCCGTTAGGAAGAACATGACCCATCGCATTGACATGCTTGGTACGGGGAACGCCTTCCTTCCACACGGCCGCTTCCACTCCTTCGCCATGCTCAACCGGCGTCACATCATCGATGCGCCTCCTACTGCGCTTGCCGGTTTGCGGAGAGCCGGGCAGTCGGTCGCTGATGTCGAGACCGTTTTCGTGACCCACGTTCACGGCGATCACGTGTTCGGTTTCCCTTTTCTGCTGCTCGAGAGAAAGTACATTTCCGACCGAGAAGGTCTCAAGCCGCTTCGTGTGGTGGGAACTCCCTTTGTACGGGAGCGCCTTTCCGCATTGTGCGAACTCGCATTTCCCGGCTCGCTCGAGAGCGCCCTTGACTTGGTGAAGTGGGAATTCAGCGACAGGGGAGAAACCGAAGACGGATGGCGGTGGGAGCGCTTTGAAGTTCATCATGACGACGCTGTTGAACCCTTTGGGTACCGCTTTGAGCACGAGGATGGGGCGTCCTTTGTCCACAGCGGTGATTCGGGCCCCTGCGAAGCGCTCTACGAAGCCATCGAGCGGTCGCATCTCGCCGTGCTCGAGATGGGATTCCCGGATTGGGTTCCCTCAACCCATCATCACAAGCCGAAGGATGTGCTTGAGCTGGCCACCAACTGCAGAACACCGCTGGGCATCACTCACACCTTCGTGGACGATCGATCGGAACACCCTCCCGTTTTGACCGACCAGCCTCCCAACCATCCCGACCATGTGACCCATCTTCGGGACGGTCACGTTCTCGAATGGAGGGGCGGAGGATGGGTCTTCAATGCGCCTGCCTGAAGGCTCGAAAAGTGTTCATTTTTGAAGAAACATGACTCGTATTTATACTCACTAATAAAGGTCAATTGGTGCAGAAAAGAAAGGGTCCCAAGTTGATTCGTGGACAGGCATATAAGGGGGACTCGGACTCCTAGAAATCACGGCGTTGGGTTGACTCAAGACTTCCCCGCCGAGGTATGAACACAGGAGGTGATTTGCAATGGATTCCAACATCTTTGACAAGTTCATCTCTCAGAAAACCCTGTTCAAAAACAAGGAAAACCTGAGGCACAATTTCCGGCCTGCTCGCCTTCCTCATCGTCAAGAAGAGATCGAGAAAATCTCCTACAATCTCTGGGAGGCACTGAAGGGGCATATCCCCTCAAACATGACCCTGTACGGCGTGACCGGCGCAGGGAAAACGGCGGTCACGGATTATGTCTGTCATCACCTCAAGGAAAAGGGCGACAGCATGGGTCGGAAGGTGGAGGCCATCATGGTCAACTGCCGTCAAATTGACACGCAATACCGGGTCCTGAGTCACCTTGGAAACTCCCTTCTTGAAGCGCATGAACGGGATGAAATTCCTTTTACGGGATGGCCGACCGACCGAGTCTTCAACGAACTTGTTCGCCGAATGGACCGGCAGGGGGGTGTTTTTGTCATCGTTCTCGACGAGATTGACCACCTCGTTCGCAAAGCCGGCGATGACCTTCTTTACAATTTGACAAGCATGAATTCCTCGTTGAAAAGGGCCCGGGCTTGTGTCATCGGAATTTCAAACGACCTGAAGTTTACCGATTTCCTCGACCCAAGGGTTCGCTCACGATTGGGCCAGCTTGACGTCTTGTTCAAGCCCTACGATGCCGAACAACTTCAGGACATTCTCCGTCAGCGCGCAATGTCGGGGCTGAACGAGGAAGTCCTCGGGTCGGGCGTCATCGAACTCTGTGCCGCACTGGCTGCACAAGAACACGGCGACGCTCGGTGCGCCTTGGATTTGCTGCGCATCTCTGCTGAAAAGGCCGAACAGGTCGGGGACCTCACGGTGAATCAAAACCACGTTCGAATCGCCCAAAGTCAAATCGAATCCGACCAGATAACACCGGTCATTTCCTCTCTGCCCAGTCAACAAAAACTGGTGCTTGCCTCCGTGATCATCAACGAACGCAACGGTCTTCGCAACGTCCAAACAGGGCAGGTCTACGACATCTATCGACAAGCGTGCAAACATGTCCGCCAAAGCCCACTCACCCAACGAAGGATTTCTGGCCTTCTTTCGAATCTGGACATGTTGGGCCTTGTCACGGCGAAGACCGTGAGCAAGGGGCGGTATGGTCGTTCAAAAGAAATCAATTCCTCCATCCCGAACAACATCGACCCGCAACAAATCATGACGGCTGCTGAAGAAGAAATGGGGCTTGTGTTCACCGCCCATTACAACCACCAAACCTCCCTTTGAACCGTTGAACACCGGAAGGTGTCCTCCTTTCGGTGTGCTTAAATGCACCTCGTCAGTCGCCCAAGCCATGAGCGACGCCGTTCAGTCCAAGGGAACCAAGAACATGGGAGGGCACACACCGGTCTACGCACCGGCCATGGTCTTTCTCGGGGCATGGGGTCTCCTGCTCGCCGTCCTCAACATGTTCAGCATGGCCCACCCTACCCAACACGTTTCATGGGGTGGCCTTCTCACCTTCGAAGCCACCAACGCTGCTTTTGGAGACGCCATTGACGGGTTCCACTACGAAGTGTTGGGCGACACGATCTTCATCGCCGCCTGTCTCGCCCTCGTGGTTTTTGGTTTGAAAACCATCAACCAAACCAACGACCTGCAGGCCTGGCTCCGTGGTCTCATCATCAACGACACGTGGACGGCCTTGAACGACACCTCCGTCGGCGGGGGCCAACGCACCACGGCTGCTTGGTGCTTGTTGCTCGGTCTTGCGTTTTACTTCTGGTACGGTGTTCAATACATCGGATGGATGGACGTCGGCGTGTACTCCGTCACCATCGCTCTCCTCGCCTCGGGTTTCGCATTGAATCACGCAAGCCGAGTCCCAAAAGGCGACGAAAACATCGACTGAGAACATCAGTGACCGTTTCGCTTCAGCACCGTATCCAGCGCGCCCAACAACAAACCATGCCAGAGGGCAAAGCTCCAGCGCAAGGTTAACCACCTCAAGCCGAAAACCGCCCTTAACTTACGGTGCTGCGTTGTCCGCATCACTTCTCGGTTCACCACACCAAGCGGTCCTGACCACAACAACACCTCGTGAAGCAAAAGCAAAAACAACGAGACCGTCAACAACCGAACCTCCCATTGGACCACCGAGGCTCCGTTTTGGATCACGTCTCCGAAAAGAAGGCCAGCAATGAACGGTAAACCACCGACGAGCGTTGCGAACCACAACGGAAGGAGGCACAACACCATCAATGAGGACCCGAGGAAATCAAAGCCGGGACCCCGGCGTTTTCGGCGGGGAAAATGGCGAACGATACGAACGTGGGCTCGAGCATCGCGTTTTCGTTTCCTCAAGAAATGAGCCATCCCCATTTCCGGCACGTGACGAACAAGAGCGTCAGGGGCGTAGACGATGGTTCCTCCAGCATCCAGCAAACGGAGGCTGACCTCCATATCTTCAGCGTGATACCAAGAGGGGTCAAACCCGCCAACCTCCAAGAGCGCCGCTCGATGAAACATGGAACACGGGCCGTTGGCTAAACTGGTTCGTCGGGGACGAGAGCGGTATTTCGCTGCGATTTCTACCGAACGCAAGCGACTGACGATGTCGTCCGCCTGTTCAAACACGGTTCGCCCTGTCACAGCGACGACTCGCTCAGACTCAGCGACCGGTCCGGATTCTGCCATCATGTTGGCAATCCAATCCCTTTCAGGACGAACGTCGATGTCCGTGATGGCCACCCATTCTCCTCGAGCCTGTTCAACCGCCCATTGACGACCCGCAGCGAGGCCGAGCGGGGGTTGGTGGTGAACCCGAACCGGTGGCCCCCGAAGACCTTCGGGGTCGTGGTAGGCGTCCATGATGGCTTCGGCACCGTCCATCGACCCGTCGTTGACGGCAAGGATCTCAAACGAAGGATAGGTCTGTGTGAGCAACGCTTCAAGGCATCCTTGAATCCATGAGGCTCCGTCGCGAACACAGACCGTGATGGACACCATCGGCGTGTCCATCAAATCACCTCAAACAACTCAAGCAAGCGCCGACAGCGCTGTTTCGTTCCCAAATGGCTGGGCTGGACCACCACCCCTTGGTTCGGCTGACCGTACATCACGACAGCGTTGATTGGAGCGAGGACATGAATGAACAACGGCGCAAGGTCTTCTTCCCCGTCCACCACCACCACCACGGGGACCTCATCTGACAGCGCTTCCCGCACGGCACTGAGCAAAGAGGGCGTCAGCACACCCGCCGGGTTTTCTGCTCGGAGAACGGTGCCGAAAGCCCTGAGATCCACCTGGTCCACCTCGTCAAGTGCTTGGCGCTTGGTTTGCCCGTCGACCAGAGCAAGGTCGGGTGTGATGCCGATGCTCAGCAAGGTGCGTACGGTCACATCGCCCACAGCGACCAAAATGAGGCGTTCGAGCTCAAGGTCATCCAAAGCAGCGAGCATGGCAATCTCTGGGTCGTTCTCCGGGCCGGGGTACAAGACGCCCATCGGCGATTTCAATTCGGGTTCGGCCCGAGGGTGCATTCGCAACGTACGGCCTTCCCAATCCGCAGAAAACCAAGGATGTCCTTCTGGGTCAATGTGGCCGTTTCGGATCCGAGAGGAACTGATGACTTCGCCGTTGATGTCCATCATGTGACCGACCTCAAGAACGGCAAGAGGTGGCAAGTTCCCTGCGAGGCGCTTCTCGTTGATGCGATCGCACTGGCCCCGAGTTTCGGGTGTTGCGACGATGCAGTCGGCCTTGGGATGGGTGGGTGCGGGTCCGTGGACGTCGGTCAGTTGGTGGACAGAGGCGCGCCGGGGAGCGTGTTGCTGTATCCAATCAAGCAAGGATTCACGCCGTGTTTCGAAGGATTGGATGTGGTCGGATTTTTGCTCGGCCATCGCGTCGGACGTGATGTGAATCTCGACGAAATCCGCCGCTGTTTGAGCAGCGTCCAACAACAGACGGTGGCCGGCGTGGAGGCGGTCAAATGTGCCGCCGACCAAGCAGCGTCGAAAGCGCCGTCCGCCTTCCATGGGCGAGGCTTGTGCCTTCGGAATATGATGTCATCGCCCGAAATGAGGCTTTCGCTGCAGTTCAACGGTCTGTGCCCCGCCACCTAACGGCCTTGTTCACGGTTTCCTCGAAGGCCTGACCCTCGGTAGCGGGGCGTACTGTCCGGTAAGGTGGTTGTCTTGTGTTCATTCTTGCGTCGCACAAGGACCCATAACCCACCGATGGTTTACCGCATTTGCACCGAACTTCATCCCCCGAAAGGTCCGCTCGGTCTTCGATTGCGGCCGTACACATGGTGTCAGACATCATTGCAGTTTTCACAGTCGCTCAGCCTGATGTTGCAGGTACGGTAAGTCGCTGTGGCAGTCAAGGCTATTTCAAGACAGCGGGTTCGGCGAACGCACCCGATGATGGTAAGCGTTGGAAAACAGCACCCGCCCTGTGGTGACCTCCCCCATCGTGAGGACGGTCTCGTTCATCATCGGCCATGTTTCAACGGGACGAACCAACCACCCTGCCAGCGGGTGAGTTGAGCACGGAGGCGGTGGAAGCCCCTGCTCGAAGGCGTACATCGATTCGTACAGGTCGTTGAGAGCGGCCACCCCAATACCCTTGCCAAGCAATTTGATTCCGATGAGTTGGTCGGACGACAGGGTGCACGCAGGATGCGGTATCGGCACACCGGGAAGTCCGCCGAGCCACCCCGGCGGGTGGAACAATTGCGCCGTCCACGGCACCTCGTGGTCCCGCAGCCATGTTCGCCCCGATACGCTGGCCAACTGGGCAGTGAGCCAATCACCCGCATAACCCGCCCACCACGCCAACGGGAGGGTTTCCATGATTCGTCGCTGATGTTCCGGCAACCAAGGGCGCCCATCCAAGAGGGCCTCCATGCTGCTTGCCCAAACAGAGAACAACGAACCCGCAGGTTGATTCAAACCAAGACGAATGAAAGGTTCCAGCAAGGGATGGCCCTCGGAGCCGATATGAAGGGTCATGTGAAATTGATTTTCAAGCACTTCAGCGGCACAGACTGGGTTTCGAGACCATGCATCAAAGGCTTGCAAGAGCACATCTCGGTTGCCGGGACGGTCCATTCTCAAAGAGGTCAGCAAACAGGCTGCAAACCACGAGCCAAACACCTCATCCCTCAAACCTTCAACAACCGAGATCAACAGATCTGGACGAGCACCCAATTCCAAACCAAACCGTTGAACGGCCCGAGAGCGGAACGCAGCATCGCCGTTTTTAATGGCGTGAACAAGATGGGATGACGGCACCTCTTCAACGGGAAGCAGGTTCACCCATGCTGCCGGGAGGCGGTCGTGCAAACGAATCCAACGGCCAGGACGTTGGTCGGGTGGACTGGCAATCCATGCAGCCAAAGCGTCCTTCCCTTCAAACCGGTTTGCGAGGGATTCGTCACCCGATGGGTAGACGTCGAGGGCTTTTCGCAAACGGACCCCGTGCTTGCCCTCCGGAAGTTGATGGCCGGTGTTCAGGCCATCGTAGAGCCGTTGGCGTTCAAGCAAATCCGCTGCATTCTTTGGGGGCGAAAGCAATGAAACGCCTTGATTGTGTCCTGTAGGTTCGTCTCTGCCAAGAAGAATCGGCAACGGGTCCCTTCGTCCTGAATGAACATTGACGACGGAAACCAGAGACGTAGGTTTAACGAGGAGCGCTTCTGGACGCTGTGCTGGAAGAGTGCCACGCCTCCATATCCAGACTCGACATGAGGGGTGAACCAACGCACGCTGATACAGGTTCTCGGGAGCATCCTCAAACGGCCAATCGATACAAAACGGAACCCGAACATCATCCAACACCGAAGTCAAGACGCAGGTCACGCCACGAAGCGACATGCCGTAGATGTCGAGTTCAGATGGCGTCCAATCCTCCCGAGACCATTGCACTTCGCCGAAATCGATGAGAAGTTCTCGCCTGAGCGAAACCGACAGCGAAGCATCGCTTTCTGCGAGCACCCCCGTCAACTCCTCCCACATCGATTCCCGTCGTTCATCCGACATCCGAGGATGACGGAGTTCCAACCACGGCCTAAGGACCGAGAGGGGGAGATGCCGCCGGCGTAAGGCGTTCTTGTCGCTCAGCAAAAGTGCATCTTGCGAGAGTGCGTCCAACACTTGGCTTCTGTCGATGGAAGAAGGAAGCCGAGCAAGAAGGCCTTGAGGCGGAAAAAAGGAGTGCTTTGTCCCGACGACGGTTCCCAAGGAGACGGGCCCGACGCGGAGGCGGGCCGGAGGCGGGGTGGACGCAGCCTCCTCAACGACGAACCGTTTCCCTTCACTGAGTTGCGAATCGCCAACGGATTCAAAAATCGAACCGCGAACGAGGCCAACTTTTTGCGGAGCATTTGAGAAATCATCCAGCGTCACACCCTGTCCAGCCGTTGGTGGAGTGGTTGGTAGGAACTCGCCGAAGGTAAACCACGCCACGCTCTCCTCGGCGAAGAGCACCCACACCCCCCCTTTGTTTCCGGTGGACCTTCCCGAAGATGCTTTCGAGGCATCAGGGATGAAAATCAACGGCCCTGGAGGCAAATCTGCGTAACCAATCAACACGTTTGGACCGTCGACCTGCAACACACAGGCACTGGATTTGGTTGAAAATTGGTCCGCATATTGACGTAATTTAGCGACGGCGTTTTCTCGGAGACGCTCCACGCCTTTTTGGCTCAAAGAAATGGGAGCGTTTCGCAGACCGCCCGATTCGTCTCGAACGATCAATTCAGCGGCCCGTAACTGACGGCAGGCGAGCGAGGTGTGCGACATACGCATGTCAAACTGCTTCGCCAATTCCGAAACCGTGGCAGGACCGGAGCGAAGGAAGCTGAGGATGCGCCGATGAGCCCCTGACCTGATGCCGCGTGTTGTCATTACCAGTCACCTTCAAACAGCCTAACGGTTCATTGTAGATAAAACTTGGACTAAAAGAGGTTTTTAGTTACATTATGTTATACATTTCCAGTGGAACTGTCAAAAATAACTTACATTCAGAGCCCATAGTGTGGGATTTACACCGATATTTTGTCACTAACCGTAACCAATTCGTTGGTTGGCGGAGGAACCATTATATCAGCGGCCTCGCTCCTTTGGGTCAGCGGCACATCTCCAACGAGACAACCCGCTAAATGACAGGAGGAAGGAACCATGAAAACAACACGCATCCGTGAAAAAATCAAGAAATTTCTGGGCGATCGCCCACGCAACACCGCTGAAATTCTCGAACACATCAACAGCACGATGCGTCATGGAAC
>Ga0181591_10005742_pt1 | contig 10772 bp, 8 predicted proteins | sample 071ome_33_FD_133757 | JGI IMG/M metagenome (GOLD analysis project Ga0181591, IMG submission 133757) | Coastal salt marsh microbial communities from the Groves Creek Marsh, Skidaway Island, Georgia - 071412AT metaG (megahit assembly) | ecosystem: Environmental > Aquatic > Marine > Intertidal zone...
GTTGTTGAGAACGAACCGGACAAGCCGGAGATGATGGTTGTCCGCATCGTCCACAAGTTGTACACGCCGCCCACCACCATCGCTCCGACACCCACGTAGCGAATCTGACTGAGGAACACGGCGGTGAATCCGGTCGTGATGTCCCCGCCGGGCCAGCCGTGAATGAGGCCATACAGCGGCGTGAGCACCCCAAAGCCGATCAGTCCACCGAGGAAGATGTAGGAAGCAATGCGAAGGCCAACGATGAATCCCACGGAAAACAGGGCCACGGAGAGGTCGGCACCGGCGTAAAGTCGGCTGCCGAGGAAGCCGACGGCCCCCTCCACCGCGTGATGCACGGCTTGCGTGACCTTGACCACGAAGCCGTAGATGGCACCGATGCCCAAGGCGTACAGGATGGCGACCATGCCATCGCCTCCCTCTTCGCCCGCAACGAGGACTTCCTTGCACGCCACGCCCTCGGGGTATGGGAGGGCTTCTTCGACGATGAACAGCCGCCGAAGGGCGATGGTGAACATGGTTCCAAGCCATCCCCCGAGCAGGGCTATGGCAAGCGTGACGTTCCATTGGACTTCATCCCAAAGTCCGACCACGAGGAAGGCCGGGACGGTGAAAATGATGCCCGCTGCGAGGCTCTCGCCCGCGCTGGCCATGGTTTGCACCGCGTTGTTCTCGAGGATGGTGACGTCACGGTACAGGAGCCTGAGGATGATCATGGACATGACCGCCGCAGGGATGCTGGCCGATACCGTCATGCCTGCATACAAGCCGAGGTAGGCGTTGGCTGCCGTCATCAACACGCCGAGAATGACGCCCACGACGAGGACACGAACGGTGACCTCCGCCACGCTGGATTCAGCGGGGATGTAGGGGCCGCCGTGGTCGCTCACACCCGTCCGAGCGGCACTCCATCCGTCAATGCATCGCCCGTGCCATTCAGCACCACCACCTTCATCATGGACTCTGAAGTGCAGGTGGAAGGGGTGCGAAGATGTTCATGTCTGGAACGTCATCGGCCTCCTTGTATGCCAACGACGATGCCTTGGGTGACGACGTTGAATCGACGTGGCATGCTCAAACAACAGAGGACGTTGCAACCGTCCTCGACTCAGGCCCCCAAGGTCTGGACGACAACAAAATTTTCGAGGTTCGAGAACGCTCGGGGTGGAACAGGCTCGAAACCAAGCAAGCGGAACCCGCATGGAAGCGCTTCCTTGAACAATACAACGACCCGCTCAACTTCTTGCTTATCGGGGCTGCGCTGATCGCGTTGGCCATCCACCCCGACGAACCGGGAGATGCGATTTTCATCTTCATCGTCCTGACCGCCAACGCGTTCTTTGGATTCTGGCAGGAGGGTCAAGCAGAACAGGCGGCTGAGGCCCTGAAATCGATGACAGTCTCCTCCTGCATCGTGGTTCGCTCAGGGTTGGAAGTTGAGGTGCCCACCACCGACCTCGTGCCTGGGGATCTTGTGCTCATTGAGGAAGGGCAACACGTTCCCGCAGACCTACGGATCATGGAAAGCATCCGCTTGAGCATCGATGAATCGGCGCTGACCGGGGAATCGTTGCCGGTGCTCAAGCAGGTGGAGCCCGTCGCTCAGGCCACCTTGCTCGCCGACCGCACAAGCATCGCGCACATGGGGACCACGGTCGCCTCAGGCCGTGGGACGGGCCTCGTTGTTGACATTGGAATGCGTACCCAACTTGGTCGCATCGCGGCCGACATCGCGGAAGCCGAGGCTCCGAAGACGCCGCTTGAACTGAAGTTGGAATCCCTCGGGCGGTTTCTGGGGATCATCGCGCTGATGGTCGCCGTGCTCCTCGTTGGCATGAACCTCATCATCGCCCTCTTCGGAAAGAGCGATGACCTTCTTGACATCCTCATCGAGCAATTCATCATCGCCATTGCCATTTTTGTCGCGATTGTGCCTGAAGGCCTCCCGATCATCTTGGTGATCACGCTCTCGCTGGGCATGCGCAACATGGCACGACACCGCGCCATCATCCGCAGGATGAAGGCTGTGGAGACCTTGGGTTCAACCACGGTCATTTGTTCCGACAAAACGGGCACGCTGACCACCAACCAAATGACCGCCAGGCGCCTGAGCCTGATGGACCACCACTTCGATGTGTCTGGCGAGGGCTACGCCCCGGTCGGACAACTTCAGAAGGACGGCGCCAACTTGGCCGAAGCCGAGTCAGCGATGCTCCGCACGAGGGAGGACTTCCGGCTGCTTTCTGCCTCACTCGCCCTCTGCCACAACGCCGCCATCAGCGAGGTTGAGGGTCGATGGACTGGACTCGGCGATCCAACCGACGTGGCGTGCGCCGTGTTGGGCTCCAAACTGATCGGGGACCTTCGCACGTTCCGTGACGTCAACCCGCGCGTCTCAGAGGAAGGGTTCGACAGCGTTCGAAAACGCATGTCCGTCGTTCACGTCATCGATGGCAAGCCGTGGGTCCTCGCGAAAGGGGCCAGCAGGAGCATTGTGTCCATCGCTACGAAGGTGTTCGACAACGGCCTGGTTCGTGACATGACCGACAAGGACCGTGACCGTTTCAGGGACACCGTCCTTGAAATGGGGAGCAATGCGCTGCGGGTGATTGCCGTTGGAGCACGACCCCTCGCAGACGACGAGGACGTGGACATCGATGCCTCGCAAGAGCGGGACATGATCTTGCTGGGGTGCGTCGGCATCATCGACCCACCAAGACCAGAGGTCGCAGATGCGATTGCTCGCTGCCACCGTGCTGGCATTCAGGTGAAGATGATCACCGGCGACCAATCGACAACCGCCGCCGCCATCGCCAACGAGCTCGGCATCGACGGTGCAGGCATTGGAGGCGCTGAACTGGCCGACATGGACGAGGCGCACTTGTTCGGCGTTGTGTCCGACGCAGCGGTGTACTCTCGGGTGACGCCCGTGGACAAAATGCGCATTGTAACCGCCCTTCAGCAACGAGGGGAAGTGGTCGCGATGACAGGGGACGGCGTCAACGACGCCCCAGCCCTCGCGCAAGCCAACATCGGCATCGCCATGGGATTGGCAGGCACGGACGTTGCGAAAGACGCTGCAGACATGGTGCTGCAAGACGACAACTTCGCAAACATCGTTCAGGCGGTCGAGGAAGGTCGGAAAATCTACGCAAACATCCGTAACTTTGTCCGCTATCAAGTCTCGACCAACGTCGCTGCCGTGGCGTTGATCTTCCTCAGCACCTTCGTATTTGGTTGGCCGCTTCCCCTCACGGCCACACAGATCCTCGTGATCAACATCCTGATGGACGGGCCACCGGCCGTCGCCCTCGGGATGGAAAAGCGGCACGGCGACGTGATGTCGCAGCCTCCTCGGCCCGTCACTGAACCCCTTCCCAACAGGACCGATGTGGCCCTGATGTTCTTCCTCGGTGCGGTGATGGTCACGGGGACCTTGCTCGTCTTCTACCTCGCTGGAGGCGGTCTCGCTGAATGCGACGGGTTGCCGGGAACGGCTGTGGACGATTTACCGTTTGACCCGTATGCCTGCGCCGATCCGAGCGCCGCCGGCCATGAAGAAGCATTGGCGCAGTGGGAATCGTTCAGCGCCTCCCAATTCGCCTACGCTCAAACGATGGCGTTTTCGGTGTTCATCGTGTACCAATTGTTCAACGTGCTCAACTGCCGCTCAAACGAGCGAAGCGTGCTGTTCGGTCTTGGTGCCTTTTCCAACCGTGCGATTAACATTGCAACGTTGATTTCAGCCGCGTTGCTGCTGTTCTTCGTTCAGGGCGCCTCCTTGGCCCTTCCCTTTGACGGGCTCCACGTGGGTGACCTGTTGAGCACACAATCGCTGGCGCCGAGCGATTGGCTCATCATTGTGCTCGTTGCAGCATCGGTGCTCTTGGCGGATGAATTCAGAAAAATTCTGAGGTCCACGGAATTCTTCAGGGAACACTGAGATGAGGTTCCTTCCGGTCGTTCCGTGCAGGTGCATCTCCTGCCAGAGAACCAACGTTTGAAGGGCAGCGCACGGGACGCCGCGTCGTGCAGCGCTTCACCTCCGAGCCTGCACTCGCAGGGGCCGCGTCGGACTGGAGGGCCCAATTGGCTCGGTCGGTGCTCGAACACGATTGGAGCGCTGAGATGGAACCGGTTGTGGACGTCCTCGCCCGAGAGGGTCGCCTCGGGCTGCCTGAAGGTCGATTGTTGTATGCGCACGACAACCTCGCTGAGGTGGGGCTCCTCGCCGTGCTTTCCCGCGAAGCGAGGTTTGGATCACGGGCATTCTTCAACCACAACGTGCACATCAACCCGACCAACGTGTGCGCGCTCGCGTGCCGATTCTGCGCCTTTCGACGCGGAAAAAAGGCCGACGATGCCTATGCGCTCGACGCCGCAGCGTACGTCGAGGAGTTGGGCCGCTTTGCCAACCATGTAACCGAAGTGCACACCGTTGGGGGCCTGCATCCAGAGTGGGACATTGGCCATTACGAGGCGATGTTCCGGGCGGCCAAGGAAGCACACCCCCACGTCACGATCAAAGCACTGACAGCAGTGGAGGTCAAGCACCTCGCCTCGCAATCTGGTTTGAGCATCACCGCCACCTTGTCGCGTCTGTTTGAAGCGGGTCTTGACCAACTTCCCGGAGGAGGCGCGGAAATCTTGGACGACGGGGTTCGAGAAATAATTTGCAAGGGGAAAGAAAGCAGTCAGGAATACTTGGACATCCATGAAACCGTGCATGCGTTGGGCCATGTCAGCAACTGCACCATGCTGTTCGGCACGGTCGAAACGATCGATCACCGCCTCCAGCACATGCTCCGACTTAGGGACCTCCAAGACCGCACTGGTGGTTTCCAGTGCTTCGTACCATACCCCTTCCTGCCCGACCATTCACGCTTGCCTGAGGCCCAATTGGCGACAGGGACGGAAGTGCTCAGGACCATGGCCGTTTCGAGGTTGGTTCTGGACAGCATCCCGCACCTCAAAGCATACCGAATGAACATCGGAGACAGCCTGACGGAACTGTCGCTCGCGTTTGGTGCCGACGATGTCGACGGCACGGTGCAGCAAGAATCCATCATGCACCTGGCAGGTTCGTCAACACCGCTTGACAGCGACAGGCGGCGCCTTGCCCGGATCATTCAGGATGCTGGATGTGAGGCGTGGGAACGCAACTCCGACTATTCGGAGTTCACGTTGCTTGAACTCCCAGACCCTCCAACACGTCGCGCGCTCCGCATGGCACAGGGGTGAGCCGATGCCTGCTTCATGGACAACCACCATCGGCCGTGTGGCCTTCATCAATTGCGACCCGTTGTTCACAGGCCTTGACCCGTCCTGGTCGATCCTCGCAGCCCCTCCTTCATGGCTGACGGGGCACGTGCTTCGACGGGATTGCATCATTGCTCCCATTCCCGCTGCGGATTTTGCCGAGCACCATGAGGCCTTGATGCTCGTTCCCGACATCGGCATCGGCTCCGCTGGGGAGGTCGGTAGCGTACTGCTGTTTGGGGACCAGAGCCTTGAGACGATGAAGCGCATTGCTGTGCCCACCGATTCTGCATCCTCTGTGGCGTTGCTTCGTTGGTTGATCCATGAGCGTGGATTGGAGGTTGACTTTGTTCGAATGGGACCCGACCTTGATGCCATGCTTGCTGTTGCCGACGGCGCCCTCATCATCGGTGATCGTGCTTTGGACGGCGCTCGACATCGGCCGGAATCCGTTCGGCTGGACCTCGGACAAGCATGGTCCGAGCGTCTTGGTTTGCCAATGGTGTTTGGCGTGTTCGTCGCGCGCCGAGACGCTAACTTGGACGACGTGAAAGCGGCGCATGCAGCGTTGGTCGAACGGTTGGCCGCCTTCGAAGCGGGTGGAGATGCGCGCGCCGCTGTCCTCGAACGTGCCCACGCACACACGGGGCTTGCTCATGAACGACTCGACCGGTACTTCGGCGAGGTCTTCAACCGCCTAGGTGAAGAAGACCGTGACGGACTGCATGCCTTCCTCTCGCACGTCTGCGCGATGGCGGAGCCACCAACATGGGCATGGTCATCGCCGGTGGTGAAAGAGGTGGCTTCTTGAAGGGCCGCTCTGAGCGTTGTCCATGACCAACGAACTCCCCATGGATGAAGACGGGAATCGGATTGTGCGCATTGGCCATTCCCCTGACCCTGACGACGCATTCATGTTTCACGCGTTGACCACAGGGGCGTTTCCGACCCCAGGCTATACCTTCGTCCACGAACTCCAAGACATCGAGACGCTCAACCAACGAGCGATGCGTGGTGACCTCGAGGTCTCGGCCGTGTCCATTCATGCCTTTCCCGACATCGCCGACCGCTACGCTTTGATGAACTGCGGTGCGTCGATGGGCGAAGGGTACGGCCCGATGATCGTGGCTCGACCTGGGTTGACCCTCGATGAAGCGAAGGCAGGTACCATCGCCGTACCTGGTCTGAAAACCAGTGCCTACCTTGGCCTTCGTCTGGCCTGGGGTGACGTGAACGTCGAGGTGGTCCCGTTTGACGAGATCATGCCCAAGGTGATTGACGGCACCTATCCTTGCGGACTCATCATCCACGAAGGTCAGTTGACCTGGACGGAACACGACCTCAACGTGCTCATCGACCTTGGCGTCTGGTGGAACGAGCGGACAGGTGGCTGGCCGATGCCGCTCGGCGGCAACGTCGTTCGTCGCGACCTCGGGGGGCAAGTGATGGAAGACATCACCCGCTACACGAAGATGTCCATCGAACACGCCATCGCGCATCCCGAGGACGCCCTTGAATTTGCAAAAGCATGGGGTCGCGGCATCGACGACGACACCAATCAGCGCTTTGTGACGATGTACGTGAACGATCGGACCATCGATTATGCTCCTGAAGGCCGTGCATCCATCCGCCAATTCCTTCGTGAGGGAAAGGACGTCGGTTTGATCGATACGACGTTCGACGTCGATGGCATGGCGTTCATTGGTGCCCCGGAGGCTTGACCGTGAAGCCGTCACCGCCCGCGGTGAGCGACTACGGTTCCGTCGACCCGGCTCCAGCTGCGTCCGGTCCGGTCGAAAATCACCGGCGTGTCTTGCTCAACGAGGAGGAGCGCATGTTTCAACGCATGCGGGCGGTGTTCGCACTCCGAAACGAAGGAAGCAACAACGCTGTTGACGCCTTGTGCGAGGCTTTTGTCTCGTCGAGCGCCCTGCTCCGACACGAGTTGGCCTACGTGCTCGGCCAAATGCAAAATCCGAGGGCGCTCGATGCCTTGTGGGCTCGCCTGTCCGACGACGATGAGCACGTGATGGTCCGCCACGAAGCCGCCGAAGCGATGGGCGCCATTGGTGACCCACGATCACGTCCGCTTTTGGAGCGCTTTCTGAGCGACCCTGCGCCCGAAGTTTCGGAATCGTGTGAAGTGGCCCTCGATTTGTTGGATTGGTGCGAACGCGCAGAATGGAGCGACGCCTGAGCGAAGCCTCAAGACCCGAGCCATGCCCCCAAGGAATGAGCAACATGCCGCATGACCATATTCGTCTCGCGCAAGCACCCAACGGGGAGATTGGACCCCGCTGCGCTACCTGCGATGTTCGGCTAACCTTCGGCAGCGCCATGGTGCTGAACAACACCTACGTGTGCTGGGACCATTATGTGGAAGCCACGGGGGCGGAGTCCGCCACCACCGTCGGCGAACGCGTGGCGCGCTTCTACGAACGCTGACCCGTGGGTTCAAGCGGTGTCGCGACTGTCCCGTGGACGGTGACGTAGTGGAGGGATGGGCCAGCGTCGCGCACAAGTTCAGCGGGTACTACCGCACGGCAGAACTCTGGCATCCACCACGTTTGTCGAGAAGGGAATGGATGTTCATCCCATTCGGTGGCGGTACCCCGGTTCGCCACCAATCGTTTTCTCGAATGGAGGACGTTCGCCGGTACCTCATTGAGCGGGCCACGCACTCGTGCTTCTACTCCACCGCGTACTGGAAACGCCCGTACGAAGCCAAGATGGCTGACAAAGACTGGATGGGAGCGGACCTGATTTTTGATCTGGACGGTGACCACCTGCCAGGGGTATCTGACCGAGACTTTCCCGGGATGCTTGACCTCATCCAAGAGCAGGCATGGACGCTTTGGTCGGAATTCCTTCAGCCCGAGTTTGGGTTCGTCGAGGAACATCTTCACGTGACGTTTTCCGGCCACAGGGGCTTCCACTTGCATTACCGCGACCCTTCGTTGGTCCACCTTGATTCGGAGGCAAGGAGGGAACTGGTCGCCCACATCCGCGGAGAAGGTGTTGACGTCGCCGGACGCTTTGCCCGATATGCGGACGCCTCCTCCACTGGATGGTCCCGACGTGTCCGAGAGGGGGTCGCCACGACCGTATCGACCTTGACGTCCATCGCCTCGAAAGAGGAGGATGCGTCCAAGCACGTGTCGAGGTTGCACGAGGGCGTTCAGCGCCGGAGGGCACACGAGGCAAAATCCAGTGGGCCACATTCCAAAGAGGCCATCAAGAAGCTCGCTGCGACCCTTTCCGAGCACGGGAGAGCGGAACGGCTGCTCGCGGGGAATTTTGACGTGCTCAAAGACGGATACAGGACCCTCTTTGCGGACCTTGTGGCCTCGGACGCTTCGATTGTGCTTGGGGCGGCAGGAGAGACGGATGAGGTCGTGACGATCGATACCCGGCGGCAGATCCGATTTCCGACAAGCCTGCATGGGAAATGCGGGTTGCGCGTGTCCACCTTGCCGCTGAAGCGTCTGAATCCTGATGCACCGGGCCATTACAACGCCTTGGAAGAAGCCGTGGTGTTTGGGTCGGACGTAGACAGAACCATGGAGGTCACTGTTGACGATGCAGTGTTTGGGTTGCATGGCCGAAGGATCGAGGCCAGCACAGGCGACAACGTGCAGGTCAGCGAGGCAGAACAGGTCTTCCTCTCGCTGAAGGGTTGGGCCCGCAACGTGGCGTGATGGATGGCGTTCAGCGCCGTCTCGACTGAGGAACCTTGAAGGGGCACGTCACGACCAAAGGGGCAGGGTTCCCCATGGGTCGACGCAAGCGGAAGGAACCCGAGGCTCCGGCAGCAGCCCTGCCACCCCTCCCTGACCTCCCTCCACTCCCCGGAATGCCCCTCCCTCCAGCGGTGGACTTGCCAGCCCCGCCCATGCCGACCGAGGCACCCTCGCTCACTCCGCTTCCCGAGGCTCCACTCCCTCCCTCGATGCCTGAACCGGCAGCCGCCGCTCCGGATCCGGTGTCAACGGCCGAGGAACCGAGTTATGGGGACATTTGGGCCAAGCGCACCGAAAAGCCGCTGCAGCAGGTCTACGGTCACATCGACCGCTTGTCCAACAAAGACGCTGGCTCCCTCCTCGACCGATACGCCGATCGCTTCGGCCACGACCTCGACCGCGAAATCGTCGTGCTTCGCAAGCAAATGCACGACGAACGCCTTGCAGAAGCAAGGGAAGCACCGACCGTTGAACTGCTCGACGCAGAGCCCGTTGCTCAAGAAGGCGATCGGTTGAGCGTCGTCGAAGCCCGCCTTCGTGAACTCAAGCCGCAATACGAAGCCGCAAAGCAGAACGGCGACGAGGCTGCACTTGCCTCGCTCCGCCCAGAACTGAAGGCCTTGATGGAAGAGCGCAAGGCTCTGAAAGGCGCCTCCGTTGCACCGACGTCTCAGGCCAGCACCACGGCAGCCGCTGCATCGGAGTCCGACGAATTCCCTGCTTTTGTGGCCGTTGTGGACGCGCTGTTGGGGAGCGACCTCCCAGAGGAGGCCGTCAATGCCTTCATCGCCAGTCCAGATTTCGCCATCTACCAAGAGGTGGGGAGCAACCCAAGCGGGGCAACGGACGTGCAACGTGCACAATTCTTCGTCGTGGTTGATGCCCTCCTCGGGGGCATGCCAGACGACGCCGTTCAGACGTTCATCGCAGGGCCTGACTTTGCCCTGTACGGCCGGATTGGTGCACGCTACAGTTAGGGGGAGACAACATGGGACTGCTTGACAAGGCCAACGCCAACACTGGAGGAGCGACCACCGCGGCGCCAGCCGCCCCCGCTCCAACCCCAACCCCTGCTGCTGCACCAGCGCCGGCACCCGTCGCCGCAGCAGCGCCCAAAACGAACACCAAGGCCAAGAAGGCGAAGGCACCGAAAGCACGCCCCAAGGGCCTCCCCTCCGAGTTCGAGATCGCTGGAACTGGAAGCCGCACCATCGGGGCGTGGTCCAACATGGTCGTGAATTTCGGCTTGATTGCCGTGGCGACCGTGATGTCGATCTCCGACACCAACTTCACCACCACGCTGCTGTGGGGCGGTGCCTTCGTGATGTACCTCGTCAACGTGGTGGTGATTCCGCTCCGCTTTGGTCGGAACATCGGTCAATTCGTCTCCCGGACGAAATATGTGAATTCCTCCGGTGAAGCGCCGCCGAAAATTCACGCGGTTCTGAACAGCCTGCTCGGGTTTTTGCTGTTGCTTGGCACCTTCCTGGTCTTTGCCAACATGGGTGATCTGAAGGACGGGGACACGAAGGCCATCACATGGTTCAGCATCGGCTGTGTCATGGTGCTCATGCCCATCATGAACCGGCAATTCAAATCATCAAGCGACCTGAACCAAGGCATGTTCGATCGTTTGTTTGCCGCCTACCTCGTCAAGCACGTTCCCGTAGCAGGCGAAGCGACCGGTGGCTGGATGCAGCGCCTTGAGAGCATGGGTGATTTCGGTGACCGCCTGCAGGAGCGTCAGCGACAGCGTGAACAGCGAGCCGCTGA
>Ga0181591_10005744_pt1 | contig 10768 bp, 7 predicted proteins | sample 071ome_33_FD_133757 | JGI IMG/M metagenome (GOLD analysis project Ga0181591, IMG submission 133757) | Coastal salt marsh microbial communities from the Groves Creek Marsh, Skidaway Island, Georgia - 071412AT metaG (megahit assembly) | ecosystem: Environmental > Aquatic > Marine > Intertidal zone...
GCAACGCTTTGCTGAAATTTGTGAAGCCTATCAGGCCTTAATGGCCCATCACCAGTCTCGCCTGACTTACCACAAGCCGATGCCGAATTATCCACAAGAGTCGAGTCGGCAGAATGCTTTAGTGCATTCTCGAGAGCGACGCGAAGGCCGCAGAGGCTCTCCGGGTGATCGCCGTTTCGAATGTATCTTGGAATCCCAATACAAGGGTGTAAACCTAAAAGCACGAGCTTAGTCTCGCTTGTTTTCTTGCCATTTGGCGCACATCAGTCTTTTTTCCCTCATGGGTTTGAACCATACTCACTCCCCTGTGTCTTTCTTTAACATGCATGCAATTTGGATATTCGAATGAAAAAGATGTCATTGGCGCTCATTTTGATCGGTTTATATGGATGCAATGGTGAGGGCGCAATAAACAGGCAGGCTAGCCTGAATACATCCGCCCAACACCAACTTGACATTCAAGCGTCTGAATACGCCGTTCAGGTGGTCTTTATGGGGAAGGGTGAGGATCAGAAGACGGCACTCGACACGCTGGCTGAACGAGTACCTCCGTTTGAATCGTGGGCCAAGGAGCAGGGCTACTCTTTGACAGGGGGGGCATTTGAGCAGTTCCCTCGATACGATTACCGTCAAAGTGAAGGGCGCCAATTAATCGATTATGAAGCCCGTCAAACCTTCCACTTAAAAGGACTCTCGTTTTCTCAGTATCAGGATGTCATTTCCCAGGCCAGCCGCTTTAAGCCGGATTCCGTTCAGATGATGGGCGGAAAAGCCAGTGAAGCAGATAGAGCGGCAGCTCAGCAGGCACTTACCGACACTGTGTTTAATTTGAACCGACAGAAGGCAGAGGCGATCGCAAATTCAGCCAATCTGTGTGGCCTGAGCGTTCAAAGCATTCAAGAGCAAAGCCACTCCGGTGCCATGCCTCGCATGATGAAAATGGAAATGGCAGATGTAGCCAGTATTCATGGCGCAGAGTCAAAGCAAACCTTAAATCTGACCTTGATGGTGGAGTGGAAGGCTTATCCTTGCGACTGATTGTCATGATTCGGTTATGGTAAAAAGCGCCTAAATATCGTACTGTGCAGTCCATAAATAATAATGATAAAAATGGACTCGCACTATGAACGATCGCCTCGCCCATTGGCTGGTGGATAAACGTTTATCCATCTCTCTCGCAAACTTAGCGTTTCTGGTAGCCTGCTGTATCGGTTTAATGTTCCTTCAGTTTAATGGCAGCTATAAGATCTTCTTTGATGAAGACAATGAGCACCTACTGGCTCATGAGAGTAATGAAGCCACATACGTGAAAAGCAATAATTTACTATTTATCTTTGAGCTAGAAGATCAGCAGGTTTTCACACAAGAAACCTTGGCCGCGGTCGAATGGCTAACAGAATCCTCTTGGCAGTTGCCATACTCATCTCGTGTCGATTCCATTAGTAATTTTCAGCATACGGAAGTGATTGATGATGATCTGAACGTGGCCAACTTGTATGAAGATGCGGCCAGTTTATCGGATGAGGATATTCAGCGAATCAAAAGCATTGCCCTCAATGAAATTGCGCTTGTGAATCGTCTGGTTTCGCCATCGGGCCATACCACGGGCATCAACGTGGTTCTCAATATGCCGGATGACACCATGCACGCACAGGGCGAAGCCACCAAAGAAGTGGTGGCCGCTGCTCGCGCCTTGAGAGATGAGTTAGAGGCGGAGTATCCTAACATTCGCATTCATATGCAGGGGTTGAGCATTGTTAATACGGCCTTTAACGAATCGGCTGAATATGATGCGGCCAACCTTTTCCCGATTCTATTTTTGATTATCGTGGCGATGCTATTGGTATTGCTGCGTTCGGTGACATCGTCTTTGATTACAACCTTGGTAATCGTGTTGTCGGTGCTAGCCAGTGAAGGGTTTATTGGTTGGATCGGCTATGACCTTAATCAGGTGAATGTGATGGCCCCCATTATCATTCTGACATTAGCCGTTTGTGACTGTGTACATATCCTTGCCAGTTACTTACATCACATGGCAAAGGGTGAAGATAAAGTGACTGCCATGAAGTCGGCCATGGTAATCAATTTGCAGCCAGTGTTTCTCACCAGTATTACCACGGCCATTGGCTTTCTCGCGATGAATACCTCTGATGTCCCTCCGTTTAGAGAGTTGGGCAACTTCGCCGCCTTTGGTGTTATGGCTGCATTCTTATTTGCGGTTGGCCTGTTGCCGACCATTGCCATTTGGGCACCGGTAAAGGCCAAGCTGGAGGATGAGAATAAAGTAACTTTGTCCGATCAGTTTGCGGATTTCGTCATTCGCTATCGCACAGCATTATTGGTGGGGGTAATTGCCATAGCCACCGGTGTGGCATCGTTAACGGCGTTGAATCAACTAAACGATAACACAGTTGATTACTTTGATGAGAGTACCGAATTCCGTCAAGCGTCTAACTATATGGAGCAAAACCTAACGGGTTTTCATGTTATCAATTATTCAATTGATAGCGGTGAGCCGGGTGGTGTAAACGAGCCCGCCTATTTATCTAAAGTGGAAGAATTTGTGAATTGGTATTTGCAACAGCCTGAAGTGGTTCATGTTCAGACTTACACCGATACCATTAAGCGATTGAACCAAAATATGAATGGCGATAACCCTGAGTATTATCGTATTCCTGACAGTCGTGAGTTAGCGTCTCAATACCAGTTAATGTATGAGTTATCGTTACCCTTCGGACTGGATTTGAATAATCGCATCGATACAGAAAAACGTTCTATGTTATTAACTGTTGGCGTTAAAGATACCAAAGCGAAAGAACTGATCGAACTCGATGAACGCGCCCAAACCTGGTTTGCTGAAAACGCACCTGAATTAGCGTCGCCGGGGTCAGGTATCTCGATTATGTTTGCTCATGTGGGCAAAAAGAACATTGAGTCCATGTTGTCGGGGTCTGCTATCGCAATCGTATTAATAACACTCACGCTGATTTTTTCGTTGCGATCGGTTAAATTTGGCTTACTAAGTTTACTGCCAAATGTTTACCCTGCCATGATTGCATTTGGTATTTGGGGTGCGCTCGTGGGCGAAGTTGATTTAGGAATTGCCGTCATCTTCAGTTTGACGCTTGGGATCGTGGTGGATGATACGGTGCACTTCTTTAGTAAGTATTTACGTGGCCGAGACCATTACAAAATGGCACCAGACGACGCTGTGCGCTATGCCTTCCATACGGTGGCGAAACCCTTGGTGATTACTACGCTGGTGCTGGTGGCGGGTTTCTCCATCTTGATGCTGTCGAACTTCAACGTGAACGCTAAGATGGGCATCATGATCAGTGCGACCATCAGTATTGCATTGATTTTCGATTTCCTATTGTTGCCTGCTCTATTGATGAAATTTGATCATCGTCGTGAGGGTGATGAAAAAATGATGTCAGAACCCGTGTCGGAATCACTCATGGAAGCGCCGGTGAAGCCAGCCTCCAACGGAAATTGATGCTGACGTACCTGTTGTAAAAAAAGCCCGACACATGTCGGGCTTTTTTTTGTTCAATATTTCACATTCTTCTCTAATTGGCTTTTTTGACCGATGCCATTCTAAATGGCGATTATCAAAAATGATGGTCGCTACGACGATGTGGCCTATGAATGCATTCTCCATTGGCATTTGGCCAAATACAAAAAAAATAATAAGAAGAAGGAAGTTCAATGAGTGGCTATCGGATAGTCGTATTCTGCGCTGCAGTCTTGTTGCAAGGGTGTTTACAGAAAGAAAAGCTAGGTGATTTGCCGGAGGCTGAAAACCAAGTGGTGACTGACTCGGGTCGGCACTTCGTAAGTTCGGGGACAGGGCTCATGGAGGTGATCTCTACGGGTGAGCAATGGCAACTAAAAACGGTTCATGCGGCTTGTGATGAATACAATGGCTTGGTGAGTTCAGGACAATGGTTACTGGCCATCTGTGCGGACGGGGCTCTAGTTCAGCCTCGACATCAATTGATTGCGGGTCGTCTGCACGAAGACGGTCAAACCATACAATGGCAATCCGTCTATGACTTCAATGACATGACATTACCGAATGGTATGGCGCTCGGGCAGGATGGTCGTAGTTTGTATGTGGCAGACTACGTGTTACTGGGCTGGGGTAAGTTGGCTAAATACCATGTGTCTTTCGACGATGAGCGAGTGTGGGTAAGCCTAGACCAGTTGGATTTTTTGGACCGAGATCAAGGGGTGTACTCTCCTAATGGTGTTCGCTGGTCGGATGGGGCGTTGTACTTAACAGACTTCGATTGGAGTAGTCTCACAAGTAGGGTACTCAAAATTACACTGGATACTGAGGGGGAGTTTGTTGCCTTTACAACATTATATGAAAAGGCAACGATTCTGGATGACTTACTTCCCACATGTGGTGGCGTGCTGGTGGGGGATTTTTTGAATGGTCGCTTGGTCTTTATTAATTCTCTGGGCGAGGTACATCGTTCCGAATATCAAGCCTATCCGGGGATCTCTTCCATTCGATGGGGGCAAACACCTTTGTTTGATGCGGATACACTGGTGATCACGGAGAGGGGGATCATCAAAGATACAGCCTCAGCCATTGGAAACCAGGTGTCTTTGGTACACGTTTCCGAAGAGGCCATGGACCGTGTTGGGGCTGAGTGCCCTTGACGGCTTCCAGTGCGGGCGTTTCTATGCTGCAAAATACGGGGCCGACTCGCCGGTTTCACAATAATGCTTTAACTGCTGCATTAATGAGCCCCAAGTACTGTTGCACAGCGGAAACAGTCCGTCATCTCTTTGCCAGTTCATGTGTTTGAATGCGACGGTACACCCAGCTTGGTCATTCTGGGGTTGGCTAGGGGTGATCTCCCACCAAAGCTGAGTATTTACCCATTCCTCGGGTCCATCTTCACAGACCCAAAAGACCCGTTGGTTGGGTAACAGCTTTTGGCAACGCATAGTAAAAGGCTTAATTTCTCTTTTAAACCAAAACCGATTAAGGCCACCTTCCTGTGGGCTCATTTCACATCGGTCAGTCCACCAACCTTGTATGCCTTTACTTTGTGTTAATGCTTGATAGATTCTCACGTCTGAGCTGTGAATGGTGACTTCGTGTAAACTGTCTGGCATCACGATTCTCCTGTGTATTTGGCACTCGCGACACCCACATAAAAGCGTGGTCAAAATGTCGCCGCCAACGGGTTTAATGGGTTAGATCTGCAAAATACTGGCCAAAAAGTAACCAGTGTAATGGCGAGTCTTTATTTCGCTGTGGTGAAAGCGCTTAGCCGTTGATCGAAAATGGGAGGCTTCCCATGCTAGAGGATTTGATGGAGGCGCCGTTGATCGGGCCTTTGCTGGTAAAAGACAGGGCGCTGAACTAGGCTAAATCTAGCCGTAGACTCTTGGTCGCATTTCCCGTATAATGCGCGCCAATTTGCATGGCCAAAAAATGCTTAGAAGCAGCGGCCATCGCATCACAGCCGAAGAATTCATAAAAAAAGCGGGATTGGGTCCACCAAATTCCGCTTTTTTTCGACCAGTCACTTAGTTATTGTCACGAGGAAGTAGCCTTGTCAAAGCCAGCTATTCTTGCACTCGAAGACGGTAGTATCTTTAAAGGCATCGCAATTGGTGCCGATGGTGAATCTGTAGGTGAGGTGGTATTTAACACCTCTATGACAGGTTACCAGGAGATCCTGACCGACCCTTCTTATTGTCGTCAAATTGTTACGCTTACCTATCCCCATATTGGTAACTATGGCACCACGTCTGAAGACGAAGAGTGCGACACCATCTGGGCTGCAGGTCTTGTGATTCGCGATCTGCCATTGGTGGCCAGTAACTTCCGTAGCGAACAGGCTTTAGATGAATATCTACGTGAACGTAATGTAGTGGGTATTGCTGATATCGATACTCGTCGTCTAACGCGCATTCTTCGCGAGAAAGGCAGCTTAAACGGTTGTGTAATGGCTGGTGACGCCATCGACGAAGCCAAGGCTCTAGAAGCGGCTAAAGGTTTTGCGGGTCTAAAAGGCATGGATCTCGCTAAAGTCGTGACGACGGATAAACAATACCCGTGGAAAGAAGGCAGCTGGCAGATTGGTCGTGAAGCGGGTAAAGGGCACGAAGAAGTAACCGATCTTAAATACAAGGTTGTTGCGTACGATTACGGTGTGAAGCGTAACATTCTTCGCATGCTGGCGGATCGTGGTTGTGATTTGACGGTTGTGCCTGCTCAAACTCCTGCAAGTGAAGTATTGGCGATGAATCCAGATGGCATCTTCTTATCAAATGGACCTGGTGACCCAGAGCCATGTGACTATGCTATTGCGGCCATAAAAGAATTTTTAGAAACCGACATCCCTGTATTCGGTATCTGTTTAGGTCACCAGCTACTTGCTCTAGCATCTGGTGCAAAAACTGAAAAAATGGGGCATGGCCACCACGGTGGTAACCACCCTGTTCAAAACCTAGAAGACAATACCGTAATGATCACCGCGCAAAACCACGGTTTCGCGGTATCTGAAGACGGTATTCCGGCTAATTTGAAAGTGACCCATAAGTCACTTTTCGATGGCACGACTCAGGGCATCCACCGCACTGACAAGCCAGCGTTCAGCTTCCAGGGTCACCCAGAAGCGAGCCCAGGTCCACACGATGCAGCGCCATTGTTTGACCATTTCATTGAATTAATTGAAGCCCGTAAAGCTTAATAATTGGAGACATAACGATGCCAAAGCGCACCGACATAGAAAGCATTCTGATTATCGGCGCGGGCCCAATCGTAATCGGTCAAGCATGTGAGTTTGACTATTCCGGTGCCCAAGCGTGTAAAGCCCTTCGTGAAGAAGGCTATAAAGTGATTCTGGTGAACTCTAACCCAGCCACCATCATGACCGACCCTTCCATGGCCGATGCCACTTACATCGAGCCCATCACGGTTGAGTCTGTTACTAAGATCATTGAAAAAGAGCGTCCAGACGTACTATTGCCGACTATGGGTGGTCAGACCGCTCTTAACTGCGCACTGGGTTTGGAAGAAGCGGGCGTACTTGAAAAGTACGGCGTAGAAATGATCGGTGCAAAAGCCGATGTAATCGACAAGGCAGAAGACCGCAACCGTTTCGACCAAGCCATGAAAAAGATTGGTTTGGAATGTCCTAAAGCGGGCATCGCTCATAGCATGGAAGAAGCCTGGGAAGTTCAAAAAGATCTAGGTTTCCCTTGTATTATTCGTCCTTCTTTCACCATGGGTGGTACCGGTGGTGGTATCGCGTATAACAAAGAAGAGTTCGAAGAAATTTGTACCCGTGGTTTGGACCTGTCTCCAACCAACGAACTTCTAATCGATGAATCTCTAATCGGTTGGAAAGAGTACGAGATGGAAGTGGTTCGTGACAAAAACGACAACTGCATCATCGTATGTTCTATTGAAAACTTTGACCCAATGGGTGTGCACACAGGTGACTCCATCACCGTGGCTCCAGCACAAACTCTAACGGACAAAGAACTGCAAATTATGCGTAATGCTTCTTTAGCGGTATTACGTGAAATCGGCGTTGAGACTGGCGGTTCTAACGTACAGTTCGGTATTAACCCGAAAAACGGCCGTATGGTTGTGATCGAGATGAACCCGCGCGTGAGCCGTTCTTCTGCACTGGCTTCTAAAGCAACGGGCTTCCCAATTGCTAAAATCGCTGCCAAGCTTGCTATCGGCTACACCCTAGATGAATTGCAAAACGACATCACTGGCGGTCGTACGCCAGCGTCGTTTGAGCCTTCAATCGATTACGTTGTAACTAAGATTCCTCGCTTTACGTTCGAGAAATTCCCGCAAGCAGATGCACGCCTAACTACACAGATGAAATCTGTGGGTGAGGTAATGGCCATTGGTCGTACTCAGCAAGAGTCTATGCAAAAAGCCCTTCGTGGTTTAGAAGTAGGCGCGACGGGTTTCGATCCAATCGTTGATCCTAATGCGGACGATGCAAAAGAAAAAATCATTTCTGAGCTGAACACGCCGGGAGCCGAGCGCATCTGGTATGTGGCGGACGCTTACCGTGTTGGTATGACCACAGACGAGATTTACTCTCACTGTGCCATCGACCACTGGTTCCTCGTTCAGATCGAAGACATTGTTAAAGAAGAGCAAGCCGTTTCTGAAAGTGCATTAACGGCATTGGATGCGGATCGCATCTATCGTCTGAAGCGTAAAGGCTTCTCTGATGCGCGTTTGGCTGAGCTGTTAGGCGTGACTGAAAAGGCATTCCGTAAGCATCGTCAAGCCCTCAACATTCGTCCTGTTTATAAGCGTGTTGATACGTGTGCGGCGGAATTCGCAACAGATACTGCGTACATGTACTCCACGTACGAAGAAGAATGTGAAGCGAACCCAAGTGATCGTGAGAAAATCATCGTTCTTGGCGGTGGTCCTAACCGTATCGGTCAAGGTATCGAATTCGATTATTGCTGTGTACACGCGGCACTTGCGGCTAAAGACGAAGGTTACGAAGCCATCATGGTTAACTGTAACCCTGAAACGGTTTCTACTGACTATGACACGTCTGACCGTCTTTTCTTCGAACCTGTTACGTTAGAAGACGTGCTAGAAATCGTTGATAAAGAAAAACCAAAAGGTGTGATTGTTCAGTACGGTGGTCAAACGCCACTTAAACTGGCCAACGAACTAGAAGCGGCCGGTGTACCGATTATTGGTACCTCTCCAGAAGCGATTGACCGTGCGGAAGACCGTGAACGCTTCCAGCAAATGATTCAGCGTCTAGGCCTTAAACAACCCGTTAACGCTACCGTAACGTCGACTGAAGAAGCCGTGATCAAAGCCAATGAAATTGGTTATCCGCTGGTTGTTCGTCCATCTTACGTATTGGGCGGTCGCGCAATGGAAATCGTGAACAACGAAGAAGCGCTGCGTAAGTACATGACCACTGCCGTGAAAGTATCTAACGATTCTCCAGTATTGTTGGATTACTTCCTAAACAAAGCGGTTGAAGTGGATATCGATGCAGTATGTGACGGCGAAGACGTCGTGATTGGCGCCATTATGCAGCACATCGAACAAGCGGGTATTCACTCTGGTGACTCTGCGTGTTCATTGCCTCCTTACAGCTTGCCTGAGGATCTTCAAGATAAGATGCGCGAGCAAGTGGCAGCGATGGCAAAAGAGCTGGGCGTAGTTGGCTTGATGAATACGCAGTTAGCTTGGCAAGATGATGAAATTTACGTGATCGAAGTGAACCCTCGTGCCTCCCGTACGGTACCGTTTGTATCTAAGTGTATCGGTACTTCTTTAGCGGCAATTGCTGCTAAAGTCATGATGGGCAAATCTCTTAAAGAGCTTGGTTTCACCAAAGAAATCGTACCGCCTTATTACTCAGTGAAAGAAGCGGTTTTCCCGTTCAACAAATTCCAAGGTGTTGACCCCATTCTTGGGCCAGAGATGAAGTCTACTGGTGAGGTAATGGGTGCTGGCGAAACCTTCGGCGAAGCGTTCTTTAAAGCTCAGCTTGGCGCGGGTGAAAAACTGCCGACAGAAGGTAATGTATTTATCTCTGTTCGTGACGCAGATAAGACGGGTGTGATTCCGGTAGCAAAAGGTTTGAAGTCATTAGGTTTCAATCTATTCGCAACCTCGGGTACTTACACCGCGTTGCAAGAAGCGGGTGTGGATGTTGAGCGTGTTAACAAAGTCGGCGAAGGTCGTCCTCATATCGTGGACATGATCAAGAACGATGAAATCGCGATGATCGTGAATACGACGGAAGGCGTAAAAGCCATCGCGGATTCAGCCGAGATTCGTCGCAGTGCGCTTCAGCATAAGGTTTACTACACCACAACGTTAGCAGGTGCAGAGGCCGTGGTGAAAGGTCTTGAGTCTGAAGGGCTAAAAGTCGTTCGTCGTCTACAAGAGCTTCACGCTAGCATTTAATCGGCGATTGGTTACTCTCTATCATTATTAGCAAGTTAAGGTGCAAACCTAACGCTGCAATGATAGAGTGGGGCCAATTATAGCGTAAGGCTAAGCACGCTCAATACGCGTTGAGCGCAAGAAAATAAGGGCTTTCTAGCCCTTATTCTCGTTTATCGAGTATAAAATTGTTGTAAAGATGCGCCTATACAGCGCATTGGATTCCACTACTGAATTTTCACAAAAAGCATTGGTGGTAACCCGACTACAGATGATCTACGTCTTCTGTACTGGTCGGCATTGAGATCGCTTTAAGGAATTAAAATGCAAAAAGTACCTATGACGGTTGCAGGCGAAAAAGCGCTGCGCGAAGAATTAGAACACCTTAAAAAAGTTGAGCGCCCAAAAGTCATTAAAGAGATTGCTGAAGCGCGTGAGCACGGCGATCTAAAGGAAAATGCGGAATACCATGCGGCGCGTGAGCAGCAAGGGTTTATCGAAGGTCGCATTCAAGATATCGAAGGCAAGCTTTCAAATTCGCAGGTCATTGATGTTACAGCGATGCCTAAAACCGGTAAGGTGATTTTCGGCGTCACTGTGAAACTGATTGATGTGGATACTGATGAAGAAAAAACCTACCAAATCGTTGGTGAAGATGAAGCCGATATTCCAAACGGAAAAATCTCTGCGGGCTCACCTATTGCTCGTGCTTTAATCGGTAAAGAAGAAGGTGACGTGGTGGTGGTCAAGGTGCCCAGCGGCGAAATCGAATATGAAATCGATGAAGTGCAATACATTTAACGTTCGCTAATGTTTATATAAAACCGCGCTAGGCGC
>Ga0181591_10005745_pt1 | contig 10767 bp, 14 predicted proteins | sample 071ome_33_FD_133757 | JGI IMG/M metagenome (GOLD analysis project Ga0181591, IMG submission 133757) | Coastal salt marsh microbial communities from the Groves Creek Marsh, Skidaway Island, Georgia - 071412AT metaG (megahit assembly) | ecosystem: Environmental > Aquatic > Marine > Intertidal...
TGCCAATCGTGATACGCTGGCGCTAGTCCTTTCATTAGATCTATTGTTTCCATATTGTGCCTCCTTCGGCTTTGTTATAAGTGTCTTTATTATAGATCATTGTTTTCTACATTTGTAGCATTTAACTATTTACCCTTGAATAGATCTAAATACTAAGCAGATCAATCATTTAATCATTAGCCACTTATTGACCAGATCACGGGGGTGGATCGCGACAGTAATACTCTGGTAAAGCCTAGATCATTGCGCCCAGTATTGTGCTGATCTGTATGTATATATATATGTAATGGATCTATATGGATCTGTAAGGTATGGATCTATAGAACGGTATCCTTTGCCCTGGTCATTAGTTAGCCTGGACGATAACCAGAGATCCATGTGCTTGGATAGGCTGGTGATTAACGTTCCCCGCTCACACTCACACAGCCTGCCCAGTAGATACATATATATAGGCTAGGATCACAAACATACATACAAGAACGGCGCTTAAGGTAGACCAATAGACATAGAACCCCCCGTCTTTAGTGACCCCAGCCCCCAAAATTGACTCTTTCTTATAATACATAGGGTTAATTCCCCACACCGGAGGAAAAAATTGATATAATTTACCCAAGTAAACTTCTACATTTTGAGGAAAATGAATACCGATTTAGTAAGAAACGATCAGCAAGCAGAGTTTATCCAGTTGTTTGTAGGCAGTAAGTGGGCAGGCAATGCAACACAATGCGCTATACAAGCAGGCTATAGTGAAGCAACAGCAAAACAGAAGGGTTATGCACTAAAGCGTAAGTTCTCTTCACAGATTAAGGAAGAAACAGCGAAATTAATTGGGGATAGTGCATCTCTAGGTTTGAAAGGAATACTTGATATTGCGCAAAATGCGACGAATGAAAGTGTTAAATTAGCAGCATGTAAGGATCTGTTAGATAGAGCAGGTTTTAATGCAGTTAATCAGATAGAAATTGGGGGAATGGATAAGATGTCTGATGAAGAACTACAGGCAGAGTTAGAAAAGTACCTCAAGGCAAACGTTATTGACGTAACACCAGAGGCAGTTTAGTGGAAGCGGAAAGAGCGCTACAGATTGCTAAAGAATTACAGTTTCGTAAAGACCATAATAAACTTAAATACTATAGACCTTACGAATATCAAGAAAAATACCACAATGCGATAGCATCTCAGAAGTTATTAATGGCGGGTAACCGTATTGGTAAGTCTTTTAGTGGTGCTATGGAGATGGCATATCATTTGACTGGACTTTATCCAAAGTGGTGGCAAGGTCGTCGCTGGGATCGTCCGATTAGGGCGTGGGCAGGTGGATCATCTAATGAAACTACTAGAGATATTTGTCAGAAAGAGTTGTTCGGTCAGCCTGATGACCCGCATGCTAAGGGTACAGGTGCAATACCACTACATTTGATTGGGGAAACTACAAGAAAACCCGGAGTACCACATGCTCATAACTCTGGCATGGTTAAACATGTTAGTGGTGGCTGGTCACGTATCGGTTTTAAAGCATATGAGATGGGTAAAGAAAAGTGGATGGGTGAGTCACTAGACGTTATATGGCTAGATGAAGAACCACCAGGAGATATTTATTCACAAGCAGTTACTCGTACCGCGGATAAGGCGGGTATGGTGTATATGACGTTTACACCTGAGAGTGGCATGACACAAACTATTGCTCAGTTTATGGAAGATCTAAAACCGGGACAATATATGCAACAAGCGGGGTGGGATGACGCACCTCATATGACACCTGAAGTTAAGGAACAAATACTTGCAGCATTACCACCGCATGAACGTAAAATGCGTGAGCAGGGGATTCCTTCTCTTGGATCAGGTTTAGTCTTTCCTGTACCGGAGGACGCTATCAAATGCGAGCCATTTGAAATTCCTGCGCACTTCCCCAGAGTTGCAGGCATGGACTATGGTTGGGATCACCCTACTACGTGTGTATGGGTTGCATGGGATAGAGAAGCAGATATTGTTTATGTTTATGATACATATGGACAACGACAAGAAGTTCCTGCCGTACACGCCGCAGCAATAAATTCTCGCCCACGCTGGATACCAGTAATATATCCTCGTGATGGTAGACAAGCAGACAAAGGATCAGGTGTACCATTAGCAGATCAATACCGAGATTTAGGTGTAAATATGCTAAGAGGTAACGGTCGTTCTTGGGGAGGTTGGTTTACAAATCCACCAAGTCCGGGACAACCAGAAGGATCTGGCGGTGTTTCATTAGAAGCAGGTGTTATGGAACTGTTAGAAAGAATGAAAACAGGCAGATTAAAGATATTTTCAAATCAGAAAGAGATATTTGATGAATTACGCATGTATCACAGAAAAGAAGGCAAAATAGTACCCTTTAAAGATGATATGATATCAGCCATGCGTTATGCAGCGTTGTCATTAAGACACGCAAGAGTACACACTACTACGCCTCGACAGTATGAAGCGGATAGTGATTTTAGAATATTTAGTTAGGAGAATAATATGGGCGGAGTAGTTCGTAAAATTTTTAGTCCTAGACCTGTTATGGTTGGGGCTGGCTTAAATTACGCTGCAAAGAAAGCAGAAGCAGCACCTGCACAAGAAGCAATGCCACCTGAAGTAGCACCAGCAACTGAAGTGCCACCAGCAGCGGCAACTGAAGAAGAAACATTAATGAAGAAAAAAGCAAAAGGTAGGTACGGTACTGTTCTTACTGGGGGAGATCAATCAAGATTAGGCAATCCTGAAATTGGACGTAAAACATTATTAGGCGGTTAAGATGGGCAAAAAAGCACCAACTCAAATGATGCCTAATATTGCTGAAGCGCCAGATCCTATTGATAGAGAAGCGTTAGATCAAGAAACAACGGCAGCATTAGAAGAAGCAAAAAAACCTACATTGTCTATGAAAGATGGTGAAGTAGCGACAAATGCTACATTACTAGCCGAAAGAGATTATTGGAAAACTAAAGAAAAAGAATATAAGAATAAATCACTACTAGGATGATCGAAGTAGTACCGAACGCTGGGGACGAAGTAGTCAAATGGGTGGCAGAAAGAGCAAATGCTCGCTCATTTGGTGAAAGTGTTTGTATAGGCTATTACAAAAAAGGCAAGATAGTCGGTGGTATTGTGTTTAGCGAATACCGTATAGAGGATATAGCGCTATCGGCAGCATTTGAAGATAAAGAATGCTTTATACGTGAGAATGTAAAGCATGTATTTAAGTATCCGTTCGAACAATTAAAATGTCATAGAGTTACGGCATATACAGAAACGGACAACAAAAGTGCAAATAAGATACTAAAACAACTCGGTTTTAAGCACGAAGGGACAATGCGTGAGATTGGAGAAAATCAAAAAGACGCAAACATCTATGGTATGCTACAACGAGAATGTAAATGGTTAGGAGATTAACATGGGCAAACCAAGTGTTTCAGCAGGTCCACCACCTGTAGATTACGCAGCAGAAACAAAAGCGCGTAACGAAGAACAAGCAAAAATGGATGCAGAATTAGAGCAAGAAAAACAACAACTACTTACACGACAAGCAGAAGGACGTAAGTCATTAATGCTTACTGGTGGAGAAGGTGTACAAGAAGAAGGCACTATTCAGAAAAAATCCTTGCTTGGCAGTTCTACTAAAGTTGTTTAGGAGGTCAAATGATTGATCAGATTATTAAGCGACTAAATAGATTAGAATCACAAAAAAGTACGTGGGAAGATCATTGGCAAGAAATACTTGATTATGTCATGCCACGTAAAGCAGAAGTAACAGTAGATTATGAACGTGGTCAAAAACGTACAGAAAAATTATTTGATTCTACTGCTATACATGCCAACACATTACTGGCAGCATCACTACAAGGTACATTAACATCAGCATCATTGCCATGGTTTCATCTACGTGCGCGTAATGAAAATCTAAATAATGATCGTGCTGTACAAGTATGGTTAGAAGATTGCCGTAATCGTATGCTTAAGGCATTTAATGGTTCTAACTTTAATACTGAAGTACACGAGTTTTATCTTGACATTTGTTCTACTGGCACAGCGTGTATTGAAACAGAAGAAACAGATACAGGTTTTACATTTAGAACATTACACATTACAGAATACTTTATATCAGAAGATCGTAACGGTAAGATCGATACATTATTCCGTAAATTTGAATACACAGCACGTCAAGCCATGCAAAAGTTTGGCAAAGATGTATTAAGTGATAAGATTAAAGAAGCATTTGATAACAATCCTGACAAAAAATTTACATTTGTTCATGTTGTCATGCCAGCAAAAGAATATCACGGCGGATATAAAACTAAATTACCTTATTTAAGTTTATATATTGAGAAAGATACTAAGAACCTTGTAAAAGAGGGCGGATACAACGAAATGCCATATTTGGTAACACGTTGGTCTAAAGCATCAGGTGAAACTTACGGTAGATCTCCCGCGTACAACGCATTGCCAGATATTAAGACACTTAACAAAGCAGTAGAGTTAGGTCTAAAAGCATGGGCAAAAGCAATTGATCCACCATTATTAGTAGAAGATGACGGTGTTATTGGTCGTGTTAAGACATCACCAGCAGGATTAACTGTTGTTAGACGTGATGGTGCTATTAAGCCGTTAAATACTAATGCAAGATTTGATGTATCTGATATGCGTGAGAATGAATTACGTAATGCTATTAAGCAAGCGTTTTTCTCAGACCAATTAGAATTGCAACAAGGTCCACAAATGACAGCGACTGAAGTACAAGTGCGTTATGAATTAATGCAAAGACTACTTGGTCCAACATTAGGACGTTTCCAAACAGAGTTTCTTAATCCGTTAATTGAACGTTGTTTTAATATTTTAGATAGACAAGGACTTCTTGCTCCAGCACCAGATAGCGTAGCAGGATCAAGCATTGATATTGAATATGTTGGTCCACTAGCAAGATCACAACGTATGGAAGAAGCAACGGCTGTAGAAAGATTGTATGAGATGGCAGCGCAACTTGCTCAGGTTGCACCACAGATCATGGACAATATTGATCATGACGCAGCAATTAGATCTCGTGCAGAGTTACTTGGTGTTCCTAAAAACATTATGCGTGGTATAGACGAAGTACAACAACAACGTCAGCAACAGGCAGAACAACAAGCACAAATGCAACAAATGCAACAAGCACAAATGGCAGCCCAGTCAGTAGGTCAAGCAGCGCCAGCAGTACAAAATGCTGCTGAAGCAATGACTGATGATGATGTAGCAGCACTACAAGAAATGATGGGAGGCTAATGCCAGCAGCAATCAATAAATTAAGAAGAGAATATAAGGACTGCTTTGAATCACCAGCAGGTATCAAAGTGTTAGATGATTTAAGGCGTGCTTATGGAATGAGAGAATCATATGTAGTGGGGGACTCTCATGAAACAGCGCGTAGCGAAGGGGAAAGAGCAGTATATCTACGTATTTTAAATATGATAAATAAAAAAGAGGAATAACCTATGAGTGAAGAAATGGTCACGGAAGCAACAGATAATGTTGAACAAGCACCTGTTGAGAGTAGTGGTAACCAAGATTGGAGAGAAGCACTATCAGAAGAATTAAGAGCAGAGCCTACGCTTGCTAATATTAATGATTTAGAAAGTGCAGCCAAAACGCTAGTTCATCAACAGAAAATGTTAGGCGCAAGAATACCTTTGCCTAAGAATGAAGAAGAAATGAACGAACTATACGGCAAACTGGGACGACCAGAAACGCCAGATGGTTACGAAATTTCTGCACCACAAGGGTTTGAACAATATTACACAGACGATTCAATTAATGCTTTTAAAGAAACAGGGCATAAATTAGGACTTACACCACAACAGATGCAAGGATTAGTAGAATGGCAACAACAAGCAATTCAAAGTTCTGTAGAAGCAGATGTAATGCGTGGTGAAGCAATGGGCGTAGAAACAGAAGAAATGTTACGCAAAGAGTTTGGTGCTAATTACGAAAAGAATCTTACAGCAGCACAACGAGCATTACGTGTTTATGGTAATGAAACATTACAACAAAAATTAGCAGATCCACGTTACGGTAATGATCCAGATCTAATCCGACTACTTGCTAATGCTGGTAAAGATATTACTGAAGATTCTGCACAAGGCACTACTAACAACTCATTAGTAATGAGTCCACTAGATGCTAAGATGAAGATTGATCAAATAAATGCTAACAAAAGTCATCCGTATTGGAATCCTACAGATCCTAAACATGCAGATGCTCAAAATGAAATGGCACAATTATTTGATAAAGCATATAATTCATGATAATATACGGGCAAGCAGGGTAAAATCTGCTTGTCAGCCAACGCTACCCGCAAGGACAATAGCAAGGCAAAGTTGGTAACTTGAACCCGTTTAGTCAGCGTAACTGACAGGACACCCGCAAGGATAATGACCGCTAGATTTTTTTTAATAATATAGGAGGGCATTATGTCCACGCAAATTACAACTGCATTTGTCGAGCAGTATAAAAGTAATGTGTTGCACCTTGCTCAACAGAAAGGTTCACGCTTACGCGACACAGTAAGAGTTGAGAACGTTACTGGTAAAAATCACTTCTTTGAAAGAATTGGTGCGGTAGCGGCTCAAAAACGTACATCACGTCACGCAGATACTCCTAGGATGGATACTCCACACTCAAGACGTAGAGTGTCAATGGAAGATTACGACTGGGCAGATCTAATTGATCAAGAGGATAAAGTAAGACTACTTATTTCTCCACAATCAGAGTATGCAATGGCAGGCGCTAACGCTATGGGACGCGCTATGGATACTGCTATTATTGAAGCAGCAGTAGGTAATGCATACGGTGGAGTAGCAGGTGGTACAACTATTGCTTTACCTTCAGCACAGAAAGTCGCTGTAAATTCTACAGGTCTTACAATTGCAAAACTATTAGATGCAAAAGAGATCTTAGATGGTGCAGACGTAGATGAAGAAGAAGAAAGATATTGTATCCTTTCTGCTAAGCAAGTTTCAGACCTACTGAACACTACTGAGGTTAAGTCATCTGACTACAACACAGTAAAAGCACTAGCACAAGGTCAGTTAGATACGTTCTTAGGATTTAAGTTTATCCGTTCAGAGCGTCTTGGTACTGATGGAAGTGGTGATCGTCAGGTTACTATTTATGCTAGATCAGGTATTGGATTAGCAATGGGTTCAGACATCACAACTCGTATTTCAGAGCGTGATGACAAGAACTACGCTACCCAAGTATTTTTATCAATGACAATCGGCGCTACTCGTATCGAAGATGAGAAAGTAGTTGAAGTCGCTTGTCAAGAGTAGGAGGTGAGTAATGGCTAGCGTTAAAGGTGTAAACATCACAAACATTGATTCAACTCCAGTTGAGAAGGCAAGTGCTGCACAAATGCACGGCAGACTTCGTGTTGCTTTTGATTCATATGAAGCATCTTCTTTAGCATCAGGTAGCGACATTACAGTTGCTCGTCTACCAGCAGGTGCTACAGTATATGAAGTAAGTATCGTACATGATGCACTTGGTTCAGGCGTAACGCTTACAGCAGGTGATTCAGATGATGCAGATCGTCTTATCACTTCAACAGCAGCAGCATCAGCAGGTGAAGTCACTATGACTGATGACGGTGCTATTGGCGGTGTTGGTCATGAGTATTCAGCACAGACTGATATCTTGATCACTACTGGTGGCGGTACAGCAACTGGTACAATTAAGTGCGCAGTTTACTACGCAGTAGACTAAAAACTTAGGGGGGTGTTCGCACCCCCTTCTATAACAAGGGATTGATATGGCAACAGAAGTTTCTATTTGTTCAAATGCATTAAGACGATTAGGCGACGATCCAATCACTTCCTTAACAGACGACACAGAACGTGCAAGATTATGCAATGCATTCTACGAACCAGTTAGAGATTCTGTATTAAGATCACATCCGTGGAATTTTGCTATTGCAAGAGCAGAACTAAGCAAACTAACATCAACCCCAGCGTTTGATTACAGTTACGAATTTAATTTACCAACAGATCCATATTGTTTACGTGTTCTTAAAATGGAATACGACGATTATGAATTTAAGATTGAAGGTAGAAAATTATTAGCAAACGAAGATTCAGCAAAAATACTTTACATTGCTAAAGTCACAGATCCAGCACAATTCGATCCACTATTTGTAGATGTACTGACATCAAAGTTGTGTGCAGAATTATCATATGCAGTTACTGGTAGTAACACATTAAGTAAGATGATGTGGGAGAACTACGATAACAAACTTAGAGAAGCACGTACCGTAGATGGAATGGAGGGATTTGTAGATAGTTGGGTATCAGACGACTTTACATCATTTAGGAAGTAAATGGCTAGAGTACACCCGTTTCAATCAAATTTTACAGCAGGCGAACTAAGTCCACGTCTTGAAGGTCAAATTGACTTTGACAAATACAATAACGGCTGTAGTGAATTAACCAATATGTTTGTATTTCCTCATGGTGGAGCAACACGCCGTGGTGGACTATATCATGTCGCAGAAGTTAAGGATTCATCAAAAGAAGTAAGATTAATACCGTTTGAGTTTAACGTTACACAATCTTATATTTTAGAATTTGGCGATCAATACATTAGATTTTATAAAGACAATGGACAGATTACATCTGGTGGATCTGCATATGAGATTACATCACCGTATTTAGAAGCAGAGTTATTTGAACTCACATTTGCTCAATCTGCGGACGTTATGTACATATGTCATGGTAGTCATGCACCTCGTAAATTATCTCGTACAGGACACACATCTTGGACGCTTACAACGCCCACATTTCAATGGAATGCAACATCACCATGGAATGCTACTAACGGTTATCCAAGAGCAGTATCATTTTATGAGCAAAGACTATTTTTTGCAGGTACATCAGCAAGTCCACAAACTATTTGGGGATCTGTAGTTGCTAGTTATGAAGATATACGTACAGGCACAAATGCAGATGACGCATTAGAATATGCAATTGCTACAAACAGAGTAAACGTAATTAGATGGCTAATGCCAAGTAGAGATCTTGTTGTTGGTACAGCAGGTGGTGAATTTAAGGTAGCACGACCAGCAGGTGAGCCATTGACTCCCACAAATGTATCAGTATTACAGCAAACAACATATGGTAGTTATACCGTAGCACCAGTCCAAGTAGGTAACGCTGTACTATTTACACAACGTGCAAGACGTAAGATCAGAGAATTTAACTACGTATTCCAAACAGATTCATATGAAGCGCCAGATATGACGTTATTGGCAGAACATATTACAGCGGGATACATAAAAGATATGGACTATCAGCAAGAACCAGATTCAATTATTTGGGTATGTACATCTGATGGTAAATTATTATCTATGACGTATGAGCGTCCAGAAGATGTGGTTGCATGGGGCAATCATGTTGTAGGAGGCGAAGATGCAGAAGTAGAAAGTGTTGCAGTAATTACAAATGCGACACAAGATCAATTATGGGTTGTTGTTAAAAGAACAATAAATGGATCAACAGTTAGATACGTAGAATATTTAGATCCGGACCTTATGGTTGATTCAGGTATTACAGGCACAGTTTCAACGGCTACAACATCAGTTAGTGGGTTAAGTCATTTAGAAGGTGAGTCAGTACAAGTTATTATAAACGGTGCAGTATTCCCAAATGCTACAGTATCAAGTGGTGCTATTACTATATCAGTACCAGCAGGCTGGAGTAATGTAGATATTGCAGTAGGTTTAGGATATACATCAACATTAAAGACTATGCGAGTAGAAGCAGGTTCATCTGCTGGTAAAGCACAAGGTCTTAAAAAACGTTGGAACGAAGTAAAAGTTAGATTGCTAGATACAACAGGCGTTAAGATCAACGGAGATCAATTACCGTTTAGATCTTCTGCTAATTTAATGAATGCACCAGTAGATGCATTTACAGGTGATAAGCGAGTTACTAACTTAGGGTGGGATAGAGATGGTATTATTGAGGTGTCACAAGAACAGCCTCTACCAATGACTATTCTTGGAATACACGGAACATTAAATGTAAGCGATTAATATGGCAAAATCATCAGGTATATCAGGAGGACAAGCAGCAGGCGGCGCAGCAGCGATTGCAGGTGGTATTGTAAGCGCACGTGGTCATTACATGAATGGTGAAAGTGCGTATGAAAGAGGTCAAATAGAAGAATCTCAAGAATTACAAGATACACATTATCAAATTCAAGCATTACAACGTCAAGCCATAGAACAACTGCATTACCAATTTGCTCAAGTAGGTGCTAGTGGCACACAATTTACTGGATCTAATATGCTAGTTGCTATGAAAACGCTTAATGATTTAGAAGAAGATAAAACAAAAATGGATCGTGAATCTAAGAAACGTGCTTACTCATTACTTAAGATGGGTGCAGACGAATTTAATTCTTCAATGAATGCAGCAACAGGATCTTTACTACAAGGTATAGGTCAGGCAGCATCAATAATGGTTTAATATGGCAATACAAGTAAAACCAAGACAATCAGCCGGTACGCAGTTTAAAGGTAGCGGTGGAGGAAGTTACCCTGCAATTAGTTCAGCAGCGCGTGTAGGCGACGGTATGGTTTCATTAGGCAAAACTATTTCTGGTCTTGCAAATGACGCACAAAAAATATTTGATAACGAAGTAAGCGCAGCAGAAAAAGACTTACAAGTTAAAGAAATGCAGGCAAACCTGCTAAGATCAAAACGTCGTTGGAAA
>Ga0181591_10005748_pt1 | contig 10766 bp, 12 predicted proteins | sample 071ome_33_FD_133757 | JGI IMG/M metagenome (GOLD analysis project Ga0181591, IMG submission 133757) | Coastal salt marsh microbial communities from the Groves Creek Marsh, Skidaway Island, Georgia - 071412AT metaG (megahit assembly) | ecosystem: Environmental > Aquatic > Marine > Intertidal...
GGAAAATTCAACGGCGCCGTGGGCAACTTCAATGCCCACCTTGCCGCCTACCCGGAACTGAACTGGCCTGAGCTTTCAAAGAATTTTGTAGAAGGCATCGGACTGGACTGGCAGCAGATGACGACACAGATCGAACCGCATGACGATCTCGCCGCGCTGTGTCACGCGCTGGTCCGTCTGAACACCATCCTGATTGATCTTGACCGTGACCTGTGGGGATACATCTCGCTGGGCTACTTCCGTCAGAAGACGGTGGCCGGGGAAGTCGGCTCAAGTACGATGCCGCACAAGGTCAATCCAATCGACTTTGAGAACAGCGAAGGCAACGCGGGCATTGCCAACGCCTTACTCGAACATCTCGCGGCGAAACTGCCGATCAGCCGGTGGCAACGCGATCTCTCAGACTCGACCGTTATCAGAAATCTGGGGCCCGCGTTTGCCCACTGCCTGATCGCACTGGACGCGGCGCATCGTGGCCTTGGAAAACTTCAGATCGACAGGGACAAACTGCACGCCGAACTGGATCAGGCGTGGGAAGTACTGGCCGAGGCAATCCAGACGGTGATGCGACGCTACGACGTGCCCGAACCCTACGAAAAACTGAAAGCATTGACCCGGGGCCGCGCTGCAATGGACGCACAAACGCTCAGGGGTTTTGTCAATTCCCTGCCGATCCCCAAAGAAGCTCAGGAGAGCCTGGCAGCACTCACCCCGCAAGCGTATATCGGCAACGCCGCCGAAACCGTTCGAATCTTTCTGAAAGGAAGACGCGACGGGCACTAAGCGCCAGACAGACCATGGAGGATGGAATCCGTCTCTCACGCCTGATGGCCCAACAGGGCCTTTGCTCGCGTCGGGAGGCTGACAGACTTATTGCCGCCGGGCAGGTCCGGGTGGACGGCGTGGTGATTGATCGACTCGGCTCAAGGGTGCATCCGCTCGCTGCCATAGAACTGACAAGCGAAGCGCATCGCCAGCGCGCAGCATTGGCAACCGTGCTCCTTAATAAACCTCCCGGCATCGTCTCCAATCAGCCTGAAAAAGGGTACCCCGAGGCGGTCTCACTGATTACCGAAGACAACTGTGCGTCCCATGACGAGCATCCAAAAAAGCGGATCCCCAAAGCGCAGAGCCTGCATGTGGCCGGGCGACTCGATATTGACTCGTCGGGATTGCTTGTGCTGACCCAGGACGGGGTTGTCGCCCGCACGCTGATCGGGCCCGAGAGCCGAATTGAGAAGGAATATCACGTCGGCGTTGAAGGTCACATCACTGAAACGGCGCTTCAGCGCCTTCGCCACGGGCTGTCATTGGACGGCCGTGCACTGCGTCCTGCCCGCATCAAACAAACCGGTCCGGCACATCTGCAATTTGTTCTCACGGAGGGGCGGAAACGGCAGGTGCGACGAATGTGTGAATTGGTTAACCTGCAGGTACGCACCCTCGTCAGGGTGCGTATTGGTGGGGTGCGCCTGGGACAACTGCGACGCGGACAGTGGCGATACCTCGCATCTGGAGAAGCCTTCTGATGGCGGGAATGTACTCTGTTTTTCGGCCGCTTTTGTTCAGGCTTAATCCTGAGACAGCCCATGACATTGTCGTGCAAACGATCGGACTCATGGGGCGGATACATCCGCTCAACCAGTACCTCGTCGACACTTGCCGGGGCCCGCTGCCCTCGTTTCCGGTCGAAGCGATGGGCCTCTCATTTCCTAACCCGGTCGGCCTGGCCGCCGGACTCGATAAAGATGCGAAGGCCGTCGATGGGCTTGCCGCACTGGGTTTTGGGTTTCTCGAACTTGGCACCGTGACGCCATTGCCGCAATCGGGAAACCCCCGACCTCGAATGTTCCGAATGACCTCAGCGCAGGCGCTGGTCAACCGCATGGGGTTCAACAGCGGAGGTCTTAACCACTTCCTCGCGAGGCTTGGACAACAACAGCAGCAAGCCATCATCGGCATTAATCTTGGACGCAATGCCGCCACCTCCAACGAAGACGCCTGGCGCGACTACCTCACGGGACTACGGGCGGTATACCGTGTCGCTGACTACGTGACGATCAACATCTCATCACCCAATACCAAGGGGCTTCGCGATCTGCAGGAGCGCGATACTCTGGATGGACTGATTGCACGCCTGAAAGCCGAGCAAAGCCAACTTGCCGAACTGCACCAGAAATACACCCCTATTGTGGTGAAGATTTCACCTGATCTCGATATTGAATCGATCGCGCGCGTCGCTGAAGTGCTCACGCTTCGGGGCATAGACGGAATTGTGGCAACCAACACCACTATCAGCCGGCCGCTGGATGCCAAGACCCATCCGCAGGCGTCGCAGGAGGGCGGCTTGAGCGGTGCACCGCTGGCTGCCCTTTCACACCGGATCATTTCTGAACTCAGGCAGCACACCCCATCTGACTTTCCAGTGATCGGCGTGGGAGGCATAATGGACGCCGCCTCGGCCCAGGCTGCATTTTCAGCAGGAGCCACCCTCATCCAGCTTTATAGTGGACTGATCTACCGGGGACCCGCTCTGGTGAGGGAAATTCTCGGCGCGCTGCAAGCCGCGCAAGCCGCCACTTCCTGAATCACCCGATCGGACAGACAGGTGAGCACCGATTACACAAATCCGCTTTTGCATCTGAATGATCAGGATGGCGCCTACCCGCCGTCCTGGTATGCAGCAACGGCCGTCGGCATCCCACAGGCCCAGACCTTGAAAGGCGACCATCAGTGTGACGTTGCGGTAGTCGGGGGAGGATTCACCGGCCTGTCTGCTGCCCTGCATCTCGCAGAGCGGGGTTACTCAGTCATCCTGCTGGATGCTCACCGTATGGGCTGGGGGGCCAGCGGCCGCAATGGAGGCCAAGTCGGTACGGGGCAGCGCGTGGCCCAGGATGAGCTCGAGCAGACAGTGGATAGCGCTCTTGCCCGCGACGCCTGGCAGGTTGCACAAGAGGCCAAGGCCCTGGTCAAGGACTTGATTGCCCGCCACGATATTCCTTGTGATTACCGCAGCGGCTCAATTCACGCCAACCATCGGCAGCGTTTTGATCATCACTCCCAAAACTATGTTGCCCTGCTTAACGAAAAATATGGCTACGATGAAATCCGGTATGTCCCGCCGGAGGAGATGCGCTCACTCGTGGGCAGTAACGATTATTCCGCCGGTACGCTCGACGTGGGTGCCGGCCACCTGCATCCGCTCAATTACGCTCTCGGCATTGCCAGAGCGGCAATCGCGGCAGGCGCCAGGCTGTATGAGCGCTCTGAGGTGACACGAGTTGAGGAGGGAGCACCTGCCCGGCTGTACACCTCAAACGGCTGCGTGAGCGCGGGATATGTTCTGTTTGCCTGTAACGGTTATATCGGCCCGCTGGAAAAATCCATTAGCCGTCACGTCATGCCGATCAATAACTACATTATCGCCACGGAACCCCTGGGTGACGATGTCGCCAGAAAGTTAATCGCCAACGGGGCCTGTGTGGCGGATTCGCGCTTCGTAGTCAATTATTTCCGTTGCTCGGCAGACAACCGAATGCTGTTCGGCGGTGGAGAAAGTTACGGCTATCGCTTTCCCCGGGATATTAAATCCTTTGTCCGAAAATACATGCTGAAAATTTATCCGGACCTTAAAGAGGTCAAAGTCGAGTATGGATGGGGTGGCACCCTTGCCATCACCATGTCGCGCCTGCCTTTTTTTCAGCGCCACAGCGGCAATATTTATTCCGCATCGGGCTACTCTGGGTCGGGTGTCGCACTGGCAACCGGCGCGGGCGCGATGCTGGCAGAGGCGGTTGACGGTGTGGCAAGCCGATTCGATGTCATGAATCGTTTGCCAACCCCGGGTTTTCCAGGAGGCGTCATGCTGCGATCGCCCCTGCTGGCTCTGGCCATGACCTGGTATGCGCTGCGCGACCGGCTCTGAGTACACCGAAACCTGCGGACGCTGGGCGCCCGCGAAACCCCCCTGATTAGGGCACGCGCCTGAAAATCAAAGACCGATTATTTGCCGGCATGGGCAGATCCGTCTCCAGTGCAAAACCCTGCTCTTGGGCAATCTGGCTGAGGTCTTCGAAATTTCGGATCCCGCTTGCGGGGTCCCGCTCTTTCAGCCATTGATCAAACTGCTCATTGCTCGGCTCGAGCGGACGGTCAGCATAGCGGTAGGGTCCATAGAGATAGATGGTCTGGCCCGGGGACAACATCTTCCCCGCTGCCGTAAATAATCGGTGCGTGCCCTGCCAGGCGACAATGTGCAGGGTATTGATACAGACGATCGCATCCGCTGGCGGCAGTTGCAGCGCATCAGACAATAGATCCAGACCCACGGGCGCAAGACAGTTCGGCCCTGCCTCCTGGCGCCAGAGTGATATCCCTTCGAGATTCTGTGGCAGATCACTCGGCAGCCATTCAAGATGAGGGAAAGCATTCGAAAAATAAGCGGCATGCTGTCCGGTCCCGCTGCCGATCTCCAGCACCCTGCCCTTTGCAGGTAGACACTCCCGCAAAGCCGCCAGGATGGGATCCCGGTTTCGGTCGCAAGCTATGGCGTAAGGCCTTTCCGGGCTGGAGACAGTCATGGCGCGAGAACCGGATTTATGCCTGCACCCGTGCTCGCCTGACAGAACTCGTCAGGCAAAAAGGGAAACGAGGAAATCCCGCAACGGGCCTTGGTAGTGATCAATCAGCATCAATGCAAACAGCATCGCAAGATACTGTATCGAATAGCCGAAGGTCTGCCTGGAAAGGGCATCACTGTAATGGCGATACAAACGCACCACAAAAACGAGGAAAATCACGCCCAGAACCAGCGCGCCGACAAAGTACATCGCGCCTGACATACCGGTTGCGAACGGCAGCACGCTCACCGCCAAAAGCAGTACCGTGTAGAGCACCATCTGTAACAGCGTATATCGCCGGCCGTGGGTGACGGGCAGCATTGGAATTCCCGCCGCTGCGTACTCTTCCTGACGATAAAGGGCCAAGGCCCAAAAATGTGGAGGGGTCCAGCAGAAGATAATCAGGAACAACAAAAGCGCATCAGAGGCCACTTCTCCCGTGACGGCAGTCCAGCCAAGCACTGGCGGCATCGCACCCGCCGCACCACCGATGACAATATTCTGGGGCGTGGCGTGCTTCAGCCACACCGTGTACACCACGGCATAACCAATCATGGAAGCAAATGACAGCACCGCAGTGAGCGTATTGACCATTGCGACCAGGATCAGCATGGATGCCACAGCCAACCCGGTTGCAAAGACAATCGCTGGTGTGGTTTCGACCGTCCCCGTCGGCAGCGGGCGACCTGACGTTCGTGCCATGATCTGGTCTGCCCGACGATCCAACAGGTGGTTGAACGCTGCCCCGGAAGCCGCTGACAGCCCGATCCCCAGCGCACCGCATATCAGTATTGAGACGGGAACCATCCCGTCGACCGACAGAAACATGCCCACAATCGCGGTGAACACGATCAGCGCCACGACCCGCGGCTTGGTCAGTTCGTAGTAGGCGTGGAAAGTCGACCCGGAGCTCGACGAGCCGTGCGACGTAGTTGAGACCTGCGCTTTCATAACGGCCTTGAATTATACGGGATCATCTCCCCTGGCTAGCCGATACGCGACGCCCGCAGAAGCCGGCTGATATCTTTGCGAAGATCGGTCGGATCAGCGGTAGCAGGATAACTCATCATCAGATTTCCCATCGGATCAATCAAAAAGACGCTCCCGGAAGGGACCGCCGACCCTCCCCCGCCTGGGATAAATTGCCTCACCAGCTGCTCCTTTTCAGTCGCATTGACACCCAACACGATTGTCTTTGGCATGCTGAGACGTATCTCTTCCAGAGAGGAGAGTGCATCCGGACTAAGGGTAATCACCATGAGACGAACGCGCTTTTCGTTTTTGCCCTGACTCAGGCGGACGCGCTCAACCGCGTCGGCCAACTGCTTGCAGGATTCATCGCAACCGCCCTCGACAAAAAAGACATAGGTCCAACGTCCGAACAAAGTGGCCAGATCGACAGCACTGCCGTCTGCGGAAATCATTGGGACATTGACCAAAGGCCGGGGCGGGTCAACCAGTTCGCCCCGATTGCGGAATGTGTCAGGCGTCCAAAGCCAAGCTGCGATGACAGGAGACAAAAAAAGCGTCATCAACGCAATCAGCGTCAATCGCTTTCGGTTTCGCACTGCACTGGCTAGAGGATCAGGTATGTCGTCACTCATGGGTTTTGTTTCTCACAGGCCTGCGCCTGGCTCTTAGTTCGCGCCGCCACATGGCACCCACTACGGCTATAAATACGACCGCCATCCCGAACCATTGCACGGCATAGGCTTCATGACGCCTGACCGCCGTTTGGTCCGGGACCGGCCAGACACGGACAAATCCGTCAGGGTCGTCGGCATCAAGCCTCAGCACATAAGGCTGTACGGCATAGGGCGCGGAACTGGCAAATGCCGAAAGATCAAGATTCTGTCGAAGGAGCGCATCATACTCGGGTGCGCGCGCTTCCAGGGTGAAACCGGGCTTGGGCTCGTAAAGGTAGCCGCTGATTGCTTTAGGGCCTGCTGGGATCTTTGGGACGGGCAGTTTTTCTCTTGATCCCAAAAGCGGTATCCAACCTCGATCGACCAGTATCCGCATCTCACCGGGACTAATCACAAAAGGAGTAATCACATGAAACCCGGGCTGACCCTGATGGGTTCGGTTATCCCACAAAAACTGCCCCTCTCCATCAAAACGTCCACGAACCTCCGCGGGAAAGTTCGAACGGTCTGGTCCCAGCAAACGGGCCGTAATCTGTATCGGTGCTTCGCTGATCCGCGCGCGATAGCTGTCGAACCAGGTCTGTTTTTCGTCGGCTCGCTGCAACTGCCAGATCCCCAATCCGATCAACAGAGCGCAAATCACCGCGACGGCCAAAAGCGCCAGGGGATGGGATATCCGTCGCGTTGACACGTCAGTTCACTGATGCCTTCACGCTTTTTGATACCATTCCCGGAGTTCGTTCGAAAAAAAATCTTTCCATGCTTGCGAAATCCGTAATCCTGATTCTTCTTCTGGCAATGGTAATCAGCCTGGGCGTTGCCATGTTCTCAATGATGCGGGACAAAGGTCGGGGCACCGGCACAGTAAAAGCGCTGACTTACCGCGTCGCGATCTGGGCGTTCCTGCTGCTTTTGATTGTCGGCGGTCTTTACACAGGACTTCTGAAGCCCGGTGGATCGCTTCAACAAGCTGCGATCAACACCCAGCAATGAGGTTCAGGCCTGAGCCTGAACCGGGCTCAGGCGCCATCTGCGAACTCATCGGCGCCTGAGATCAGTTTTCGCGCTTGCGCGAAACCGTCGTTAATGAAGCGTTCGGGCTACAGGATGTAGACGAAAATAAACAGCCCGACCCAGACGGTATCCACGAAGTGCCAATACCAAGCGGCACCTTCAAAGCCAAAGTGCTCATCAGGCTTGAAATGCCCGCGCAGACATCTCACGAGAATCACGGCCAGCGTAATCGCGCCAATGGTGACGTGGAAACCATGGAATCCCGTCAACATGAAGAAGGTCGCTCCATATACCCCTGACCCGAGCGTTAGGCCAAGATGACTGTAGGCCTCGATGTATTCCCCGACCTGGTAATACATAAACAGGGCGCCAAGGGCGACCGTCACAAACAGCCAGAAATTCATCGCGCCCCGCTGGTTCTTCTTGAGCGCCCAGTGTGAGAATGTCAAAGTCACGCTGGATACCAGCAGGATGACGGTGTTCAGCAGCGGGATACCAAACGCCCCGATGCTGGAAAACTGATTCGATCCAATATCGTAATTATCCGGCCCGATGTAGGTCGCGCCCGCGGGTCCCGCTGAAGGCCACGTCGCCTCAAATCCCGGCCACAGCAACTCCTCACCAGCGAGCCACGGCACAGAAAGAATCCGGGTATAAAAGAGTGCGCCGAAAAATGCGCCGAAAAACATCACCTCGGAAAAGATGAACCAGCCCATTCCCATCCGGAACGACGTATCCACCTGCGCATCGTAACGCCCGGCCTCACTCTCTCCCGCGACCTGCCCAAACCAGGAATACAGCATCAGGATGATAATCACTGAGCCGGCGATCATCAGCCAAAGCCCGGGGGCGAGATGGTGCAGATCCAGAATGAAACCGAGTGCGAGCAGAAACAATCCCATCGAAGTAATCGTGGGCCACTTGGTCGGGTCAGGCAAATAATAACCGCCGTGTGCTGAGCTCATGTGTTGCGTCCTCTTTTCTAAACCAAGAATATTTATGTATCTATTTATAAAAACTTAAAACTTGTACTCAACCCGTTGCCCGTCAGCAGCTATCTTCAGGAGTTGCCGGGTTCAATGTCTTTTGCCGGATAGACCGCGTACGACAACGTAATCGTCTTTACTTCCTCGGGAAGAGCGGGATCCACCACAAACGTGACTGGCATTAACTTGCTTTCCCGAGGCGCCAGTTCCTGCCGGGTAAAGCAGAAGCATTCTGTCTTTCTGAAGTGCCGCGCCGCCCGCGCCGGCGAAACGCTGGGCACCGCCTGCCCTGCCGACAGCGTGTCGGTCAGACTATGCGCCGCATAGGTCACAGTCATCGCCTCACCAGGATGCACCTTGAGTCGGACGGTTTCAGGCCGATCGACCTCCCAGGGGATACCGCTTACATTGACCGCGAACTCAACCGTCACGGTCCGCGACCGGTCGATTTCCAGGGGTTTGGCGCTCACTTCCGACAGGGTTGCGCTCTTGCCGTTCAAGCCCGTGATCTCACAGAAGATGTCATAAAGCGGGACCAGTGCGTAACCAAATCCGAACATCCCCACGACCCACAGCGAGAGCCATCCCGCCACACGACGATTGCTCTTTTGTCGAGAAGACTCAGTCATGGTGTATCACCAATCCTCGGCTCACAGGACATACTTCACGATACTCCAGGTGAAGACCGCAACCGCAAACACCACCAACACGGTGACGGTCTTCCGGATACCCGCTTTTTGTGCGTCATTAGTCACTGCGCTCATCAGGGGGCTACTTCACCTCAGGCGCTGTGGCGAAGGTATGGTACGGCGCCGGTGACGGCACGGTCCATTCCAGTCCTTCCGGGTTTTCCCAGACTTCGGCGCTGGCCTTCTTGCCGCCGCGGATGGCTTTGATCACCACGACCAGCAGGATGAGCTGCGAGAATCCGAGCACGAATCCGCCAATACTGGAGATGACGTTGAACTCCGCAAACTGCAGAGAGTAATCCGGGATACGCCGGGGCATTCCAGCAAAGCCGAGGAAATGCTGCGGGAAGAAGGTCACATTAAAGGCGATGATGGTCAGCCAGAAATGCCATTTGCCGAGTGTCTCGTCATACATATGGCCGGTCCACTTGGGCAGCCAATAGTAAACGCCGGCAAACATACCCAGCACTGATCCGCAGAAGATCACGTAATGAAAGTGGGCCACGATGAAGTAGGTGTCGTGGTACTGAAAATCTGCAGGCGTAATCGCCATCATGAGACCCGTCAGCCCGCCCACCGTAAACAGCGCGACAGTGGCGATCGCGTACAGCATCGGCGTTTCAAAGGTCATACTGCCACGCCACATTGTGGCCATCCAGTTGAATATCTTCACACCGGTGGGGATTGCGATCAGCATCGTGGAATACATGAAGAAGAGTTCACCGGATAAGGGCATCCCCACGGTGTACATGTGGTGGGCCCATACGATGAAGGACAAAAACGCAATACCGGCCGTTGCAAAGACCATCGAGGTATACCCAAAAAGAGGCTTTCGGGCGAAGGTCGGAATGATCTGGGAGATGATGCCAAAGGCCGGCAGGATCAGGATGTACACCTCCGGATGACCAAAGAACCAGAAGATGTGCTGGAACATCACTGGGTCGCCACCGCCGGCAGGATCAAAGAAAGCGGTGCCAAAGTGACGGTCCGTGAGGAGCATCGTGACCGCACCGGCCAGCACCGGCATAGCGGCAATCAGCAAGAAAGCCGTAATCACCCATGTCCAAATGAAAAGCGGCATCTTCATGAGTGTCATGCCGGGCGCGCGCATGTTCATGATGGTCGCGATGATATTGATCGCACCCAGGATGGACGACATACCCAATATGTGGATAGTGAAGATCGTGAGATCTACACCCATCCCGCCCTGCACCGATAGCGGTGGATAGATGGTCCACCCTGCTGCCGGGCCGCCGCCAGGCACAAACAGTGACAGAATCAGCAAAGACGTTGCAAAAGGCAGCAGCCAAAAACTCCAGTTGTTCATTCTCGGCAGCGCCATATCGGGCGCGCCGATCATCATCGGAATCATCCAGTTGGCAAAGCCGACAAACCCAGGCATGACCGCACCAAAGATCATGATCAGGGCATGTACCGTTACCATCTGGTTGTAAAAATGCGGGTCGACCACCTGCAGGCCGGGCTGGAACAGTTCCGCCCGGATAACCAGAGCCATGGCACCACCAACCAAAAACATAATGAACGAAAACCACAGGTACAGCGTACCGATGTCCTTGTGGTTGGTAGTAAACAGCCAGCGGGTAATGCCCTTGGGCACTTCGTCGTGGTGATGATCAGCGACTGTTGTAGTCATTCGCAAACTCCTGTCTTTCTAACTTTCTAAAATTCTTTCAATGAGCAATTGGGGATAAGTGAGGCCGGGCTCAACCACTGTTTCGCTGATTGGCCAGCCAAGCCTGATACTCAGCTTCCTCCACGACATCCACTACGATGGGCATATAGCCGTGA
>Ga0181591_10005757_pt1 | contig 10761 bp, 9 predicted proteins | sample 071ome_33_FD_133757 | JGI IMG/M metagenome (GOLD analysis project Ga0181591, IMG submission 133757) | Coastal salt marsh microbial communities from the Groves Creek Marsh, Skidaway Island, Georgia - 071412AT metaG (megahit assembly) | ecosystem: Environmental > Aquatic > Marine > Intertidal zone...
ACATAAGCCACATACAAATCGTTGCTAGAGGAATCAAAGCAAGCACTAATGCCGTAGCCTACTTTCGCGGATACCGCTACAGAAACAGGCGTACCCCACGTAAAAGACGTACCACTTACAGAACCAACAACGGCGTAAACGTCAGATGTGGTAGAGGAATCATCTAAGTACACAAGAATGGGTTGATTGTTTGTTGTGTCGTAAACCAAAAACGCATCTTTATAGTTGCTTTGGTTGGAAGTTAATGCCGCCGCAGTGCCAAAGCTAATTGCAGAGTCAGAGTCCGCAACGGAACTTACGGTGCCATCAGTGTTCAAAACCACTAATTCACCTGCAGATACCGCACCCGTTGCAGTAAGCTGAGTGCTGCCTGCCGTTCTTTGATCTTGAAGGCTAAGTGTTCCAGAACCATTTGTTGTTAGAACCTGATTGGCTGTGCCGTCCGAAGTGGGCAGCGTGAAAGCTGTGACAAACGACTGAAGGTTTGCATCATACGCAAGCACGTCTGTACCTATGGCAACACCTAAGTTTGTTCTGGCATCTGATGCAGATGAAGCTCCTGTCCCGCCATCAGCAACTGCAAGGTCAGTAATCCCCGTAATCGAACCGCCCGTAATACTAACGTCACTAAAAGATAAATCGCCCGTAACGTCCGTAACTGCGGCACTTGCCCCCGCCCCATCACAATAAATAAGTTTGCTCGTTCCGTTTGGAACAGTAACGTTTCCGCCAGAACCTTGCGTAAAGATTACGTCCTGTGCAGTGGTATTGTTCTGCACGATATAAACCTTCTGAGCATCTGCAGGGGACACCGTTATAGTGTGATCGTTGTCAGGGGTTCCGCTAAGAATCAACAAACGATACATTCCGTCAGACAATGTTCCGTCAGTCGTAGACAACGTAGAGGTTGCGCCAGAAAGAGTAAGTGTACCAATTCCGCTGATTGCACGGTCAATGATATCAAAATTCGTGTTTGTTACATCGCCCCAACTGGTCGGCAACGCGCCAGTAGCAATCTTATAAATCCCTGTGTTCGTTGTATAGGTTGCCATCTACTTTACCTTTACGCTGCTATGTCCGTCCAAGTTGTCCCTGGATTAGGAGATACATCACTCCAAGTTGTACTATCCGTTGGATCAATCTCACTCCAAGTCGTTCCTGGGGACGGTGTAATTCCTCCCCACACTATCACAGTTCCTACGACTCCGTCACCCTCTACTCCAACAGGAAGTACATTTGCGCTTCCGCTTACCGCAACATCACCCACCTCGCCTGTGGCTGCAACACCAGTGACATCGACAGTAATGTTAATTTGGACTGTAACTTGACCGACCGCACCTGTTGCTGCAAGGCCCGTTGGCTCGACAACCGCGCTACCTGTAGCAGTGACATCGCCTACGGCACCTGTGGCGGCAACGCCAGTAACGTCTAGGTTTGCGTCCGCGATAATCGTGACATCGCCCACGGCACCTGTCGCGGCAACACCAGTGACTTCTATATCAATATTAATTGATACGGTAACGTCACCAACTGCGCCCGTTGCCTCAACACCCGTGACATCGGCAACGGCATCCGCTTCAACAGTGACATCGCCCAAGGCTCCTGTAGCAGCAACACCTGTTACGTCAGTCTGAGCAGATGCTTGTATTGTAGGAGTGCTAAGTTGCGCAGTCCCTGAAACGCCTGTGACAGAGAAGATCGCGTCACCAACAACAGTGACATCTCCTACGGCTCCCGTTGCCTCAACACCCGTAACGTCAACGATTTTTGGAATGTTGATTTCAATAGTGCCAATAGCACCCGTGGCGGCGACACCTGTAAGATTAACGACAGCATCGCCCGTAATTGTTACGGAACCAACGGCTCCTGTGGCTTCAACACCATTGACAGAAATCGCACTACTGGCGGCTCCTGCTCCTGCGTAGGTGTCTCCCGAATATGGGAAGAAGCCAAACATTTAACTATTCCTCGTTTACGGTAGTTTCCAAAGATTTAACTGCAAGTTACTGGTGGTCATACCAGAATTAGGTGCTTCAATTTTATACTGTATGTATCGGCCTGTGTCTGAACCAGGCAGTGTAACTTTATCTGACTCTATAATCCAATTACTGCCAGAAGTAGTAAACCCAGTAAAATTAGCTGCAGTAGAAGTGTCTGGCATAGTCAAACCATCAGGTGCGTAATCCTGTTGGGGGAATGTTATTACTGTGTTACTGCCTGAAAGATTAATAGTGGAAGCAGTTGTTGAGAAAGCCTTACCCCCAAACCTGCCACTTGAAGTATACTGCCCTTGTCTATAGCCACTGCTAGTATCAGAATTAAAATATAATCTTGTGTACGTTGCAGGGTTAAGAGCAATTCCACGCCACGCAGTAACAGAAGCACTGCTAACAGTAATGGTGCCAGTCAATGTGGCGTCAGCTAAACTATAAGGCGCTTTTAAAGCGTACTCATATATAGCACCGCTTCCAGAATTACTGTTATTACTCCCATAAAGAGTTAACCCATCTGCACTGATAGCTAATCCATCGTGACCGCCGTTTTGACTGCCATAAGCATTTGTTTGTAGGCTATCAGAAAACGCACCATTAACATAGTGATAAATAGTGTTAACCGAATTGAGGTTGCTTCCAATATAAACGTGAGACAAATCATCAGTCAGAAAGATTTGAGGGTTACTATATGAAGTACTGATTTGAGAAGATGCATCTATATATGAACCAACCTGTGTTTTAGTGCTGGTAATTACATAAGGAGTAGATAAACTATAAATATAAAAATATCTATTATTGTAGTAGTATACAGCTAGATGTCTTCCATCATAGGTAAGAAATTGAGTACCATAACTAGAACCACTGTAGTAGTTCTGGTCACTAGAGCCAGCGGTGGTTATATCAAAGTTAGTAGATAATGGGTATCTATAAAAACTGCCGCCAGTTCTAGCATAAGCATAAGCTCCATCATCAGAAACAGTCGTTAAAGTATAGCTACTAAGAGTGTTGCTACTACTTTGGGTTTTTGTACCAGCATTATTTGTTCCAGCACTTTTTATAAAAACTACATCAATAGGATCATTAGCTGCGATTACGGGATCAGTAGAAGTATTGTAGCCCATTGTAACAGACGTAGTTGAACTACTCACTGCAGCATGGGGCGTGGGGTATGCATTTGTTGCAATTTCATTTCCCCCAAGAGCAACGGCACAAGATGGTAGTTGATATGCTTTTGTTGGGGCAGACGATAGGCTTAGGCTAGAAATATCGTATACATACGAAGTAGAGAAATCCCCTGAAATTCTATAAAGTGTGGAGTTAGTGGGTTGTTTTTGTATATACAAGTAACCACCAGCAGTTTGAATGCTAGTAGGGGTTGAAATAGTCCCACCTATATTTAGAGATAGATTGTTATATGAAGCTGTTGAGGGATCATACGGAGTAGACAAAGAGTACTGATAAAGTATGCCATTATCCCTTAGTGCGTACAAAACAGACCCATTAGCCTCAAAATAAAGTGACCGTATATTTGAACTTGTACCGTCTGGCAGCGTGATCATCGTATTAGACCCTTGCTCAAACAAACCAGCACCATAACTCCAATCTGAAAAAAACCAGCTTGAGTCACTTACGGCAAGAGCATAATCAGGATTTCTTGAGTTTGTATAAAGTACACTTCCTGATCCAAGTGTTGACAGATCATAAGCAGTACTTAACGGATATTCATATACGTAAGATTGACTGGTACCATAAGGAGCAAAAACTTTTGTTCCATTTGAATTAAACCTAACATCACTCGATGCGCTGGCGTCATTTATACTAATATTATTTGTATTTGAAGCCGTTGTTAAGTCATACGGAGTACTCATAGCATAAACTTGTAGTTGGTTAGCACTGTAATTCCAAATACCTACTTGAGTGCCATCTGGAGTAACTAAAAAACCAAAAGAATATATATTAGAAAAAGAGTGAGATGTGCTAACTGTACCTGTAGTAACATCAGGTGCATTTGTAGAGGTAAGTTTACTAGAGTCACTAAAAAGCGTCTTAGTGCCACCTGACTCCTCTAACATAACAGGAAGAGAGGTACTGCCAAGTGTTAAAGCAGATGTAGTGGCAGAAAAGAGAGAGTTATTGCTAGTAGTTTGAGGGGTTGTCATTAGAGCAGCATATTGCTTCCAATCTGTCTCACCAACACCTTGCTCATATTTGTTACTTACCCACAGAGCATTTGATTTATTTGATTGCATTATACTGTCCACCCATCATTAAGGTAACTACTAGAGAAGCTTGACTCACTTATTGCTCCATCTGATACCGTTGAAATACTTACAACAGTTAAAGTATGTACATCCGTACTTGAGGAACCGCCTGACGTTTTAGTAACGGTAATAGAATGGTTCGTGTTTGAAGAAACAGATGGTACAGTCCAGTTTATACTGTCACTGTAACGCACATAGGAACCACCTGTCACACTAATACTGTAGCTGGCAGTGGTGTCATAGAAATCTATAACAATAGGCGCAACGGAACCTTCATTTACATAATACGGCCCAGACAAACCTACCACAGACGGATCAACAAACTTTGTTTGATTTTTAATATACGCATTCCACGTACTATTGTGGTAATACAAGAACACTTCAACATTAGCATTAGACACAACAAGATCAGCAGCAGAACCGCCAATAGTAGACCCGTTACGTCCAATAGTAAGATTGTTTAACGAGAAAGAACCGCTGTAATCTGAAACAAATACAGTATCACCAACAGATGGCGAAGCGGGTAATGTAACCGTAAAGGAGCTTGAAGAAGTATCTGCAAGAACGTAATCGCCAGAAGAAGCTGTATAATTAGCGTTCTTGTATTCATAAGAAGCACCGCCACCCCCTATAGGAGAGCCGTTAACAGTGAGCGCACCCGTTATATCAACCCCAGTGCTGGTTGTTGCAAATTTTTGAGAACCATTGTAATAAAGACGAACATATGCGTTCTCAGCCATAAGCATGGCCCACTCGTTATTCTCATCGTCATAAATACCAGCACTTCCACCATCAGTCATAAAAGACCAACGACCTTCATTAGAACTATTGCGTATTTGCAAGCCGCCCCAACCAGATGTAGTAGACGTAATCTGCAATAAGTCTGCACGGTCAGTGCTTTCTTGAAGAACTACTTCCGAACCGATCTGCACAGTTCCTGATACGTCAACGTCTGTAGCAGTAACATCACCACCAACGGTAACATCGCCAGACATAGCCCAATCGCCGTTACTGTCAGTCCAGTTACTATCGGTTACAAATCGTAAACGATCAGGATCAGTTCCCTCGTCCATGCGGAGCATCTGTCTCCCGCCTGAAACTAACTGGACATCATCTGCCGCAATAAACCTTAAATAACTGTTAGTGTCGCCATCGTGGTAGATATAAGAACCTACACGAATTGTGGTAACACGGGCATTCCCCGCAACGTCAAAGTCATAAGCTGGGTTAGTCTTATTAACGCCAACCCGATCATTTGTGCTGTCCACATATAAAACGTCAGTGTCTACAGTTAATCCTGCAAAGGATGGGCTTGCCGTTGTCGCAACATCCTGACCAATAGAAACAGTGTCTGCTGCGACAGTAACACCTGTACCAGCACCGACATTAAGGGTTACAGTTCCCGAAGTGCCGCCACCTGTTAGACCACTACCTGCTGTAACGCCAAGAATATCCCCAGTTGCACCAGTGGCAACAGCAGTTACTCGTCCATAGGCATCAACCGTAATGGTATCAATCTTTGTGCCGTTCCCCGTCGAACCATAAGTACCCGCACCAATACCGCCTGTTGCCATGTTGATGGTAACTGTACCTGATGTTCCACCACCAGTTAGGTTTGTACCAGCCGTTACACCAGTAATGTCACCTACGTTTGTAGTATATCCAGCATCATTGTTAAAACCGCTGATGTTAATGTTGCCCTTAGTGAGCTTTCGTTGAGCATTAACGTCATCAACAACTACAAAGAAATCGCCGTCACCATCTGTAGTAGATGTGGATAGTTCGCTTAAATCTACATGAAAAGTTGTACCAACCAAGTCTAATGCTGTACCCGCAGAATACGTTGTATTGGTATCTGTGGAAGAAATTGTAAAAGTTGGATATGTCCCAGTAATCGTTACACCGCCAGCTTGGTTCAAAGTTACAGTTTGATCGGGTGCAGTATTTGTTACAGTTATTGTACCAGAGCCAGTAATGGGTGAACCAGATACACTAATACCCGTTCCTGCACTCACCCCTACAGAAGTAACAGTACCAATGTCATAATTAGCATCATTATTGAAGCCGCTAATGTTGATGTTACCCTTGGTCAGCTTTCTTTGAACATTAGAAGCATTAACAACAGCAAAGAAAGCCCCGTCTGCATCCACAGTCGATGTTGTCAGTTCGCTTAAATCCACTGCGACATTAACGGTAGCTGTTTCACTTCCACCACCCGATACATCAATCAGATTGCCAGCAGTAATGTCTGCAACGTAGTTACCCGTGGTGTCTGTCCCAAGAGCTACAGAGTTTGCAGCAATCGTCGTTGCGATACTTACATCACCAGAGCCATCTACACCTGTCGCTGAACCAGTGACATCGCCAGTAAGGCTTACTGTTCTAGAGGTTTCCCAAGCAGTGGCAGTAGTAGCATTACCCACAAGTTCAGCAGTAACTTGAGCGAACGTGACGCTGTCGGATGTTCCAACCGCCTGTCCAATCGCTACATCGTTGGCGTTAACTGTAACGCCTGTCCCCGCACCCACGGCAAACGTAGTACCTGTAAGAGTAAGACCATCACCTGCAGAGTAAACCTGAGTGGCAGAAATCTGAGAAAACACAATATCGGTTGTTCCAAAGGTAATCGTGCCTTCGGTTGTCATAACATATGTTTCACCAGCACCTTCATCACCTTCGCTTACAAAGAATGCATCCCCTTGACCAAGTGCATCTGGGTCTGATGGGCCGTAGCTGTCGGCATCTGTGGCACGAGTAAGCACCCAGTCCGTGCTTGCAGAACCTACGTTAGTGACGGTGTATATACCGTTATGTGCGGCGTTTGTTTGTTCGTAGATAAGAACGCGGTCATTTAAGACCATTGTCACGCCATCGATAACAAGTGCGGCCTGAGTACCTGCGTTGGTAAGTGTGGCACCTACACCGCTTGTACCGTTGTCATAGGTAGCGTTGAGATTGCCTTCCTTCTCAACACGAACAGGATCATGGTAATGAATCCCTGCCGCCGCAATCGTGTCCACGTACTCTTTTGTCGCAGCCATTAAAGCGGTTGTCGGGTCTTGATTTAGTATCAGATCGCCATTGGCATCAAAGTGCGCTGATTTCCCCGCAGGTTGAGTAATGAAAACATCCGCATCGCCTGCAGTTAAATCTACTTCAGAGCCTGAGTTAGAACTCGCAAGCACCGTTGTACGCGCAAGGGTGTTAGGACTGCCCGTTGCAAAGGTTCCAATACCAACTTCCCACGCACCAGTGCTACCTTCAGTTAGGGCATAATAGGTCGTGTCTGCATTAGACAATGCAGTTCCAAAGGTTTGGAACCCCGCAGAGTTACCGTCTAAATCAAGCGCACCAGTGCCTGTTGTAGAGGTGGTTTGTTTTACACGATCCTTAACAACTAATGCCATCGCACCACTCTCCTAAATGTTTACTTACGCAATACGAATGATAGCAGTTGAAGCTCCAGCAGTTGGGAACGAAATCTGGAAATCACCGTTTGTCGCTGTTTTGTCCGCCGTAAAGTCTAGCACTGCAACTGCATTGTTTGTCGGAGCAGACCCATCAGAGCGATAGATCAACGCACCTCGCGCAGTAAAGGTAGACGCAGTAAAGATTTCGTTATCAAAACTTAGATACGCTGTTGTGCCGCCTGTAGTAGGGTTTGTTGAAATTGTTAGCGTACCACCACCCCCTGCGTAATCGTTAGACCCACCTGAAGTGGTCGAACTTACTTCGTTTGTCGCGTTATAATACTTTACGGTTTCATCCATATCAGTACCACTTGCGCCAAAGTCTGTGCCAGTTGCACTGCTTGTATACAGAGCAATCTTAAAAACGTGAGTTGTGTCCGAACTAAAGTCAAAGTCTCCGTTAAGAAGACCCTGCTTAAAGGTCGTACACATGTAGCTGCTTCCATCAAAAGCCATAGTTAAAGTCTCCTTATGTATTCGACTGTTTGAAGTGTACCATACACAACCTTTTTTATAAATGCATCATTGCTTTGGCCTTATCACCTTGCCTGTGCGATACTCATCGGTTGTTTCTTTTGCTTCGCCAAGCATCTTAATTCCCATCAATGCTTCTTGAAACCGCTGATTGTACATTGCCATTACGTCCTGTTCACCCTTCATATAGATGTAGGCTTCAATCAGTGATCCATACAACAAAGCCAATTCAGCATTCGTACTCAACCAAGTGGTTCCACTATCGGCACCTGCGGTTAAACTTGCCGGTCTATAAAAATAGTGAAGTTCTGCGGCGTAGTTTTGATCTGGCGTAGGGGCCAACATGAAATTATCAACGTCGAACTGCGCGTAATACTTTGGTGCGCCAGTTGTCGTGCTGTCTGGCGTGTATGTTTGTAAAAAAGACGGGTCTTTAAACTCAATAAAAAATTTATCTCCGTCTGTACCAGCCAAACTTAACGAAAAAGGAGCCAAAAAGTCGGCAGGACAAGCAAAATACTTATCCGACGCTGCTGTACTGGCTGTCGCATTTTTACGGAACAAACTAAGCTGTACACTTTTAAGTATACGCTCTTCTGCCGTTCTTATAAAAATAGGCAAATTAGTAACAAACGAGCTTTCCGTGTTCTCGGTGTAATCCTGTATTGCCTGTTTTAATTCCGCATAAGTAAACGCCATTTATGCCTCCACCGTTACTGGTCCTGCTGATGCAAAATCACCGCCGCCTCTAATGCCTCCAACAGTAGCAGTACCAGAAACCGTAATTGTATAACTATTGTCATCGATTTTCGTTATAGAATAACCAGAAGAGTTCATTATATCTGCTGCCGTAATACCGTCGAACGAAGAAACATTTCTAAAACGAACAACATCTGAAGTGCTTCTACCGTGCGCATTTTCATAAACAGTAATTACAGATGAACCAGATGCCGCTGTAGTAAATGGATTTTCCCAAAGCAAAACTTCTACCGATGGCTCTACTCGATCTGGGCGAGGATTCCTTAATGCTTGAGGATCAGGGCCAACTTTTGGGGGAAAAAGCTGTGGATGTTTGGGTTCATATTCGTCAATTCCAACTAATGCCCCCGTCCACTCTAGCCGCATGTCCCGCAAACGGTATCTACGACCAGACCTGTCCGAAATTCCCCAGGCTTTTTTACCACTTGCGTATGTCATTACACCCTCAAATACTGAATACTAGGCTGTAGTTTAAGAGGAGTGCGTCCTTCATCTTCGTCTGCTGCACGTTGGAACTCTTCCTCGTATACAACTTTTAAAAGCTGAGATCGTTCTGGTGCGCGTTTCATAGACATGTAATAAGCTAACCCCGCCACCATACAAGGGTAAAAACGAAAAGGCATATCAGTAGTATTAACCAAAGCATCCGCGTCCTCAATTCTACGAACGTAGTAGTAAATGATTTGGTCCGTAGAGTTTTCTGGAACAGACCATAGGTTAATTACCGGATCTATTTGTCGATCAAAGTAAAACTGACTTGGTCTACCCTGCGTGGTTTTGTTTGGCAAAGTTAAATACTCTCCACGACTAATCCGTTCTATTTCATAGTCTGTATTGTCTCTACGAAGAACCATTTCCAAAACATCGACAACATCAGAAGTAAGCGTTTCTTGTGCTTGACCTTGTGTCAGGGTAATCGTGCCTTGATTCACCGTCCAAAGGTTTAGACCACGGTTAGCCCATTCAGCAAACATCAGGTTCAAAGACCGACGCGCTGTCCTGGCATCGTAGCCTGTGCGGACCTCTAGCCCACACCGCTCATACGCTTCCTCGATAATCTCACCGACATCGAGGTTGAAGTCTCTTGAACCTGAAGTTGTCATTATGACTCGCCTTTGTAAGAACCACCACGACCAGCCATTACGCAGCCGCCATAGTTATAGCCTTTCTTAGCTTGACCACCGTACTTGTAGCCAGCCTTGATGCCGCCACCTGTACTAAAACCAGTAGCTCGTTTAAGATTTCTCAGTTCTTTTGGAGACATTTTCTTTATTTTTGCAAGTGCGCCTTGCATACTAATGTTATCCCCTGGATTTTCTGAGATATACTTTGCCATAGCTTTCATTTCATCTGTTGCTCCAGACTTTGGTCCAGCGTTACGTGGATCAAATATGTCAAACTTATCTTTGACAGGAGCTTTTGTTTTACTTCTACGTTCCATTGATAGTCTCCTTTGTTTCACCATACTACGTTTTCAAACAGATGTCATTAAAACACCCGAACTGCTGTTGACGGAACGCGTCCGCCGTTTTTTGCATTCCAGCTAATTCTTTTTGACGACTTCTTTTTCTTCGCCGCCGATGTACATTGTGCCATAGTAGGGCGACAGGCCGGATAACTCTTACGCTTCTCACCCTCCTGACGACCACAAGGCTTGCCAGTCTTACAATCAACCCAACCCTTCCCGTCGTTCTGGGAGAACCATTCACGTAATGAGTTCGTTTTCTTCGCCATCAGTACAGATTCGTCTCTTTACGACGACCCTCTTCAACAGAACCGCAACCAAAGGCTATGATCCCGCCG
>Ga0181591_10005761_pt1 | contig 10758 bp, 17 predicted proteins | sample 071ome_33_FD_133757 | JGI IMG/M metagenome (GOLD analysis project Ga0181591, IMG submission 133757) | Coastal salt marsh microbial communities from the Groves Creek Marsh, Skidaway Island, Georgia - 071412AT metaG (megahit assembly) | ecosystem: Environmental > Aquatic > Marine > Intertidal...
GTAAACAGTTTTGTGCATTTTTAGTGCATTTTTATTCGTATTATAATCAATAACTTATAAATATTTTTGTGATTTGATGCATTTTTTTATAATTTTTTGGCAAAAATTTATGGGAAAGGTGCATCATGATAGATCCAGTATCAGCCATAGGTATGGCTACCGCCGCATATAATGGTATTAAAAGTGCCATTGCAACAGGAAAAGAAATTTCTGAGATGGGTTCTACTCTCAATCAATGGGCCACATCTCTTTCAGACCTAGATTTTGCGCATAAGCAAACTCAAAATCCACCATTTTTTAAGAAGGTTTTTGGTGCTAGTGAAATAGAACAAAACGCACTAGAAGTCTGGGGTCAAAAACAAAAAGCAAAAGAAATGCGTGAAGAACTGCGTAGCTATATTAGTCTTTACTATGGTCCATCTGCTTGGGACCAAATTATTGCTATTGAAGCTCAAATGCGTAAAGAGCGTAAAGAAGCTGTATATGCTGCCGAAGAAAGAAAACAAGCCATAATGGAATGGGTTGTTGGAATCATTGCAGCTTTAGTATCAGGTGCAATATTATTTGTTATATTCTATTTTATTGGAGTTAGTCAGGGAAGGTGGTAAAATGTGGATATTGCTATGGATTCAATTAGCAACTAATGAAGGAATCAAATATTATCACGTTGATACGTTTGGTACAGAAAAAGAATGTCAAACCGCACTAAGTAAAGCAAAGGTTATTGTATCAAGCGAACGTGAACAAATCGCGTGCTTGTACGTTGAAAATAGTTGAACTAAAAATAGGTAAATGGGCTTTATACGCAGAAAATGGCCAGTTACTCATTTTAACTAGTAACCGGCGCATTTGTGAATATTATTTTAAGGAGTTTTCTTCCGACGGCGAGGCTTAGGCTTTTCCTTTTCTTCATTCACCTTTTCTTTACGAGATTCAAGCCTTTTAATTACTTCCTCTCCATCCATCCATATATCTTTATTATTTAGAATAGATTCTACTTCTTTTTCTGTTAAAAAGTCAGCATAGATTTCTCTTAAAAGATTTTCAGACCATTTGCGTTCGTGGATAATATTATCATACATTTCTCCACCTTTTCCAATGGTTCCACCTGAGTAATTATGGAACATAAACATTGAATGGTTAGATACTTCAAATCCATCTGCGCATAAAAATACCATTGTTGCTGCTGACATACAAGCACCTTCAACAGATGTAACTACTGTACCTTCACACTCGCCAAGTACACGCATCATTTGAATTGCTGTAAAAAGGTCTCCTCCATATGAATTAATATGAACTGTGATGACATCATTCTTACCAGCATTGCGAATAATATCAAACCACTCAATATACTCTTCGGCTCTTTTGATTTCACCCGACAAATAAAACTCGTGAACATTTGCTACTGGTCGATGGTGGAAGTAATTTCGTTTTCGTTCATTTCCAGATAGCATTTCAATCAACTCTTCGTTCATCTACGTTCCTCAATACATTTAATTGATCTGTTAACTCTATTACTTTTTCTTCAAGTTCTTTAATATATTCTTCTACTACCTCTTTATCACAAAGTGTTTCGCAACAAATACTAATCTGTTGATGTGCTCTAGTGGCCAAACATTTTTCTCGTCTTGTACTCATTAATAGTTTCCAATAGTTTGGGCGCCCAATTATCTCTATGTTCTTTAAAAACTTGAGCCTCTTCTCCATCTACGGAAATAATAGTGACTAAGTTTACAATTGGTGTTCCTGTTCTTTCTTCCCACATAATTGCGTATGCAGATTCTTGAATAAAATAACCTTCAATCCACTCTTTCTTTTTTAGCTTCCGAGAAGTTTTGAAATCCACAATAGATAACACACCATCAAACTCAGCCACACAGTCGACTCTACCAGCCAGTTCCAGGTGTTCTGAATACAGAGGGACTTCTTGAGCGTATACCTTTCCGATTCGTTCATCTAATATACCTTTTATGTCTTTAAAGTTTTCAATTACGTTTGGCATATAGCCTTCACTATAATCTTCTTTATTGTTAATATAGTCTTCAATAATAGAATGGACTGCAGTGCCACGAGTAGCAGCACGATGAGAAATCTTATTTGCTTCCTCTTCTCCTACTCTTTTACGCCAAGCACGAATAGCGTCTTCGCTTAAGATAGAAAGTACTGTGGTAACTGAAGGATAAGAAATCCCGTTGGGACACTTATACTTTCGTCCGGTATCTGTAGTTTCAGCATTAATGTCATCATAACCTAAATCTACTCCTATATGTTCAAATTTTCTCGCTGGAGTCAATATATTGCTCATAGTCTTTCACATCTTGAATGCCAATTTTAATACGCTTTTTAATGTCAACGTGTTTAATACGAAAATCTTTCTCTTCTCGAGAATATGATTTATGTTTACCCTTCTTCTTATTTCTAGAATCAAATCGAGTGAACTTTGCCATTGTCCTTTTCCATTTTTATTTAATACCTATGTGTTCCTTTGTCATAATGTAATCTCTAACAAGACCGGAACGTACAATGTCTTGCCAAGAGAATTCTACTGTTTCGAAATATTTCATTCGATCAATAATTTCTAAAAACTGTAAAATACCATTCTTATCTTTTTCTTTATCAAAATCTGTTTGGTAATAATCACCCGACATAATAAATCGGCAATTTTCTCCAACACGGGTGATTACAGAATCTAATTCGTGAAAAGTTAGGTTTTGCATTTCATCTACTAAAATAATAGCATTTGAAATTGTGGTACCACGAATAAATGAAGTGGTAAGAAATTCTATTGCACCCTGTTGTACTAATTTAGTCCAACCTTCGGGATCAGAAACTAGTTCCGAAATAATTCCTCGATACGGGGCAGTGTAGGCATCTTTCTTTTCCTCTTCAGTTCCTGGTAAAAATCCAATATCGCGCGTAGGAACGATAGAGCGTATGATAACCAACTTATCATATGGAGTCTCCTTATCTAGAACATCCTCTAGACCTAAGTACATAGATAGAAAAGTTTTACCAGTTCCAGCCGAACCAGCCAAACAAAGATTTGAACCTTCTTTATAGGCTTCAAATACTTTTTTTTGGTTGTCTGTAATTGGTGAAAGAGTTTTAAGTGCTTCCAAGCGAATTTTTAAAGATCTATTCATTCATTTATTAATTCTTTGTGTGAATTGTATTATTACGACCAGCACCGGCTTTAATCCTCTTTAGAGTATCATTCCAGCCGCCATCGGTTTTAGATAAGACACCACCAACATCGGATACTAGTTTTGGAGGAGATTTTAAAAATTGTTGTAATTCTGGATGATTTGCTTTATAGTCATCTAATTCTGCAATTCGCATTATTACTTCTGTTTCTTCGCCTGTTTCAATATTACGAAAATTATATGTTGGCATCTTTTTCCTCAGCTTCACGATACATACGTTTTATATATTCATAGTAACGTTCTTGTTTTTCTATTATAACACTTTTTTCATCTGATGTAAACCATTCGGGTACATCTCTTTTAGTCCATACCATTTTAAATCGATCTTTTTTAGTCTTGTAAAATGCTTGATAAGATTTTACTGGATCATCAAACATACATTCAGGATTAGATTTCATAGCTAGCTTAAATGGAGTACGACCTTCCTCTGGAATATTAATTGGAGGCCTAATTAGTATTTTGCGTAGCAGAGTATCTGTTGAATGCTCCTTATTGTATCTATACTTATATTCGTCGCAAAGACCAATAAAATGATCGTAGTGCCAAATATAATTTGCTATTGATTCTCTAGTCCATATTGTACATGGATGGTTCATATGGACTGCTTTATAAAGTTTATTTTCCATATCTTCTTCTGGGTGTTCCCAATATTTTACCATTGTTTTCCCAGATTTAGATGGACGTTTAGTTTCAGTACCATCAAGCATACGATGTACTGTTGATAGCATTTGTGCAGATTCAACAATCATTTTTACAACATGTTTGTCGCATTGAAGTTGCGCTGCTTTGATTGGATTTGTGTCTAATATAAACAAATTCATGGATACACCCTCATTCATATAATACTATTATATCACAATTAAATGAGGGTGTAAACCATTTTATGCTGCTAAAAGTTCCTCTTCTAATTCTTCTATTCTAGATTTCAAATAATCATGCTTCTTTTGAAGCACATAAGCCTTCTTACTATTACCTCTTATTTCTTGCCTTCTTATAAAGTATTCCATTTCTCTGCAATCTCTTTTGAGTCTTTCAAGTTGTGAACCGTACATATTGCATTCCTCTGTATAATTAACACGCTTTGAGTTTCGAGTAAGAATAGGGAACCTCCTTGGATAGTTAAAAATAAAAAAGGACCCATGACCTAAAAGGCCTTGAGTCCTGTTACATATGAGAATAAAAATATTTACTCATACATTTATTTATATCTTTGTTACTCTCTAATGAGGCCTGGAAATGCTTCTTGTACAAGCTTTTTCGTAATACCAGAATAGTGAGCTGAATTATTACTTTTAATTAATCTCTTATCTTTCATCAACAAAACTAGTTCACCTTCTTTTGGATGAACTGATTCTAAGATGTTAATAAAAAGTTGTTCTCGTTTTGGTGCAGGCATATTTTCACCTGGACCACCTTTTACAAAATACTTAAACTGTTTTGTCTTATTATATAAAGAAGTTTTTGAATATCCAAATGAGGCTGGGTCTCCATGAGGTGGCTTGCCTTCAGGAAGAAGAAACTCAATAGAATCATCCATACCACCTCGAAGAATATCACGCAAAGCAAGGTGATTATTTTCTTGAAGGATTTTTATTTTTTCTTCCTTTGTACTAGCTTCGGCCGCTTTTTCAAGAATCTCATGAATCATAAGTTTCATTAGGTAAATTCCTCTACACTTTCAATTAGTAATTTGCAGCGCTTTTTGATTAGATAATTGAGTACCTTAGATCTATGCGCTATTTTCTGGTTATCAAATCTATTTATAATAGCGTTTTTTAATTCTTGAGGTGTTTCAGAAAGATCAATCAAAGTTTTATTTCTACGATAATTTCTGTAAATTTCGGATTCCATTACTGATTGAAGATTTTCAGCATTTTCAAGATAATGTTCTATCTTCTTTTTAGTCATAGGTGATTGTCGTAGCCCATCCACAAAAGTGTTATCACCGCTAAGGATATTAGGTACTCCATCACTTGAGTCTCCTTTTAAAATTTGCTCAAATAGGTATCGTCTTGGATTTGGATCTTGAATAAACTTTTTAGTCATTGGAGAAAATTGACGAACATTGTTATATTTCTGTAATTGAATAAAATCTTTATCTGCAGAAACAATCATAACATCATCGTGTTGTCCAAACTCTTGTGTACGTTCTACAAGAGTACCAATAATATCATCAGCTTCACAGCCATCAATCTTAACAGTTTTATATGGTAAATTATCACCAATCTCTTCAAATACTAAGTTGATAATACGAAAGATTTCTGACCAATCAAGAGGTGATTCCTCACGGCCGTCGCGTCGTTTAAATTTATACTGTGGAAATACTTCGCGGCGCCAATTAGAAGAATCAGTAGCAATAACCATTTGGCCATATTCTTTACGAAACTTTTTGTTGTACATCCGAATAGAGTTAAGAATCATATGACGAATCAAATCTTCTTCAACATCTAGCTTTTGAGTAATGATATTTGCTATAGCAATTGCATTGTAGTCAATAATAATCATATTTCACCTTTTTCATAATTAATATTATTATATCATATTAATCATCATCTGTAAACAGGTTTAATTCATCTTTTTGTTTTAGTTCTTTAATATACTTAATGACCTCATGAATTTCGTCTATAGGTTCATGAAGGAAGTGTAATTCTCCATCTACGCGATATAGCATAGCAACTACTAAATTAAGTAGTACACTAATGTCTTGCATCATAGCTTTATCTTTAAATGGGTGATATCCGCTTTCAATTAAAGAATCAACCATTGCTCGAATAGCGTTATGTGCTGTATCATCATAATGATTTCTTGCTAGAAACATAGCTTCAATCTGCTGCTTCTTTGTAAGCTTTGCTGATTTCGTTTTTGGAAATTGTATTATATTGTCAGACATTTTGAATTCCTTTCACGTGTTTAGCGTGAATCTTACAGCCAATAAACTCGTTATAGTATTCATCACTAAAAAGAACATTCCTATCAAATTGTTCTTTTGCTTCAAGGTAAGACATCTCGCCTTTAGTATTGCATAAATGTAATATCTCACGCTTAAAGTTATCACGGCCATGTGATTCTACAAGCAGCTTTACCTGCTCGCTTGAGCCAAAATAATCTTTCCAATCAGATTCTTTTTTGACTGTACGCTTTCTAGTTTTACCCTTTAACGGAGGTAATCTACGTGTTGACCAAAAATTCTTTTTGCCTACATATTTTTTTCCATTTGAAACATCGGTAATTAGATAGACAAATCCAGCATAATTACCGATGTCTTCTGATTCAAATGGCTTTTCGTTGTATGTCCATTGATCCATAATTAAACCATAATATTTCTATATGGTTTATTTATAAGTCAGCTAAACATATCACTAGGATGCCATTCGTCATCATCCCAGTCTTCCTTTTTAGTATCAAATAGATCTGCCTGATCTTCTTCAAAATTTAATTCTCTTGTAGATTCAAATCCACAAAATGGACAGTACTTTTCTTCGATACCTTCGTCTTCGGCATCTACAGATTTTACACTATATTCAATATCGCAGCTCGGACAGGAAATTTTCATATGATACCCTCGTATTGACTTAAATTATTGTATATATCATACTTACAAACTTAAACCTTTGAAAGTATTTTCATCCACGTCTTGCTTTACGCCGCCAATAACATATGAACTAATTTCAGTTTCTTGAGGAGCAACTTGTACATTACCGCCACCAATCCATTTTTCAGTCCAAGGTAATGGGTTAGCTTGTGGAACTGAATATGGAGATGGAACGCCAATTGCTTTCATACGCTTATTAGCAATCCACTCGATATAATCATATAGAAGCTTTGAGTTAAGACCAATCATTGAACCATCTCTGAAAAGATAATCTGCCCAAAGCTTTTCTTGGTCAACTGCATCAACAAACATCTTTACTACTTCATCTTCACATTCTTCTTTAATTTTTACAAAGTCAGGATCATCTTTTGGCAATGTTTTAATCATATAAGATGACGCAGCCAAGTGCGTATTTTCGTCACGTGCAATGAATTTAATAATTTTTGCGTTACCTTCCATTTTTTTGAGTTCAGCAAACGCCCACGAGCACGCAAATGATACATAGAAACGAACACCTTCTAAAATATTAATTGAATTAAGTGCAAGCCATAGCTTTTTCTTTAGATTGTATAGGTTAACATCAATGGTTTCAGTCATACCGGTTTTACCATATGTTACTTTATGTTTACCTTCTCCCAATAAATTATACCAAGAGTTTGCCTGAATACAATCATCATAATATTTCGAAATATCAGCAGCACAATCTACAATTTCTTGAATGCTTAACATCTCATCAAATACCTTTGAAGGATTTGCATATACATTACGAATAATATGTGTATAAGAACGTGAATGGATTGTCTCCATAAATGTCCATGCCATAACCAATGGTTCTAGTTCTGGCAAAGATGCTACTGGCATTAGCGTTTCGGTTGGACCCCGTCCTTGAACGGAATCCAATAGAATTTGTCGTTTTAGGTTTGATGTAAAGATATGTTGCTCATGCTCAGTAAGTGCACGAAAATCAGCTTTATCTTTTGATACGTCAATTTCTTCAGGACGCCAAAAGAATCCCAATTGTTTATCAGTAATTTTATCTAGCTCTGGATATTTCACTTGGTCATAACGAGCAATATCAACACCTTCATCATAAAACATTGTTGATGTTAGGTGAGATTTTTCCTTTTGCTTAAATACAGATGCCATTTTTTCCTCTTAAATTTTGCATGCTTCACAATCTTCATCATCTACCACTTCACTAGGTAGATCTTTAATAGCAGGATCATCATTCCATTCGCCTGCTCCATCAAATGTATTATTATAGTACATTTGTTTTCCACCATACTTATAAAAAGTAATCATATCAGTAATAAGTCTTGACATTGGTACTTTACCATCTTCAAAGAACTCTGGATTATAAGAGCTATTTACAGAAATACCTTGATCAATATATTTTTGCAATACTGCGCAAATTTTTAAATAACCGTCAGGAGACTTTTGATCCCATAATAAATCATATTTGTTTTTTAAATGATAGTAACCTGGAACAACTTGAGCCATTACGCCATCTTTGGATTGTTTGTATGACACTAACGCGCGAGGTGGTTCAATACCATTTGTGCTATTTGAAATTTGTGCTGATGTTTCTGCTGGCATAAGAGCCATTAATGTAGAATTACGAATGCCTGTTTCTTTTAGTTGTTTACGCAAGCCTTTCCAATCCATACGTTCTTGGTGTTTTATCAATTCATTAACTTCTTTTTTGAAAGTATCAATTGGCAAAACTCCATGACCATATTTTGTTTCCATATTTAATGGAATAGAACCTTTTTCAATAGCAAGATCCGCAGAAGCTTTAATTAAATAATAACTCCAAGCTTCAGTAAATCGATCCACCTCTGCCAAGGCCTCTTCATTATACTTAAGTCCTCTCTTCGCAAGAAAGTATGCAAGGTTAATAATACCAACACCAAGAGGGCGGCGATTCCTTGTAGAAGATTCCGCAGCCTTGACTGGGTAAGATTGGTAGTCCAATAAAGCGTCCAACGCTCTAACCGTAAGCGTACAGTATTTTTCGAATTCTGATGGGTCATTAATAAGTCCCCAGTTAATGGCTGAAAGTGTACATAATGAAATTTCACCTTCTTCATCATTTGCAGAACTTAATGGTTTTGTTGGTAAGTCAATCTCACAACAAAGATTAGATTGACGAATTGGAGCTTGATCTGGTAAGAATGCACCATGCTCATTTGCATGATCTACATTCATTAAGTAAATACGACCAGTATCTTTACGTTCAGTTAAAAATTGAGAAAAAACTTCCATTGCTGGTAATGTCTTTTTACGAATAGATGTTTTACGCTCATACATTTCATAAAGTTGCTTAAACTTATCTTGGTCTGCATAAAAAGCATCATATAGATCTGGTACATCATCTGGCGAAAAAAAGGTAATATTACCACCTGTTAATAAACGTTCATACATTAGTTTATTAAACTGAAATGCATAATCCATATGACGAACACGAGTTTCTTCAGTACCTTTATTATTCTTCAATACAACAAGATCTTCAAACTCATAATGCCATACTGGAAGATAAACAGTAGCAGCACCGCCACGAACACCGCCTTGTGAACATGATTTTACGGCTGCTTGGAAATATTTCAAAAATGGAATAAGACCAGTATGAACAATAGATCCATCATTAATTTTAGATCCTATTGCTCTGATTGATCCTGCGCCGATTCCAATTCCAGCTTTTTTAGAAATGTATCTAACAATTGAAGTAGATGTAGCATTAATGGAATCGAGACTATCACCAGATTCAATAAGTACACAGCTACTAAATTGGCGGGTAGGTGTACGAAGGCCGGCCATAATTGGAGTAGGTAAAGAAATATAAAACTGTGAAACAGCATCATAGAAGTCCTTCACCCATTTCATACGGGTGTCTCTTGGGTAATCTGCAAATAGAGTCGCAGCAATCATCATATATGCTATTTGCGGTGTTTCAAAAACTTTTTTAGTTCCGCGATCTTGTACTAGATACTTACCACGGAATTGTTCCATTGCAACGTAAGTAAAATTATCGTCTCTTTCGTGTTTAATAAATGAATCTAAAACTAAAATATCATCACGGTTATATTTTTGCATGATGTCACCATCATACACACCTTTCATAATATTTGATAACATCAATTCAAGTAGGGAAGATGGTTCATAATCACCATAAACTTCTTTTCGTAGTTTATAATTTACCAGACGGGCAGCAACAAACTGGTAATTTGGTGTATTTTCTGAGATTAATTCTGCTGCTGATTTGATAAGTAGCTCATGAATATCATAAGCATTAATTTTATCATACAATTGAATATTTGCTTTTAATTCAATTTCGGAAATAGAAACGCCGGCAATCCCGGCGGTAGCCCACTCAAGAACTTTGTGGACTTTTTCAAGATCGAAAGACTCAAGACGTCCATCTCTCTTGGTTACATTGATAGCTTGATTCATTCAATTCTCCGTTGCTTCAGAGGAAAACTATTTCTTGGATTCAAACCTCTATCGTTGAACCCTTTATTACTTCTTTACTTTATGGATCTATTATATATTAGATTACGACTTTTGTAAACAGCTATTCTTCATTATTTTGCAAATTATTTTTATCTGCTGTAGTCTCTGAAGCTTCGGAGATTGCTGTTTCGTAATATACCAATAGTTGACTTTGTTGATTAATAAATCGACGAATGTCTTGAATGTTAATTGATAATCTTTCATAATCTCTTACGGGCATGGCAATAAAAACTACTTCGCCATAATCCCTACGAAAATCCTCAATAAATTGTTCTAGATTTTCTTCTGTAACTACTTCAAACTTTACGTCACCCATAACAACAGGCTTCGGTCTTGGCTGAAGAACAATATTAGGACCAACATATTCAGTTACAGTTTGAATACGAGGTTCTGTGTTAAAGGTACTACATCCACTAATCAGTAGGGTTGCTGGGAGGAGTAGCGCCAGAGTCA
>Ga0181591_10005769_pt1 | contig 10747 bp, 9 predicted proteins | sample 071ome_33_FD_133757 | JGI IMG/M metagenome (GOLD analysis project Ga0181591, IMG submission 133757) | Coastal salt marsh microbial communities from the Groves Creek Marsh, Skidaway Island, Georgia - 071412AT metaG (megahit assembly) | ecosystem: Environmental > Aquatic > Marine > Intertidal zone...
ATAATTTCGAAATTGCAAATCAAGCTAAAGATCATTTTGAAAGAACTGTTACTAATAAAGAATTACCAGAAGAAATGGATGAAATTTGTATAGAGGAAGATAAAATTTCACTTGTAGATTTACTATTAAAGACTCAACTAGTTGATTCTAAAAGTAATGCTCGAAGATTAATTGAACAAAATGCAATTAAAATTAATGGTGAAGTTTGTAATTTAGATTTTGAGGTAAAATTAGTTTCAGACAAAGATTTAATTTTACAGAAAGGTAAAAGATATTTTATGAAAATAAAAAAAGCATAGTCCAATATTTTTCTGGTTTTATATAATCTATCTAAATTTTTAGTTAGATTTACTTTGGGATAGAGTTCAAGTAGACATTTAAGAAGAAATCATTTAACTCTTGGAATTCCATACTTACAACTTGAATGTTAAATTTTGTTTGATTTAAAAAGTTTTGATTTCATTTTTTAAAACAGCTGTTAGCATTTGAAATTAAATTAAATCTACAAACAGTCTAAGCTATCTGTGATCATGTGTAAAATTAGTCCGGTTGAAATTACTCGAATATAAAAATTTGGAAACAATAAAAGTAAGAAATAAAAGATGATAGCGCTTGTTGAGTGAAAAGGATGAAATCCAATACTGCAGCGATTTGGATCGAAAATTGGATCAGCTAGTAAATGATCCAAATCAACTAAATTAGTGAGAATTAAAATTAGGTATATTTTAAAATGTTGCTTGGGAGCTATTTTTCTAGCTATAAACCAAGGGAAAATAAAATGTAGAAAGTAATGAATGAGAAATCTAAGCATTGTAAATTATAATAGCATATTTAGTATTAAATTGAAAAACAATACAATAAAAAAGATGGAAAATATAATCAAAATTAGTATAAACCACCCAAAAAGACCAAAAATACTTTTTGAATAGGTTTGATCAGATATGCCTATTTTTTTTAATTCATAAGGACTGAAACTTCGTGAGATTAAATCTGCGATTATAAACGGTAAAATAAAACGAAAACAAAAATACAAAATCTCAAAATCTAAAGAATTAACGTCAATCTTATAAAGGTCATTAAAATATGGCAGATTCAGGGATATTATAAAATATATTACTGGCAAAGTGAAAAATAAAGATCCAAACAGAGTTAAAAATGCTTGCTTGGTTTTCTTAATTGCCTTTAGATTATGGAAATAACCTAATCCTGCTAAAAATGGAGAAATAATCGTTAAATAAGGTAAGTATTTTGGATTATATAAATCAACTTTATATTTAATTTCTTGCATTTATTTAACTTAAAATTCCATTAGATGAATCTGAATCTTCTGAAAATTTAGCAATTAAAACTGCAATAAAAGATGCAAAGAAAACGATTCCCATAGTGGTTAAAGCTTTTCCTGCAACATCTTCATGAAGAACATCCCAAACTGCTAGAACTGCTAATAATGTCATTACAATTAAAGTAAGAATCATTACCACAGTTGTCCAATATTTGATTTTTTTAGTCATAATTTATGATTAATATTTTTATAACAATAACAAAAAATATCTATCTTTAAAATTGACAAAACCTGGACTGCATTAGCTTCCAATTCAATGCCCTAGGTGATTTCTTTAATAAAAAAGAGCATTAAAGCTCTTATTTAGATAACTAATATTTGAATTTATTTTTCCCTCTTGATGAGTTTCCTCTTCCTTTAGAAGGGTATATTATTTGATTTAAATTATTTTCTTCCAGCTCATTTGTAGAAGTTTGAGTGACATCATTCTGCTGAGTGTTTTGCATTTGAGTTTGAGTATCAATGGTAGTATTAGGCTCTGCGGTTGAAGTAGAGGTGTTTTCTTGAGTGTTTGTTTGAGTATTAGTTGTGCTTGAAGTAGAGGTTGAAGTGCTGTCGGTTTTGCTTGAGCCAAATGTTGAGAAGACTTGCACGTAATACATTTTATTTTCGCTGTTGAATGCTACTCCAATTCCAACTGAGTCGTATTTTTCATCTAAAATATTTGCTCTATGTCCTGGACTGTCCATTAAACCCAAGAAAGCTTTCATTAATCCTGCGTTACTACTTAATGAAATGTTTTCACCAACATAAGGTTGAATACCAAATCGAACTCTTCTATCATTTGGACTTTCGTTAAGATGATCTGTATGAGAAAAGAAATTTTCTTTGGCCATATTTTCAGCATGATACTGAGCTAATTGACTTAAAGATTCATTAAGTTCAAGAGTTCCAACACCTTCATATTTACGACTATCATTAATTAATACCAGAGATTCGCTAGTGATTGCCTCTATAGTATTAGAATCTTGATTTGTAGAATCTGTTTTCATAAATTTATAATCGAGTACAGGCCAAACATCTTGGGAGGAAATTGTGTGACTTAAAAGTTCTTTGTTATCTTGTGTGAATATTTTAAAAGTATATTTACCTTTTTGAGTTGGTGTGAAGTAGATTTCAAAAGTTGTATCGGTTGCATTATAATATTCAGAAATCGGCTTATAGGATTCATCTGGTGAAATTAGAAAAGCTTGAGTTTCTAGAGGTTGCTGGATTTGTCCAGAGATTTTAATATTTTGGCCTATTTGGTAGCTAGCTGTTGATTCTTCTAAAATTATATTTTCACTAACTATATTTGGCTTTTTATAAGTTATTTGAACTGTAGATTCTTGAATTAACTCTTGACCGTAAATTTTATATGTTAAATCTCCTGCTTGAAAATCTGCAAAAATATCAGCTGGAATATAAAACTTGGATGGTTCTAGTATAAAAAATTCAGTTTGATTAGTGCCATCAGAAAATTCAATTTTTAGTGGATTTGTAAAATTTGAAACTTGCATATATGCAGATGCATCATAACCAAATCTAACATCTACATTTCTTGAATCAGAAAGTTGAAAGTTAGGTTCAAACAAATTAATTGGTTGAGCTGGAATAACCTCAGACTTATCATGAATTATAAAAAAGGTCATGTTATCGAAATTTGGAACTAAAATATTAGTATCAAATTTTCCATCTTGCAAAGGAGCTGAAACAAGGAAATATCTATTATCCTGTAACTGAAATCCAAGAACTAAATTTTCAATACCTGCTTCCACTTCTCCTTTGATATTTTTATATGTGTTTTTGAAAAATAAATTAGTAAAATCCGAGCTTAAAGTAACTCCAGAAAAAGCTTTTAAATTTACAGCCGTATTTAAATCCTCAGGTATAAAAGCTTGAACATAAGATGGTTCGGTCATGGAATCAGTTGCAGTTGCAGAAGTTAGATCGGCATTTAAAGCACGGTAAAAAATTTCAGATAACTCACCTCTTGTAATAAATTGATTTGGATAAAATTGATCTTCAAAAGGTAATAATTCTAAATTTTTAGCTGTTACAACATATTTATAAAACCAATCATTCAAAGAAACATCTGAATAAGGATTTATATCTGAATTTATTAAAGGTATCTGCATAACTTCCATAGCAATCTTAAGGCTCTCGGCTCGAGTAATTTCTTGTGCTGGTTTAAATAAATTGCCATCATACCCATTGATAAATCCATAAAACTTTGCTGAACAAACGTAATCTTGAAACCAAGCTCCTTTAGGAATATCTTCAAAACAATTAGACTGCCCTTTAGATTCAAAGTCTGAGCTTAACATTATAATCTTAAGAGATTCTGCTCGATTAATATTATTTAGAGGTTTAAAAGTTCCATCGTTATACCCCTTAACAATCCCCTGAGAACGAAGTTCATAGATAGCCCTCCAGTAATCAGTTTGACTTGTTACATCACTAAAAGCTCCGGCTCCGGCTTTGGCAACTGTTAAACTTAGCATTAAAAAAATTGCGAAAAATGACTTTAAAAAATTCATATAGGTTGGAGATTATCTTTTTAGATATAAATTATATTATTTTCGAACTTTTGTCAAGTTGTTGACAGAGTTAAAATATACTTTCAATAGAAATGTTAATATGAGATTGATTTTACTATTGATTCTTGGCATTCGCGATATATTTTTTCTTTTTCATTTTTATAAAATATTATTTTAGGCTTCGAAATGCTAAGTTTTTTATAATCTAATGTGTAAACCATACATAAAGTTATAGCTTTTTTGGGGTTTGAATCGTAAAACTCCTTTGCAATTTGAATCGCACAATATTGCTGAGGATCTTTATAATTTAACGAGTTTTTTCTTGCGCATAAATTAATTTGATTATTGTAAGAATAAACTGATTGCAATTCTATCAGATAGGTAATTGTATTTTTAAAGTTATATAATCCGGTAAATAAAAAAACTATAGTAAAAAGCATTAAAACTGAAATCCCTATTCTAAATATCCTTACATATAATCTAAAAAATAACCTTGTTAATTTATTTGAATCTTGATCTAACCCCCAGTAGTTTCCTGCAAATGATTCTGAAATCGTATCTATTTGCTTTGTTTTCTTATTGAAATAAAAAATAATAGCTCCATGTTCATTAGCTTGGCGCTTGGATTGTGTTGAAAGATCTCCTGGAACTAAATGAAATATTTTGTCTTTTTTAAAACCATATATAAAACTTCCAACGTATGAGTAGATTATATAATCATCTTTTTCTTCAGTATAACTTTTCACATCAATAGGTTCGAAATCAAACTCAATTTGGCTGTGAAGAAAGTTATTCTTCATTTGAAACAAATCCTCTTTTAATTTTGAATTAAAAATTCTTAAATTTTCATCTGGATTATCAGAAAAATAACTTCTAAATATATTTAAATACTTCATAGGCCTATTTAAATTTTATATAATTAGATTTTATAAAAATTTACTGAGAAAAGTATAAATCTTTTGTTTTAAGATTGCCACTTTTCTTGGGGGTCTGGAATTTCAGATAATTGTCTTTTAAAATTTTCATATTGGGATTGAGTAATCTTTCGCATTCCACCATCTGGACCTTCGTATTCATAGCTTCCATCTGGTAAACGTTTCGCTGTTTTAACAATTCTAATAAGAGGCTCTCTTTGCTCTCTGTATCCAGAGGCATAGTGAGCTTTTCCATCGATATTATAACCATGATAATCATTATTTAAATCGCTGGACATTTCCACATAAGCGGGTTGGTGAGAAAGAACATCATAAAATTCTTTAGCATCTTGAATACTTACAAAATTAGTAACAAAGCGGGTTGTTTGACTTTTAGGATCCAAAACAATACTTGCTGTTTTATTTAAATCAAGATGTTTGAATCCAATTGGAATTCTTTTAGCTGCAGCTATTTTCATGACTATTTTTGCTAATAGTTCCATTTTATCTAAAGGAATATCAAAATAGATTCTTTCTTCCCCCCAATTAAAATCTCCATTTTGCTTTAAAGTTTTGGCTGCAAGATTAGTGTATTCGTACCAATACACTCCATTGTCTGTTTCTCCATTTTTTAATTGAAATTTTTTAAAATCTTCATCATTAAATTCCGGATAGGACAATGGGGATTCTAAAGCATTTTCAACTTTAGTTCTGTGTTGATTTTCTAGGTCTAAAATTGATTGTAGGGCTTTTTGTCTTCGAGCAATTTCAGCTTGATTAACTGGTATATTCACTGGTTCTGGCCATAACTCTTCAACAACATCATATGGCATACCTTTGTATTGCGGAGGAATATTTGCATATAGATCTTCCATTGTTTTCTTTTAATATCTGTTTATTATAGCAAATTATAACCTAAATCTCAAACTAAGAAGACTTTTTTTCCTTAAAGAAAGATCTAAGAGTGATATCTAAGTTCATTTATATTTATTTTACAAATTTTTATAAAAATGATATAATAACATGATAATTTTTTAAACATGCATTATAGTCCATTTTTTCCGCCTGAAGCCGATTTAAGTGAATTACAATTAGAAATTCAAGCTTTTGAACCTAGTTTTTTACTTGATGAAGAAATTGAAAGCTTAAATGGTAATTTTATGGAATTCAAAGATTATTTAATTGCTTTTGATATGAAAGGATTTGTTATTCTTGAAAAGACTCCAGAAAATTTAGAAGAATTCAAACAAAAAAGGTTTAAACAATCTAACTCAAATATAATCGTAAATCCTGTAAAATTAAATTATATTTGCAATAAAGCTATTTACCTTAAATCTGTATTAGATTTAACTCAAGAAATTCCTGATTTAAAATGGCAATTAAAAAGATGTAATTTAGACCAAGAGACTCTAAATCAAATTTTAAATAAAATGCTGTTTTATTCTGACTTTCATAAGATGATTGAGTTATTTGAATTTGCCATAAAAAACGATGAATTGGAAAATTTATTTGAATTTATATTTTTACTTCGAGAAGCATTTAGCGAGAACTGGAAAACTTATGCAAGAAATGTTTTTTCGAAAGGGGCTGGTGTTTTAGGTGATGAAGATATCTTTTCACTACAAGATCAAATCTTAGACTTTGCATTAAATTTCGAAGAACCAAAACAAGAGATTGTTAAAACTTCAAACCAGATTGAATCCAAAATTAAAGAATCAATTGCACCTGAAGTAAAAGAAGGATTTATTAGTCAGGGAGACGAGACAAACTGGTTTAGCGGAAAAGAACCAAGTGAGTATGATTATTTAGGTGGTACAATTTTTGAAGATTGGTATAGCGGAATATTGATTTCAAATTTAGCTATTGCGCTTGGAAGCAGTTTTAGAAAGATTGATTTTAATGTAAATACAGAAGATTTAATTACAGCCTCAACGTTCTATGTTGAAAAACCTGTTAAGGAGTTAAATGTTCCATTTGGATCAAAAATAAACGAGTATCAACTAACTGAATCAGGAGTTATTTTTAGTTTTTCAATGTTTGATTATCCTTCTTCGATTGAATATGAAAAAAGAGTACTTGAAAAAGTTCGAGAAAGTCAGATAACAAACGAGGAACTAGATTTTGTAATCGATTTACTTCCCAAAGATTTACCAAATGAGATAACGAACCTACAAGATATGGATATAAACGCAGTTATAGCTAAATTAATACAATTTTTGGGTCAATGTACTTATAATAATTCGGAACTAGTAGGATTAAATGAGAATCCAAATAGTATTTTTGAATTTGTTCTTAAAAATAAAATTGGAAATTGCCTAGCCTATTCTCAGCTTATAGCAGCTATCTTAAATGCAAATGGTTACGAAACTTATTTAGCATTAACCAATAACAGCTATGACTCTGAGAAGGGTTTTAGTAGTGTTGGGCACGCTGTGTTGTTAATTGTAAATCCCGAAAATGGAAGGATCATAGAATTTGATGCTACTAAATATCTTAAAAAATCCAGATCTGAAAGATTTATACCACATAGAAAAAATCAAGAGGAAGGATTTAAACATGATATTAGAACTAGAGGAAATCAACGTTTTTTTGATTCCTGGCTGGATTACGAAGGAAAAGAAATAAACTATATTGATTATGAAAAACTAAGAATAGAAATCCAAGAAACTCATGAAAATGAGCCTCAAAGTCAGAATACTTTTACATTAAGAAATTTTTTAAATGCTGTCATTAAAAATAGAAATAATTACCACCATTTAATTTCAGATGCGGATTATGAAATTTTTAAATCATTTTTAGATGAAGAAGTTGAATTAGATTTTACACATATAAAAACTAAAGAACTACAATTTAAACTCAAATTACTTGGAGTCAATTCTAAAATAAGTATTTTTGATTTATTTGATTTTTACTTTGCCTTAACTGATGAAAGAGATAGACAACTGCTTTTACAATCCCCTCTTATGAATGCATGCTTTTTATTAATTTATTATTCAATTGATAACTATCTTGAAATTACTGATTCTTTAGAAGTAAACTCTGGTAACTTTATATCACCAGATTTTGATTCTCTTATGGACGATGATCTTGAGCTTTTAATTTCACAAGTAATTAAAGAAAGATTTTCTCAAGAATTAATTGAAAATTTTAGGAAATTAAAAAAACAAAAAGATAGTCCAAAAATAATTTATAAATCAAATCAACCTAAAGATATTTCTTTCTATGAAGATCGTCATATAAGTAACCCAAAATTCAGGCTAAGATTTGAAGAAGACACTTTCTTGAGTGTTTTTGAAGGAATCTCTAAGCGTCTTAAAAAACAAGCTTTTAGATCAAATCAATCTCCGGAATGGGACAGTGTTAGAGAGTATCAAGTTGGTGATGATGTAAGATTTATTAATCATAAAGTAACAGCTAGAACAGGCAAAACGCATGTAAATGTTTATAAAAATACAGAAGTAAGCACTCCCGATCAAAGTATTTTAATTGTGCCTTTTTGTACAGAACCCCAAGCTTGGGTTGATATGGATTCTATGACTTTTAAACTTATTGATTTAGCCATTAAAGAAAATGTAACAATAAAAGTTTATAATTCTGTTGATCAATGTATCCATACTTTTTTACCACAAGAATTAAAAGAAGATAATTATGGAACTTTGCGCCATGAACTAAATAAAATTTTAAAATTGCTAAATATTGATGGACAAGTTCCATTAATACCAGATGTAGATTGTATGGAAACTGTTTATTTGAATGTGCAACCTGGATCGCTTTATCAAACGGCTTTTAAAAGAGTTCAAAGTTCTTATTCTAAAAAAGGCATGAAGTGTCGAGTTATTGACGCTAAGCTTTCGCAATCATAAAGTTTTCCATTCAACATAAATAAGTATCTTTTATTAAAAAGATTGCGAGATTCATGGAATTAAAATCATGAATAGATTTCATTAAAGCGCTTAATTTATTATTTTTGGAATCATTTCTGGTGGTACTTTGCAGACCATAATTGTCTGTCTATCTTCCATAATAGCCTTACATAGACGATGCACTCCATCAAGAATTTTCCATGATCCCCTAAAAAAATATATTTTGATTGGATATTTTAGGTCTGCTTTTTTAATTTTATCATAGTGTCCTGGTTCATTTTCAGGAGCTTCGATTAATTCTCTCAAAGTGAGATTCCAGTCATCCGTCCCTTGTTTATCTAAATAGGCTATATTAAGATTGGAATCTAGTTCTTTAATTTCCATTTCTTCGGGTTCGATGTTGAGATCCCAGGTTTTCTCATCTATATGAATGAATCCAAAATCTATTTCTTTGGGCTTTGGCATTGTGTTGTTACTTAATGCGTATATCTGATATTTTGTGGAGCGTAGCGAAGCAAAATATGGGTCGAACGAGGTTACGAGCGACCCATATATACGCTGTTGTCCGACCCGAGCGACCATCTGGAGCAGGAGTGCAACTTGGCAAGCACGTAGCTATAGCGGAGGGCGCAGCGTATATTTTTTATCTTTCTTTATTCTCCATTAATTTATCAACGCAAAGTCCAACCACCATCTACTACCAATACTTGTCCGGTAATGTAATTAGATTTATCGGAAGCTAAAAAAACTGTTGCTTGCGCAATATCATCGGGAGTACCCATTTTTTTCCATGGAATAGCAGCTATAAATCCTTTTTTAGCATCATCTGTCACACTTTTTCTCAACCCAGGTGTTTCAATGGCGCCTGGTGCAACCGCGTTCACATTTATTTTTTTGTCTGCAAGTTCTAAAGCAAGCGCCCTGATCATCCCGTTTATCCCGCCTTTTGAAGCGCAATAATGAACCAGCCCTTCAAACCCTACAAAGGAAGCTATTGAGGATATGTTTACAATTTTTCCACCCGACTTCATTTCTTTAACAGCAGCTTGAGAGCATAGAAATATGCTTTTTAAATTTACATCAAGCACGTTATCCCAGTCAGCCTCTGTCATTTTTGAAAAAGGAATAAATGGGTAAATGCCAGCATTATTGACCAAGATATCTAATTTGCCGAATGTTTTTACGGTTTCATTGATCAAATTATCAACCTCCATTTTTTTCGAAACATCGCAAGCGATTGCTAATGTTTTTACGCCAAATTTCTCTAGCTTTTTGACTGCTTTTTCACAATCTGCTTGCGCAATGTCGCTTACAACAACATTGCAACCTTCTTTGGCGAACGCTAAAGCGATGCCAAAACCTATTCCTTGTTTTGCTCCAGTTATAATGGCAACTTTATTTTTTAATTGCATAGTTTTGAGTTAATAATTATTTCAGATTCAATTATATATAAATTTATTAAGAAAGATAAAAAATGTATGTCGGACAACGTCCGCGCGCTATGTGAAGTTGACCACGTAGGGAAACGGTATGCTTATGGCTTTAGCCTAGCACCGTTACGCGAAGTGGGCAATTTGCGTGAGGACTACGCAGTAGCCCAAACCACATACGCGCTGTTGTGTGATGCTTGGCGAAGGTTATTGTAACTGCTTGAGAGTTTCTTCCAATGCAATTGTATTTTTTGCACTTTGCTTAAATTGTATTTCTAGATCTGCGTCCGTGTACCTAGGAATAACATGGAAGTGAAGATGAAATACATCTTACTGGGCATCTGTACCAGAGGAGTTAAGAATGTTCACGCCAGTACATTGCAGCTTTTGTTTACACAATTTTGCCATCTGCTTGCAAATGCGAGCTGCATTCTCAACGACTTCTGCCGGGGCATCAAATACATTTTCGTAATGGTTTTTTGGTACGATAAGTATGCCCAGCAGCTACTGGTGCGATGTCTAGAAATACAATAAATTCATTATCCTCAAATATAGTAAAAGAGTTCACTTCCTTATTCGCTATTTTGCAAAAAATACAATCTTCCATATTTTTTTATAAGATTTTCTTGGGCCAAATTTCATACAACTGGTTATTATCCAAATTTGTAATTACATTGTA
>Ga0181591_10005779_pt1 | contig 10740 bp, 9 predicted proteins | sample 071ome_33_FD_133757 | JGI IMG/M metagenome (GOLD analysis project Ga0181591, IMG submission 133757) | Coastal salt marsh microbial communities from the Groves Creek Marsh, Skidaway Island, Georgia - 071412AT metaG (megahit assembly) | ecosystem: Environmental > Aquatic > Marine > Intertidal zone...
CAAGTTCTTGTGCATGTGACCCTACTACCCGAGGATTATCTAGCTGAATACCCAATTCCTCTAAGGCCTCTCTACGAGCACCCTCAATGATATCTTCATTGCTAGGATTTCTAGGAGTGTCGTATTCATCATCGTATAGCCCACCTCCGGGGAAGTAAAAAGGGCTAGCTAGACTACCCTCAGGTTCTTTTGCAGCTAGAAGCTTTCCTGTCTCTGGGTCTCGTATTAGTAAAGTAGATCTATGACGAAAGAGAGGCTGCTCTGAGCTAGTTTTTTGAAGCATAGGATCAAACCCAGCTATACTATCACGTAGCTTTTCAACTGCTGTTTTTTGTGAGCCAAACTTCTTCCATATTGGTGACATGCCCCAGCTACCTATCTCATTATGTGCCGGTGTAGCCCAGTCTTGTATCTTATACGAAGTTTCCATTGCTTTCGGGTGAGTATAGGCTTGTAAAGCTTTGCTTTTTACCTTCTTACCTATTCGCTTTGAAATATTAACTGCCTTCCTTGCTCCTTGTTCTACTGCCATAGCTGCAGGGCTGCTAGTTCGAATAGCTCGGGAAAGATTTCTAAAAGCGGGACTTGCTTTTTTAGATAAATGGCTAGAAGTTTTAATGTTGGTATAGCCGTATCTCTTTTTTAGGTAATCTTTTGGTAGCTTTGAAATAATCTCGTCAGCCATACCCATAGTACGATAAGGATTAAGGCTTTTTAAAATATAGTTGATATAGCCGGGTCCTCCTTCTAGTATTGCATGACCTATACCAGAAGCTTGATCATTAATCTTACTTAAAAGGGTTCTGTTCTTAGCAGCTCGTCTAGCCCAAGCACCTACGCCGCTAGGTACTGTCTCTAGCAATTTATCGTAGGCGGATCTAGTTAGCTTATTACGCTCTTTAATCATTTGAAGAGAAGGCAGACTGTCAACATGTAAGTTTAATAAGTCACCATGTTCATGTAGGTGTAAGTTCTGTATTGGGTGCCTGTAAGTTGTCCAGGCTGTTTGCCCTACTTCAGGTACAGCTATTAAAGATTTCTCAAAACCTAGCCTCTCTAAGTCTTTAATATTTAAATGAGATTTAGGTATTACTATTCTTGGCATTTGACCAAAACGAGCTGTGGAATGTCTATACTTCTCTAAGTCTTTAACAGCATTACTTAACGTCCTTTTTCCGCGGCTAAGTGCAACTCGGTCTGCTAAAGAATTTAGTTTTAATTTATTTAAGCCACCTTCTGTAGCTTTAAGTATACTGTTAATACTAATTCCCGCTGTCTTAGTATTCAACTCATGCATAGGATTTTGTAAAAGATCTCTATTACCTAATAAAATGCTGTTATTATTATCTCTAAGAGCGCCTAAGTGCCCTGCTAGAATACCACCTGTCCGTAAAGCACCTAGTGCTCCTGCCAATCCTAAACGATATTTATTAGGTAAGAGTCTAGCTGCGGCTGCAGTAGCTGTATGGCCTAAAATATCACCGCCTAGCATAAATGGAGTATTTTTTACGTAAGTATTAAATGCTCCATCCATAGTATCGTGCGCCATAGCTCCTTGTTCTTCAGTTAGAATACCATCTCTAACTAATCTATCTATAGCTTTCTTACCTTTACTAGAAGCCCTTGCTTCTTCTATTATTACTCCTAAGCCACCTAAAGCAGCGGCACCCATTGCCCACCTACCACCTCTTCCTTTAGCTCCCTCTGCTAAAGTTTTTAACTTACTAGTAAGTCCACCTGATGCCTTTAGCCCTTCAATTAATGTCGGAGCATTTTTGTTAATACCATAGCCACCAGCTGCTAAGGCTAGTGGTAGAGCGTTAACCCTAGCTAAATCTTTGGTTATATTAAACGCTTTAGCTACTGGAGATAACTCTTGAGTTGAGTGACCTATTTCGTGGGCAAGTACACCTGGAGTCCACTCACCCATATCATAATGTATTTGATGTGATGCAGGATTGTAATAGGCATTTGAGCCTCGTAACATTGGATCTTCATTTTTATGGAATGTAGGAGCATTATCTTCTGTAAAGCCTAACTCGTCAGCTATAGCTTCCTGCATAGCAGTCTCTTTAAACCAACGAGGTATTTTTGTGTTGCTATGCTCTTTGCTAGCCCAATCTTGCTCAGATACAGTAGTAACGTAATTATTCTGGTCCTCAGATACCTTAACTACTGGTGATGCCTCTAGGGCTTCTCTTAGTATATAATAGTAAGGAAGTGCTTGTTTAAGCGCTTCCATTGGATCTTTAGCTACATAATTTTTAGCTTTTTGAATATAGCTAGCCTGCTTTATTTGACTATTTGCTTGAGAAACAATGCTCTTACTAGCTTTTACATCAGAAGGATAATGTACTCCTGCCTGTAAACGACTATGTGCTATAACATCAGCTATATTGTCCCATTTATCTGCCATAAGGGGATACTTATCCTTATAGAACTCGGCTACACCATAACCCATCATAGCGTGCCCAGAAGGATAACTAGGTGACTCAGAAGAATCGGACTTATTAACTACAAAGTCTATATCATGTTCTTTTTTTACTTCCCAGGGCCTACGTCTTTTGAACATTAACTTATAATAGAAACTAAGTTTTGTCCAATCGTCCGCTATAGCCCGTACTTCATCCTCTAAAGGGTCTAAGTTATTTTTCTTAGCTAAAGAAAAAAATAACTCTAAGGGATTTTTGTCAGCTATGTTCATTATAGACTTAGGTATCTTAGCTTCTCTGCTAATACCCTCTAACTCCTCTAATTCCATACGAGTTGTATGGCTATCATCTGTGGGAGGATCTTCTACCCGTATTGCGTCTGTATTTATATCTAAGATATTATAATCATTATCTATATACTTTTGGAACTGAGGGGCTACGTTCATACTAACAATCCCACTTTCTTAGTGCCTTACAAATACTCTTATCTGGAGTTTTTGAACAGTCTATATTGTGCTTCTTCTTCATCCCTCCCATGCGTGAACAGAAGCTTTTCCGTCTCTTAGCTGACTTTGGGGACTTCTTAGCCTGTTTTGCACTGACTGGTCTCTTTAAGTTAGCACCCTCGGTGCGCTTAAAATGTGCCCTACCTTTTCTATTTAGACCACCATCTGCACTTTGGTATTCTTTCTTAACACCTGATACCTTTATAGAAAAGTCCAGTAATTTATCTACTAAATCATTTGAACTACTACAGTCATTACATCCACAACCGCAGTCAGCCTCCTTGATAATCATAGCTACTTCTGTGGCTATTTTCTCACGCATAGTATGAGCCATAAGTCTTAGATAATTAGTATTAGGAGCTCCTAGAGAGGCTTGCTTCTCTAAGGAATCAGCGATAATAGCAATTCTAGGAAGCTCATAATTAAGTAAGTACTCTGCATACTTTTGCTCACCGTTAGGTCCTTGGGTAAATACATCATTTGTATTAAACGATTGCTGCTTATCTCTTGATGTACTATTTTTGGCTTCCCTAATTTGATTTAATGCTGCTGATATGGCTTGTGATTGCATATTAACTCCTCAATTCTTGTAATGTTAGACATTCCCTTAGTTCATCAGAATATCTACGAATATCATCTATTATTCTTATAGCTCTGGCGCTAGTTCCATTGTTAAACCAAACTCTAAGGTCTAGGCCGCTACTAAATACCCGGGCTAAGCACTTACCTGTCCTACTTTCTAAGTATACAGAGTTAGCGGTTAAACGATAACTAATAAGCTGGGCTATATCTTTACCTAATTCAGATATTAAAATAGGATGTAGAGCTTCCTTTAGGTTATCAACGCGTAAGTTTTCTTCTACTACTTTTATAGCTTCTTCTAAATTTACTCTATTAACAATGCTGGACATTTCACGCTTTGTTACACTAGCTAAATTTGTATTAGCTAAATTAGATCTAATATCTTCTATGAACTGTTCTGAGCAACTAGTGGAATACCTAATAGTGTCACGTATTAAAGCTACAAGCTTCCTTCGCTTACATTCTCTAATAAGCGATTTCATCTGACCACTTAAACATCCTTTACGAAATCTATCTAAAAATTCTAAATCCGCTTGGGTATAGGCTAAAAGATTGAATTCAAAAAACGGACTACTATCCATAATATTGGGAGTATCCATATCAGTATAAAACTGATATATAATACCATCCGTAAGAACACCAAACTTAACACGTAAAGAAGTAAAATACCTAAACAACTGACTAATTGCTTGTGTTCCAAGAGGATCACCTATTTTCTTACATTCTATTATAAGCTTAGGTTTTCCTGAACTCATAATAGCATAGTCCACTTTCTCACCACGTTTAACACCTACGTCGGCAGTTAGCTCTGCAGTGACTTGCTTAGGGTTAAAAACATCATAACCCAAGGCGCCAAGCATAGGAAGTACTAAAGAAGTCTTGCTACCTTCCTCAGAAGTTATATACTCACGTAGTTCTTCGGCTCTTGTTGCAAGAGCCTCCACTTCTTTATAACTCAGCATCTATTATCCTTGGAGGCACGGATGGATCGAATATTTTTATACAATGATAGCATTGGCTACTGCCAGACACTAGACTATATGGGTAATGATTTATCTATAGTAAATAGTGCACGAGTAAGCTTTGATGTTAATCACACAGAGATAGCGCCTAGAGACGAAAAGCTAATACGCTATCTATATAAAAATAAACATACTTCTCCTTTCGAACATTGTATTGTTAAGTTTGAGTGTAATGTACCCTTATTTGTAGCAAGACAACATATGAGACATCGTACATGGAGTTTTAATGAGGTGTCTCGACGCTATACAGATGTAAACTTAGAATTCTACCTCCCAGAAGAGTTCCGGCCTCAAGCAGAAACGAATCGCCAAGCTTCAGTGCATGATGGTAGTATGGTTAATCCCATATTGCAGATAGTGCAAGGTTCTACTCAGTCTTGGCCCACTAAGGCCAGTGACTCATTGAAGTCTCATACTCGAAAAAGTATAAAACTCTACAACCAAATGCTAGAAAGTGGTATCTGTAGAGAACAGGCGAGAATGGTCTTGCCTCAGAATATGTATTGTAAGTATGTGGCTACTGCTAATTTACATAATATACTTAAGTTCATCTCTTTGCGAGATAAGCCTGAAGCCCAATGGGAGATACGGCGTCTAGCTCAAGAGATGGGTAAGTCAATTTCTCAGCTTTATCCAATAGCTTGGGAAGCCTTTAAAGAAACTACTAATCACGGATAACTATATGAAATACAGTGACTTTTCATTAAGCCCCGTCTTTATGGCTAGGTTCGAAAACCTACAGCCTGAGTGGGGCCCTATAGGATACTTTACCTTCAAGCGTACTTATGCTCGTCCTACAGAAAATGGAGGTACAGAAGAGTTTTGGCAGACATGTAAGAGAGTTGTGGAGGGTGTATATGGGTTGCAGAAAACACACTGCCTACAACACAACCTACCCTGGTCAGACTCTAAGGCACAACGTTCAGCTCAAGAGATGTTTGAACGTATGTGGAGCTTTAAGTGGTTACCTCCTGGTAGAGGTCTATGGGTTATGGGTACTCCTGTAGTTGAAACTAAGGGAGGAGCTGCTCTTAACAACTGTGCTTTTGTTAGCACTCAGGATATTAAGCACGACTTTACAGGTCCTTTTGAATTTTTAATGGACATGAGTATGTTAGGTGTGGGCGTAGGTGCCGATACTCTAGGCTCTGGTACAGTAAATATTGTTAAACCTAAAGATAGTTTAGAAGTCTTTGTAGTGGATGACTCTCGTGAGGGATGGGTCAAGTTAGTAAAGAGAATCCTACAAGCTTTTGTAGGAAAAGCTACAATGCCTAAAGAAATTGATTATTCTTTTCTTAGACCTAAAGGTGCGCCTTTGAAAGGGTTTGGAGGCTTCAGCTCAGGCTATGAGCCCTTAGAAGAACTTGTTAATAGTTTAAAGAATCTTTTAACCCTACCCGAAGGAGTATATAGCTCCCCAATAAGTACTTCACAAATTGTAGACATATTTAACTACATAGGTAAGTGTGTTGTTAGTGGAGGTATACGGCGTACAGCAGAAATTATGTTTGGAGAACCTGGGGATAAAGAGTTTATTGAGCTAAAACAAGATAAGGATGCTTTATACGACCGACGTTGGGCTAGCAACAATAGTGTCAAAGCTACTATTGGACAGAGCTACAGTGAGATTGCACCTCTAATTGCTGAGAATGGTGAACCTGGTGTAGTATGGCTTGAGAACATGCGAGACTACTCTCGTATGAGTGATCCCGCTGATTATAAAGACCATAGGGCTATGGGTAGTAATCCTTGTAGTGAGCAAACCTTAGAGAGCTATGAACTATGTTGCCTTGTTGAGACCTTCCCTGCCCGTCATGATTCTATGGCCGATTGGAAAAGGACCTTAAAGTATGCCTATCTTTATGCTAAAACTGTTACTCTGGTACCTACTCACAATGCTCGTACTAACGCTGTTACTCTTCGTAATCGTAGGATTGGTTGTTCTCAGTCTGGAATTATTCAGGCGATGGAAAAGTTTGGAAGGCACCCGTATCTCCGTGGCTGTGACCTCGGATACGACTATGTACAGCAACTTGACAGACAGTACTCTAGTTGGCTCTGTATACCGCATTCCATTAAGACTACGTCGATAAAGCCAAGTGGTACAGTTAGCCTTCTTTGCGGTGCAACACCGGGAATACATTATCCACACAGCCAGTATTATATACGTAACGTACGGGTCGATGATACAAGCCCTCTTCTCAAAGCTGCTAAAGATAGCGGCCACCCTGTAGAGCCATGTCAATATGCTCCTAATACATGGGTAGTTAGCTTTCCAGTTAAAGAAGAGAACTTTAAGCTGAGTAAAGATGACATTAGTATTTGGCAGCAATTCGCCAATGCAGCTGATCTTCAATACTACTGGACTGATAATCAAGTAAGCATAACAGTTACTTTTAGACCAGACGAAGTAAAAGACATTGAGCCTTGTCTAGAGCATTTCCAGACTAGACTAAAGTCTATTAGCCTACTCCCCATCACTGATCATAAATATGAGCAAGCGCCTTACATTAAGATTAGTGAAGAAGAGTACTGGGATTTAAAAAACAAAATCACCTCGGATATTAGCATTGCTGGCAATGCACATGATCAAGATGATAAGTTTTGTGATGGAGCTAAGTGCGAGATTTAGTTTAGTTATTATTAAAAAATAGGAATGTTATGGTGAGGATCAATAGAACCACGTAGTGTGTCCATACTGTCACCTATTGAACCCTTAAGATCTTGTAGCATTAGCTTAGCTCCTTCACCATAATCTTTACCCATCATACCAAGAGCATCTAGGGTAGAACTATCAAATAGATTAGATGGTTTAAATGCTTGTAGTCTATCCCCTAAAGTGCCTGCTAGGCCAGGTACTTGAGTCTCAGCCAACGCTGAAGGCTTAAGTGCTTGAGTAGTCATCGCTAGTCGCTCGTACACATCAGGATTAGCCATATCGGCATTGCGTACCATCTGAGATGTTACATCATCAAGCATACCGATGCGTCTACCGCCTGTTTCTCCCATAACTTTAGCCAGCTCTGAAGGGCTAAGCTTTGCTAACATTGCACTCAAAGATTCTTGTGCAGGGGTCATCATTTTCATAGCAGCTGCTCCAAGCCCAGCGCCACCTGCGCCAATGCCTAACATTTTAGCAAGGTTTCTGCCTTTAGAAGCAGTTTTATTCATGCCTAGACCAGCATTCTCAAATGCTAATTCAATACCTAAATTATAGTATTCTGATGCAATTTTTTCTGCAGCGTATTTGTCCATTTTAGTTCTCCTATCAGTTATTCTGATATGTTATTTGAGATATAAACCTACTGTAAATAGTAGTAGCGTTACCTATATATAACAACTTTACTTTCCACCACTCCATCGGGCAGCAGTACCTCTAGTGTCATAATGAACAAAGGTAGAATATTTGCCTAAACCACCCTGCTTCATCTCGCCAGCCTTAATTAGCTTTAGAATTGTAGCATGTACTTCTGCGGGGGCCATACCTGATACTTTGATATCAGCAGCTCTAGCCTCCATGTGTTGAGACTTCTTAGCTCCACCTATCTTCTTGTTATACTCAGGGTGTCTATATCCTGAGATAACACGGATAGGCTTCTTGATGTGATCTCTAAGTACCTGAAGATTCTCTGCTAGCTCCTGTATATTTTCTAGTAGATCGCCCTCAGGGCAAACACCATCATGACACTGGAACTCTTCTAATTTAAAGTTCTTAGTTAGTTGCATTGTTTACCTCATACCTCTTAGGCTAGATCGCATACTAGCCATTAAATTGTTACCTTCATCTTGTGTCATACCACTTAATGTAGTAGTTGTATTGCCACCCTTACCATCTGTAGATTTGAATGTACCAAACCTTGGAGCTGGATTATTAGATGCTAGATTCATAGGTGCTGGGCGACTAGGTGCTGGGCGACTAGGTGCTGGGCTACTAGGTGCTGGGCGACTAGGTGCTGGGCTACTAGGTTGGGTTCCTACCATGGGAAGTCGGCCACCTACCATATTAGGTGTTCGTGTAGGCATAGCCATCTGAATCCCAGGCGCTGTAGAAGCTCTCTGTCCTGCTGCGCGCTGTACTGCTAAGATACCTCTATTAGCTATATTACCCCTACGATTTTGTATTTCTAGTGGATCTAGTCCTGCTCCTCTAGAAGCAACAGGCATACCTTGTTCTCTATTATAGTTATTTTGCCTAATTCCCTGAAGTCTAGACATAATATCGCTAGCACTGAGGCTATCCCCTACTCGTAGGCCCCTATTACCTAGTGCTCCCGCAAAGTCTCTATAATTAAGCCCCTTGAAGGCGTCTTCTTGACCTCCCCCAAACTGCTCTCGGAATCTATTGAACTGCTTACGGTAGTTTCCAGCTTGTACATTAAACCTAGCATCCTGATCTACCATCCCATCTTGGTTTACTGCCTGATAATCAAATCTAGGTGCTACTTGTTGAGCTTCTGCTTGGGGCTGTGCTGCTTGGGGCTGTGCTGCTTGGGGCTGTGCTGCTTGTGGAGCGTTACTACGATCCGGTAGTAACATTCCTGGGAACTGCCCTGATCCTGGTGCTTCGCCAAAATTAGGTAAGCTAAATCCTAGAGAAGCTGCTTGTTGAGGCATGCTCATATTGGGAGCAGGATATGCAGATTGAGCAGGATACCTGTCAGAGTCAGTAGAAGGTACTGTAGCTTGATTAGCATATTGCAATGGACCCATGAAATCCTGCACTCCTCCCTGACGCTGTAGTCTATTTAATCTTTCTATTTCTTGTAATACAGGGTCCTTAGCACCTTGCTCAGCATCAATTTCACTTACTACACTGTTTAAATCTGCTAGTGCTTGTTGATCACTCCTAGGTTCACCAGGATAAGCATCCTCTATGGTAGGCTCCATCATTTGTATGTTGGGCTGATCAGTGATTCCAGGATCATCTTCAGCAGCATATTTACCCAACCAATGTAGCTGAGCTAATTTAACACCAGCTTGGTATGCTTTCATATATGGAGACATATGTTATACACCCTTTTCCATTTTTCTAATAGCATCGCTAACTCTATTTCTAGCCTTTATTCCCCCAAACAACTCATGTATACTATCAGCTCCATAGTAAGTACTAAAGTCACCCATGTTTTCTCTTAGTAGTTTTAGCTGATCTAAATTAAGAGCATTTTTTCCTTTTAAAGCTTGCTCTAAGTATTTGTTAGCACGTACTTGATTAAATTGACTTCCTACTAGAGCAGATAAACCAGCACCCATAGCCATTTCATCCGCTCCTCCGCCTAATAATCCTGCAACTCCTGCTCCACTAGCGACATCTCCTAGCATATGACCGAATTCTGACTTAAATCTATTCCATCCTAAGGGAGCAACTCTATCAACTAAAGCTGTACCTTTGTACGAGTTACTGATAGGTTTCAATAATCTTGAGAGTACAGCTGTTTTTTCAAATTGCTGAAGACCTAATTGGACTCCAACATCATAGGCTTGTTTTTGTAGTGACATTATGACTAATCCTTTAAGTAAGCACTTTAACCTTAGACTCGAAGGAGCAAGGCTACTTGCTACGATGAGCAGTTGTCCTAGAGGACAAGTAGGTGCCGTTATATTTAATCCGAATAACTACGTAATTATAGCAGATGGATACAATGGACCACCTCGTAAGGGTAGCCAGCTATGTGGGGGAGATAATTGCATACGTAAATGCCCCTCTGGTACCCAGATACAAATAGGCTGTCATCATGCTGAAATGAATGCTATATGTAACGCGGCACGTCAAGGAGCTAGTACTCTAGGTGGTGCAATAGCAATTACCTGTGAGCCATGCTTACTATGTGCTAAGCTCATACACCATGCAGGCATAGAGCTAGTTATCTATGACGCTAAGGGCTACTCTCCTGAGGGAGTTGAATACCTAAAGAGTCATAAAGTTGAGTTGCTTAGCCCCGGTAACTAGGTGATCTGTTAAATTGTTTACGATACTGTTCGTGGAACTGTTGAGGTAGTGGCTTGTTTTGGAACTTGTTCTGGTTGCCATATAAGAACTCATAGTTTCGGTCGCCAGAATAAGGGTTGTAGTAGTAATTGCCCAAATAGCCATCATCTACTAAGAAGTAATCATCTCTTAGACCAGAGTTTTCTGCCCCTACTGCGTCTCTGTACTGCTGATGGAACTCTGCAGGTAACCGATCATAGACACCGCCA